>JGI24700J35501_10930671_pt1 | contig 18344 bp, 11 predicted proteins | sample TergutTh196P1_FD_35501 | JGI IMG/M metagenome (IMG submission 35501)
AAAAAAAAAAAAAAAAAAAAAAAAGACTTTAACGTGCGGAGGCCATGTTGACTGCATAGAACTGGTAGCGGATGTTGAAGACAGGGTGCAAATTTGAAAGATGAATTTCATCTTACAATCTCCACGTCGGGGTTAACGTTTATCTTTTTTTACACAAGGTCCCTGGATCGAATACAAGCCCTGAGATATCTTCAGTGATACTTTGTGTCATCCTTTTGTACAGCGTTCAGACAAATTTGTTGGACTACTGCATTAATTGAAATATTCTTCTAACGTACGGTTATGGAACATACTAATTTGTACAGTTTCCTTTTTAAAGGAGACTAAAATAAATTGGTCTTATTAAAAATATAAAATAATTAATGTTATATGATTATTATAAACTGTAATTAAAAAAAACCTTTCATTTGTTTCAACAGATTGTTCCATGGCAAGAAGAATTCACTGAAACTTTATGAAGGTTAACGTTTGTTTAAGAGTCGTGAGGCGAATGGTAAGTTCTCTTATGCTTATTAACACTAATTGTAATGCTTTTGTACTTTCTTTAATTGTTAGTAAATAAAATTATCTAAATATAATGTTAGCCCACCATATTCGCAACAAATAAAATCACGATCTCTGAAAATTCTCGGTTATGGATTCCACGACTATATTTCTTGGTGAATACAGAGAAGAAAACTGGTTTTCCTCCTTAGGTTTTCTTAAAATGCTTCATGCTGGAATTCGTATGAGAAAATTTCTCTAAATGTCTGAGTATAATACTGTTTACTGAAATGGGTTTTGGGCATATGTGTGTATATACGTCTGTAGTTATATACATACGTACATATTCACGCACATGTGTATGTATGTACGTGTGTATGTAAGTATGAATGTAACATACTATGAATTTATGAATGCATGCTTGGAAGAATGTGCTTTAATTTACTAATATTTGTATCAGTATGGCAAAGTTTCATTAATTTCACTGCTAAAATTTTCTTCAGCGAAACCAAAATTTTGCAAGGAGAAAAACTTGAAATGTTTGTTTTTATTACACTTGTAGGGGCCAGTTTTTTTTATATTTTCATGGGGTTTTGAGTAATGAAAAATATAATTTTCTTTACGAATGTATTATTTCAGACACAATATTTAGATTACAGAATGGTGACGTAGGCAGGCACCATTGTGAAGACAAATGCTACTTCCATTTTCAGGGTAAAATAAAAGATGCATGCAGTATTTTCATGTGAACTGTTGGTATGCATTTACCAAGCTACACGACTTAATGTCTCAAAAGATTTTAGTCCTTTACTTTCATCGTTGGGTGAACCTAAAATATCACAAATAAATTATTGTTTTTAGTAAATTGTTAGCCGCCCGAAAAATTGGTGTCCTGTATCATTCGTCAGTAAATAAGTATAATTTTATTTAGACATATACACTACAAACAGTCCCCTTTTCAAACAATCACAATAGCTGTGTTGTTCTCCATTACCTGTGTCCTGTGTAGATTTAACATAGGGTTACACCTGTTTCCTTGACTCTAGGTATTCCCTTTATATTTACTTGCTATTACTCACAGAAAAAACTTGACCCATAATCTTCTTGGTCTTTAGCAGGACAACGTCTATACGTTGAGGTAGTCATTTAACTGGTGACCCAACGAACATTGAGGGTTGCTATTTATATAATAATTCCAAACGCCCTTTAACTCTAGACCCTCAGAGGTTACCGCAACCCCCATCACCTATAGGCCAAAGTTCCCATTTGTAGGTAGGAATCATTTGTTAAGCATAAATTTTGAATGTTGTGTTCCTTTTTACAAGATCCTCTTACGGGTTGGTATAACAGTCCCATACAAGAATAGGACGTCCTCTGAAAAGACGTGCGTTCTGTATTCTGTTCAGTCAGGGGTGTTAAATGGACCGGTTTAAGGGTCCCAAGTAAGGACACTGATACCTCCTTAAGTTTGAATATTAAAAGTATGAGACATTCGTGTTTGCACCACTGTCCGCATTAGAGTTTAATGGCCTTTTTTTTAGCGTTACAGTGCGGTTTACCTTTCTTGGGTAACGAGGGTCCCATACAGGAATATCAAGTTCCTGTTCAGAATAGGCGTGATCTTTTCTATATTTGTAAGTTCTTAAATGGTTTAGGGATCCTGAATGACATTCTTCTTGTAAAAAGGTGTGCCAAGTGTCCCGTTTAGGAACGCTGACATTGAAAGGGTAATATCTAGTTCTGACAGGCGAGTCGCGTGGCTGACTGCTCGCCTTCAGCCATTGGGTGCGAATAGGGATATATTCCTTTGTGGGACTATAGGTTTAAATACAATGTGTACTGGAGGTTAGGTCCTTTAGGCTTGAATGGCTGCAAGTTTTGAATATGTGCCAAGGGTCCCACACGGGAATGTGCATATAGTCAGAGGACACCAGTCCACATAATTGTCATATCTAGTTACAAAAGACCATGAAGATTATTTGCTAACACTTGTATAGGGTAACACAGATTCAATTTGTTGGGCCCTCGACACACGCGACAAAAGTTTTTGCTCATGGTTTACAAAATGGACTCTGCTTATACCCTTTCGAATGAGTCTCAGACAGACAAGTTTAAACTCTTAACTCCTGGTTATATCTAAGGCACGCGTCTTTACAAGGTAAAGTGCTTTGTGAAAGGGTTCCTTTCCTATGCATTTCTGCTAGAGCTCCATTGTAAGCTTATTCATCTTAGGTTAAAATTTTACTTTACCAAGATTCTCTCAAAGACGTCCGTAAATGGAGTGCAAACAAAAGGACTTAGGACGGTTCCTTTTCAGACTAGAATTTGTTCATGACAACAAGGGTGCAAACATTGTTTATTCCGCTGTTATTATATTTTCATATTTACTTATTTCCAAAGAAAGAATTAAGAAATATAATTTCATAGTAGTTATTCGGCGAATGTTATGTGAACATAAAAAATATATCTTAAAGATAATAACATTTTAGTCGAAAAAACGCAGTAAAAATGAAAATTTATGCGACCTAAAAATAGATGGAATAATATAGTACAATGGATCTTTAAAAAATATGCTATTAAAATGCAGACTCACTTCACCTGGCTAAAGGACAGAGGCGACAAACGACGACTTCTGTAAAAGCGGTAAATTATATTCTGGTCTCAGGGGCAGTTAAACAGTGCTAACCTGCGTGTGTACTTCTTTATAAAATGCTAGAGATCTTTTTTTCGGACAACGTTCTCTGTACGGTTAGATATCGCAGCTGTAAACACTTCTGGAAAATACAATAGTGAAGGCGATGATGTGTGAAATATTTCCTGTGCCATTTCCTACGAAACCACAGTAAAAATGGGAACTTAAAGATATACAAATTGCACACAAATCATTCCGTAATCTAAAAAAGAAAGACGCTTTCAGAAGCTTTGTGGCATCTCGTAAGGTTCATAATCTCATTTACTTGTGCATAAGCCTTGTTTGGTCATGGAAAAAAAAAGTGGAAAGAGATGTAGATTTTATTCTCATTTTATTTTTACACTCTTTTTTTTTATAAGATCGTATATTTTGTGCTGAGACAAGATAAATAAATGTACATAAATCGTTCCCTTAAAATCCTATCACTAAATTCAAATAAGCCTGGAGACTTTATGTTCTGCATTCGAGATAAACACAGACGGTTTAACTATCAGTAGGAAAACCTATCAACCTAATCCATCGTTCTGAATCATTTAGTTCACCTAAAATATTTAATAACTTTTCTCCTACCTCAAGAAGTCACGTTGTTTGTTCCATATAGTAGCACCAGCTAACGTTACATGACAGAATCAATACAGTTTTTAGTATGAAAGGATAAGAATTCTTCTGTGGCTTGTGATGTGCAAGCAGATAGCAGAGGTACTGAAGCTGGAGAAGTATCGCCATTAATAGCAATACACCACGTACAGTGCACAGGCTATTTTACAAATCAAACCCAGAATGCAGTTGAATGAAACTGATTTGAAATATTGAATTCTTTTTATGAATGAAGGATTGCTGCATACATTATAGATTAAACATCCGAAGTATTTTATATGTAATATCCATATCACTGGACATAGCATGTTTTCCTTTTGGTGTGTATCATTGAAAGCGGTTCTGTATTTGGAGATGGATACTGTTAGAATAATTAATGTCCTTGTGGAGTTAGAAAATTTCAAAACATGATAGGTTATTTAGTTACGTGTTCTCTGCACTTGCATTGTATCATGTTGTTTTATTCATATTTAACCCCTCGTTCCGTGATGTTCGTTAGACTTGCGTGAAATTTTATTTTTTAACAAATAAAATTGTTAAAGTTTTCTATAAATTATCTCGCAGAAAGAAGATTGTTTTTCAATACAATGTTTCGAATGGACAGCTTCAGAGACAGTCAAATGCCGGGACTTTGTAAGTGGTACTTTCTGCTAAGATATGTCCAAGTTCTTCCTTGAGTAGTTCTTTCTTATATGTCTCGGTACTTTAAGTGTTTTTAATCATATACTTCTTTAATTTGCGTATATTTGCAGGAATTGGGCTCTGTGGTGGCGTAGTGGTTAAGGCGCTGCGCTACTAGTCGGACGGTCCCGGAATCGATTCCTGGTGTTGTCATTGGATTTTTCAGTGACATATTCCCTCCGACCGTTACATTGTTCTGGGGTTGACTCAGCCCCTAATGAAAATGTGTACCAGAACATTTCCTGAGGGTAAAGGCGGCCGATGCGTGAGGCTGACAACCTCACAACCTTCACGTGCCGAATGTCATGAAATCTGGGAGTCTAAACCTCCTGGAACCCTCAGGGCCACACGGGGCCTCTTACGGGACTCCTCTTTTATATTTGCAGGAATTAATCCTTTAAAGCACAGCGGTTACCCTAATTTTCACTGACTTCACCACTATCTATTTTGTCAACAGATTGTATTTATATCCCGTGGGCGACTGCCAAAGTGAACAGCAATTATTCCTAGAAATAAGAAATAATAAATATCTGGTCTTTGTACTGAAGAAGCGGCCCGTTCTTTTCGAAGTGGGAATCAAGTCCTTAAATAGTGTGTATATATATTTCAGGTCTAAAATGGATTTAAAAAACGTGAGAAATGAAGCTTGGTATTTGTTGCCTTTACAGATAAAGTTTCTGTGGATTTTTCACTTCGTGTTCTTAAAAACTTCTAATACGAAGTTACAGATAAAATATTTTTTCGACTGATTAAGCAAATTTTACTTACAAAACAAACTTTCTGAGAAGTAAATAACTCATTTTGGGTGAGTCCTTGAGAATTTACCAGTCGTTCAATAAATCAAAGACGTCTCTTAATTTCGTTACTATGTCAAAAGATCCTACTGTTTCACATATCCAAAAAATATTATACCTTTTCTGCAACTTATAAACAGAACTACCTTAATATTAAATTCGTTACATTGACCTTTATATGCCTAACGGTGACCTGTTTGCAGTGCCCTAAACACGTCAGTTTCGGGATTTTTTCGACCGTGTCTACAAGTCCGAAGAAACGTAACGTCTTCAGCTATATTCTGCCGAACGGTTACTGACATGTCCGAAGTCACTGCTGCCTCCAAGTAAGGATGTTCTCCCGAAATATCCGTCAGTGCTGAGCAGACTATAAGACGTCCCACAGACAAGTGGTGTCTTCTGTAAGTATGCGTATGTTAGTACTAACTGCGAGAGATTAATTTTGTTACGGCTAACGGTGATGATTGACATGACGCAATACTGCACGTTTGTAACTTGTGCGTGCCGAGACGCACATCACAGTGAACAAGACAAAAATATACAATTCGAGTACCTTGATGAGGTTTTCAGTTTCGAAATTGTGTGATTAAGAGAAATGCATACAAAATTCTGGGTCCGGTGTAGCGGCCGATGTACTAAGTTTAAATTAAGGGTCTATTCTTTAGACCAAGGTGAGAGCAGCACGAAGGAAACCACTGAACGCAGATTATGTGCGGTATTTTATTTTCTCTCTCCTAACATTCTTGCATGCTGCGATATTCATAATTATGAACCCGTGTGCTATGATAAGGAGGTACTGACACTTCGAAGGAATGTACAAATATGGTGCCAACTTTAAGATTACTTCAACTTCTAAAATAAAGGCAGGAAGTCTAGGGTCTTCTGGCATATCACGCCGTGTCCCTTGGTTCTCACATCCCGAAGTTTAGAGGGAAAGTAATGGATTCATATTCAAGGTTCGAAATGCTTCATGGACATTTCGACTAATTCATCACCCGAAACGTCGGGCCCGCAACCTTACATCTTGGAAGAAGTGAATCCTCATTTGCACCTCCGCGAACACATTAAAACTCTCTAGGAAGAAGAACTTTAGTTATGTATTTAGTGTAATAAAGTTTGTCACGTGTAATGTCGTTACTACCATGAGAAACATAAACTAATACTTATATTACGATACGATAGTCTTCATTTAAAACGAGTAAACGAACAGAATGATTAGAAATAAATAAACATGCACTTATTTACGGAATCGATTCGTCTTATTTTTATACATCTGGCAAGAAAATGTATCATTCAGTCGCTGCTGTTAACATCGCTGCAAAGCGAAGTCTTCTTTTAGGTATTTAATGATAAATGTTACTGCAAAATGTTGGATCTGAGTAGGTGCTTCTCTTGTTTTTGGTCTCCATATAGAAGAGTGTTGTCAGTCCCAACAGAGAGGGTGTAGGAATAAATGCGTAAAAAATGCAAATTGCATTAGCCGTTCTTCATAATGCAAGTAATCGCGTGCTAATAAGGCTTCTTGAGGATAGGAATATATGTTGTTTATAAAATTGCTTCGTCCGCGTCAAAATATGATATTCCTCTGTGTGAGTGTGTGTGTGTGTGTGTCTGTGTGTTTGCGCTCCCCAAAAGTTTTACAAATTGTACTTTTTGTTGCGCATTGTCGGGATGGCCAACAGAATATTTCCTAATTACCATTACAACTATAGGCGAGGTACAGAGGGACATTATTTGTAGCTGCAGTGCGCATGCAAAGTTTCAGCCAAAATATAGCTTTATCTCTCTGGCGGGTGGAAAGATCGCTAGACAGAGACAGCGAGAGAATTTTATAGCGCTTTGTAATTTGCAGTGGGAGAGAAGTAAAAAAATGGACGAAAAAAGAAAACACACACATTGTTCTTGGGATCCATTGTGAGAGAATAAAAAATGATCATAATTAGTTTTGAGAGACGGAAACGTGTAAGAAGACATCAGTGGGAGTCACGTTGCTAAATACAGGAGACTGTTTAACATCCTGGGGGTGATACTTTATTTCAAACGAGTGATACGACAGCTGTAATTCATTGGTTTCCAAGATAGTCGGAAGCATGAAGACACTATGCAGAGACAGTAAGTCGTGTCTGGAACGTTCCAACAGATGATCTTATTCTTTGAATTGGTAAGACGAAAGATTTTACTTGCCAAGAAGTTTCTTAAATAATAAAAACACCATTTTCGTGGAGGTAGAGGATTCTAGAAACCGAATTTCCTTCAGCATGGTTGTAGTTGGTTACAGATAGCAAGATCTTGTCTCGAGGCCCAGGGTCTAGCTACTTGCTGCAGCAAAGCTTGCTTCCCTGCTGTATTGATCTTGTTCTCAATGGAGCTAGCGGAGGAGAAGTGGTCCTTCGTTTTTCTCGCTGTCTCCCTCTGTACTATCTCCCTCTCTTTGTGATGGCAGGGGAAATTACTTCCCATGTATAAACACTTTGGCTATGTACAGTACAGTAAGGGGCAAAAGGGGCCGCTAGCAGGTCCCATCATGTGCGAGCACGGTGCACATATGTGGATGGCGAACAGCACCGTACTGTACACCGACCGAACCAGGGAGCCTTTGATGGGGGCAGCGGTGACGGCACAAGTATGGGGAGTTGGGATGATGAGGTGGAGGTGGAGGTGGAGGAGAGTCGTCCAGGAGATGGTGCTGTGGGAAGGGAGGTAGCTACAGTATTTGTTAATGCAAAGTAAGCGCTGGGATGCGGACCTTGTGGCCAGGGCAAGGAATAGGGGGGATGAGAAGTTGAGGGGGAGGAATGTGGAGGAGTACTGAGGGGTCAAGGGAAGCTTTGCGTGTGTGCAAGCAGCCTCACCCCACGCCCAACCTCTCCTTTGCTTAGAAACCTCGTTCTTCCCCTTTCCTCCTTTGACGACCCCATACCAAGTAGAAGGGTCCATCTTCACACCATCCCCTAAAGGAATATGCGTATACATAAAAAGAGTAGAGAATTCATCTTCTTATTCTTTTATGCAGCATCCTTCTATACGCCGCATCTTCCTTTTCATAAGCAGACAACCTGTTTTTCAAGACCGGATGATAAAGGGCAGTGCATTAACGGGCTGAAACATACAAGACTAATCGTCAAACTAAACGTTCCGCTGTGGAATATCACGTGACCCTTGTATTCGGCCCCATTATTGTTTAACCAGTTTTGAAAAGATGTTGCAAGATTCTCAGAGCGACGTGCACACTAATCTGCTGCAAACCATGGGAATAAATTCTCAGCCAAGGTGCTGGATAACGGAATTTTCGAACTTTGAATGCTATGGTCATGGTTGATTTCACTTCGTCCTTCACAGTAACGGCGGAACAGCCTTCGTATGTTACTTCAAATTACTGTAAACATCAAACATCTAGAATTCGTATTTTAATAAATACTTTATACTGCAGTTCGTAGTATTTCTAACGTATACGCTAATATCTACTCTGAAAATGGAGGTAACAAGACCCGCAGAAACACTGATACCTTGAGATCAGAAACATAGTACCTGACATTGTGCTTACATGTAACAGGGCCAGTTTCCTTCAGTGCAGTTACTGCCATGTGGGTTGGAAGGCGGACCATCCAGGTTTGATATAAGGCAGTGTCAAAGACTTCTCATGTCTACGTGGCTTCCAAGTCTTATCTGGGCCCTTTCAGTCTTCTACCTAAAAAAATTTCGGTGTGAAATGCGACTGGACCCTGAAGCCAACCCCCCCCCACCATATCTGGTGCTGAGACGACGCTTGCATGGTGCTATACTGCCATTGCATGGTGTTATACTGCCATTGAATGGTGTTATACTGCCATTGAATGGTGTTGTACTGCCATTGCATGGTGTTATACTGCCATTTCATGGTGTTATACGGCCATTACCTGGTGTTATACTGCCATTGAATGGTGTTATACTGTCGTTGCATGGTGCCATACTGCCATTCCATCACATGTGTTTATAAGGTAGTGCTTATTGAAACAGACGGGGAATTCTTATTTTACCTTTTAACACTTCTTAAAATGTGGTAAGAAGTTCGTTACTCTAAACTTAATACTGTACATTTCCCGTGCAATTGTCTTACACACACACACACACACACACACACCACACACACACACCACACACCACACACACACACACACACACACACACACATTTATTGCTAATTAATATCACAGTTGGGTTTAACGCTTCTACGTGATTCGGCTGCATATCGCTACCATCTTCAGACACCACAATTGTTAAAGACATACAAAGAATGCTTTACAGGTTGTCAAATGTAAATGACAAAATATTTATACGTATTAGTGTCATTTATGTTTGATAAACTGCATGGGATTCTGTAAATAACTTGTCACAGGTAGCTCCCTGAAATGGTTGCGATTTGCGGTCTAAACATGCAGGAACATTAAACCAATTGCACAAACTGTTGACAATATACTGTACTTGTGTTCTGCGAAGCGCTGACACTTGCCACGCTGTTCTCCGAGATCTCATAGATTTATACGAAGCAGTGGCGCTGTTCGCTGCAATATGAGCGCTAGTGTTATTCTGTAGGTGCGACCTGACCCTCTAGAGCACAACGCCTCAGCAAGCTAGACCAAGCAGTGGCGTTTCTTCAGGCGCCATAATCTCGGCTGAGACTCCTACAATGATTAGGTTTTCGTGATTTTCCTCGTCACTTCTAAACAAATACCAGGAAATATGTTTGAAATTAAGACAAGACATCTCCAACTTTTCATTCCTTTCAAAAAGTATTTCCTTCATTTTTCCCGTCATTTGAAGCTAAACAACCAGAGATACTACTACCAAGCTCCCTAAGTATTAAGAAACAAACATAACCAAACAGTTAAATGCGAGACTCTAAAATACTACTATTAGTTTCAGGACCATAAATGCAGGAACTTGGTCAGTTTATATTTCGTTGTGTGACCAAACGAATTTGCTTTATAACATTATAATCAGTTTTACGTCGTACCTTGATGGTAAGCACTTTAACCCTGCAATATAACTGACTAAATTTCATGGATTTCCGTTTACCATTACAAGTTACCTTCCATTGATAACCTTCGACTCCTTTCTCCCACTGTAAAGGTAACTTTGTTCTTTAGAATACATTCCATGCAATAAGTTTTGTCTTTCAACATCAACAAGCAACGCAATATGACCCAAAATCAATAGTTAATACTTGAGCATTGTAGACAACTTTTTCTTAAACATATGGGAGATAAGAGAATTTTGAACATTTTGAATCAGGAAATCGGAAGGAATCTAACCTTTGAAAAAACTATGCTTAAGTGGGAGGGTAAAAATAAAGAGGAGCTTTAATCATGTTGATAAAAAGTGTAGAATTTATTCATCCGATTATAATAAGAGACAGCGGTGGATTTTTGTGAAGACGGTAATGAACTTTCAGATTGTATTTAAGACGAGATATGTTTAATAGCCGAGAGACTACCAAGCTTCTCAAGCGCTCTCGGCTTTGTTAAGCCGATATTCTGACCACCTTTTAATAAGCAATTAACTGCGATAATAACAATTACAAACTAATAAGGAGGTAACTCCTTTACGTCAGCCTACCAAAGAAAGAAATATCTGAACTTGATTTAAGCAAAGGTCCGTTTTAAAAGTTAACTGGGTACAAATTTATAAAAAAAAACAATTTTAAGAAATGGTTTCTGAATCCTTATTTTTTCTCTGATTTTCTTGTGAGGATCTCATACAAGAATTTTGTGGTTTTATGAACTGCTTGTTAAGCATGTCAGTTAACCTTTACCGTAAAACATACTACGTAACAAACTGCACGGTTTGATAAGCCAGAAGGCTACTACAGAACAAAATTGTTATGAAAACATCAAATCTTACTAAAATTTGGACATTCTTCTGGGACTTGTGTCTTTGTTTTTATGCGCAAGAGTGTTTCGGATTAAAAGCGGAGCGTCTGTTATGTCTACTGATAACAACCTGCCTTCTTATCTGGATGTCAAAAGCAACACTTACCTTACAGCCTAAAATCAAACTTTGACTAATTCTCGCATGCCTAGTAATCTCTTCTTCGATTCGATCACTTTAATTACAAGGACGCAAGATATCTCAGTACAGAGAATAGGCTGCTGAGTAGACGACCGGATAATAGGGGCCAGGTTCTAAAGGGGGTAGGAAAGGTTTACTTCTCCAGAATATAGAGACCAGATCTGCAAACCACTCAGTCTTATACCCAGTTCGTATCGGAGGAATCTCTAGTGAAGTTGTATCAATACTTCAGTAGCATTAGGCTCTCAACATACAGGTGCGAGCGGACTTGGTCTGGTCACTGCATATGATTTCGGGTTTACGGGCTGGGTGCTTTAACATCTGGGAAATTGCTTCCCGTTATCCGTTGGTTGCCAGTTCTGGAATTTGTAGAAAAACAAGAACCGTGTTAAGTTTCCTGGAATCCAGCCCCGATTATGATTTCATACACTCCATAGCCTAGTCACCACGCTGAAGTCTAGTAATGAAGAGCAATTTGGTAGAAATGTACCAATATTGGAAATAAAATTGCTACCTGTATTTGCAGAGGTAGAATACAGGAAATTGTGCAAGGAAAGATAAAGATCTGTAGTCATGGTCACAAGAACCTCAACCTTCAAACATTCGATAACTTACAACGTACTTTCGATTATAAAGAGCTGAAATTCTTTAGTGTATTTCGTCTGAGAAGTGCTGTATCGGTATCAGTTCGGAGTAAAACGATGGAATTTGGAAGAATACTATAATTTGCTTATTTTTATATACGTTTGTACAACTAGGAAGGGCAGTGGCAGCTATGTACATCACGCTCATAACCACAAAATAAGTGTGCATATAGCGTGAACAGCATGCGTCTGGTTTTGATTTGTTTCTCAGAATTTTCTTGATTAGTTTACCTAATCATCACTGCACAAAACACGTGGCAGGGACATTTTCTTGAGTTAAAATCTGCCAAAATAGTGAATTTCCCCCACCCTCGAACCACCTGATTTCACAAAATGACAATAACTCATCTTGAATTACTCCCTCGCTCTCTGTTCACCCTTATGGATCAGTGATTATACACAAGAACGTTTGCTTCAACCTGCTCACCGATCCAAAGAAAGCCTGCTGTAGGCAAGAAAATCGTCATTCAGTGATCGTTGGCAAGATGTCGTGGGAGAAAATCCTGTCAAAAAACTAAAAATCCTTTGGACTTACAAAATAAATTGCGTTAAACAAATAATTATTCCTTGTTTTCCAAAGTTCGCTATTTGAAAGTCACGACAAGACATACGACTCAATTAATTAAATAATTAATTCGTTCATTCGTCATTAGTCATTGACCCTGACACGCCATTCGTCAACAATAAGATGTTTCCATTGGTAAGATCCTGTGGCACACAGAACCATACAGTTCTTGACAGACTCAGAGAGGCCTAGCTGTTTATGAAGGAAGGGATTTTGGTTGATTGTTGTGTAATTATATGTCAGTGAGACTGGCGGGGGATGTAGCGTTCATGGGGAAAGCAAGAGTTACATATTGAATTTTTGTCAGAGAACTTATAAACTGAGGTCTTGGAACAACCACGTAACGAAGGGTAAGTGTTGTTCGATTGGACTTAAAAATGTGTCTTTTTTAGATGTGGATAGCTGAAAAATCTGAGAGACATTTCAGACCTTGTTGTAGATCTTTAGTTTAGAGAAAAACAAAAATTTACTGGGAGTGTCAATAACCTTCAGTTACTCAAGAAAGACTCAGCAGATATACCTCTGTGAAATCCAGTCGTCAGAAATGTAATTTTGAAAATAATATAAGAGTGAAGTGAAAGGAGCAACGAATTTTCTTTTTCACCAACATTAAACAAGTCATTTTATCAATGTGGTGATGTACATCAAAAGCACTGGGGGAAATTAGACATAAAGGCGAAATTCTGTTGTGAAATACTTCAGAAAATTAATAAGTTTGGGTTTTACCTTTTGTGCAAATTGGAATGAAATATACAAATTGAAGACTACACGAAATTTGCGTTATGCTTGAAGATACAGTTGGTACCTGACAGTGAACATAGTGTTCTGCTATGAGAAATACAAGTTGTTTAAATCTTTATAGGATAATGATTTGTGTTTATTACAAATGAACAAATACGTACAATCTGTGGGCTAAATACAGGGCTTTTACAGTCTAAATTCATGGTACATATACTAACCACAAGTAGTTAAAGCGTCAAATTTTATCTTAGAAGAAATGTTTTATAATATTTACTTAAGTGGCAAAAGATAAATAAGCGAAGGATCTTTTTATATATACAATCCTGAATCTTTTGATTCCATTATTTTCTTTTTTTGGAGAAATCATCAGCTCTCTTCTTACTTTGTTTTTTACTTTCTTACGAAATTCAAAATATTCTCTTATTTTCATATTTGTTATAATCTTTAATTTAATTGTAAATGTTATTGCCTTCAGTGAAAAATTCTTGCTTATTACAATTCCAGCTTTACTTCTCTACGTTGATGATGGAGGCAGCACGTTTGTCCAAAAACTGATACATATTTATGAAACACACGGTACTACTTCAAGTAAGAACAAAGTCTGAATTTCCTCTTTTCTTAGCAATCTACAGATTGTCTGAATTTCCTCTTTTCTTAGCAATCTACAGATTGTGAAATATTTTTTCTCACAAAGTGATAGGACGTAAGTGATAATGTTGTGCATGAAGAAGGAGCTTTTGGCTGGCTTGAACATTCTTGAATCAGTCTTATGAGACCAATTTGATATCCAGAAGAAATCCCTCGACAGACGCTTAGAGTTAGGATCAGAATTCTCTTGCCTGTGAATGGAGAGGACGTTATGTACCTAAGATCCAGCTTAATTAAGTGTCGTTGCTTATTGTACTGTTATTCTCTGCATACCTGGGGAATTATGAATCATGACGCTCGATTTCTGTCCGGGAAACAAACGTGTATCTTTCAACTAAGACTCAGATATTTTGTTCGTCATGTAGTAATGTTGGCAAACGTGACGAAATAGCGTGCAATTTCTCAAGGCAGGCAAGATTATTTATACTACAAACAGAACTGTTCCATTTGAAGCCTTATATCTATCTGTGTAACATACAATAATTCAGTTCATACTTCAAAGAGAACACACATTATCAATCACGAATGCCGATCAGTGAACGCTCTTTAAGATCGTAATTAATTTTTATTCTGAGAAACATAGGATATCCATAAATATATTGTTTGAGATAATTTTTATATTAAATCAGGTGTTACGTGTGTTAGCCACTATACTTAAAACGAGTGATGTAAAAAATACTTCCCACTGGTCGCATTCGACACTTCTACTTCTTCAACGTTACCCACGAACTAATTTCAGAAATAGTAAATACAATGTATGAAATTCGACGAAAAATATTTTATTCACATTAACACAAAATAATGTCAGCCAACATTAGGCTGCATTTTTAAGATATATTTTATTTCTAAAACAAGCATATTAACGTAAGATCCATCTATCGCACTACTTGCGAATAGGAGACAAATAAGATTAATTTTGTGTTGAGTTCAGTTTACTGGAAAGAAACAAGATTTAGTACTCACTAGGCAGGATTATTTTCAATTTTTTTACGATTAATTTCAATTAAGTTTCACCGACCCAATATTGGCACTACTGACGATAGGATAACATGGTAATGATACGCAAGTAACCAAAATAGACATCATTTATAAATTTCTCTTTCTTTGGCCCTCGTGCCCGAAAAAGTTTTTCGCTGCACTATGTGAATAAAAGCAACAATTGCACATGAAAATATATGAATTTAGTTCGTTATAATCCTTGTATAGCTCCTACATGTATCGGTCACTTTTCGTGGCCAACTCAGTGTGGTGCTGTCACGAAGGTTATATTACAAAGGCAGCCAAACCAATGTAGAGACATTTAATATTAAGTTTTAATTCATGATTCACAATGTATGTTAAAATATCAAATACATATAAAATTTTATCCGGCTTACCCCTATAAGCCTGTTATTTCTTGGAACAAATTACTGTGTGTATATAACAAGACCAGGTTCAACGTGTTGTGAAATATTACCTAGGCCCTTGGGCTTTGTAGGTGCTTGTGGAATGACCTAAGAATTGGGAAATGACCATAAAAACAGGATGTGAACGCGTTGGTTGGATTCATCTGGCTCAGGACACAGACAAGTGGCGGGTTCATTTGAACACAGTAGTGAACCTTCGGGGTATTTAAAAAAGCGCTGAATTTTTGATTGGTCGAGAAGCTAGAAGTTTTCCAAACAGGACTTTACTCCATGGAGTCATCAAGTTAGGTGCCCTATTTGTATCCCTGGGACCGGTATATTGTAGTCGGTACAGCAAGTCACTGCGGGCTGGAGATCAAATCTCAGAGGGGTTGAGGTTTTATGCCTCAGTCCGGAAAGGTCTGGAACCCAAAAGGCTTCCTGCACTGTGGGCACCTATTTATTGCAAGTTTTAAAGCGACGGGAGGCTGGTGTTGACCACCCACCCCATCTATCGCCGAGGTTAAAGAAAGAGTAGAGCTGTATACTTCTTCCCCTCTGTGCCTTCTGCCATGTTGTCGGGTGAAAATTACCTTTACCATTAAGTAAATTTTCGTTTCTTTCTTTGTCAATAACACAAGACTTACAAAGTTTGAGGAAAGGAAGAATCTTAAACTAGAATTTTTAAATGTGGTAATGTAATTGGAACTTGATAAGGAATGACGATATTAATTTCATTTACAAATTGTACACTGGCACGTCTGTGTAACAGCAGGGCTACCGATTTGGTGATAGGAAAGGAATTAAATTTTACTGCGGTGTGGGATAATTTGTATAAAATCCTCCTTAAGAAACAGGAAAAGGGCATAAAGAAAAAACATAAAATAACATAAATTATGTGTATATATAGTCTGTATATTTTAAGTGTACATTGCCTTAAAAATCAAACAATATATTTTAGTGGGAAGAAGCTTGAAATTTGGAGATGCTCCTTGATTGGTACAACACAATATTTTATGTCAGGAACGCAAGTTCAGAAATCAGAAATTTGCGTATAGAGATTCGGCGAGAAAACTTGAAGGAATGGGCTTGCTTATAAGATCTGAGCACATATGGGAAGTTAATATTACAAGTGTTAAAGATTAGACGGAATGTTGGCTGGCAGTTATGAATGTGGTAATGAAGTATTGGGTCCCGCAAAATGCGGTGAGTACCTTGAGTAACGGGGAAACTCTTAGTTTCACAGAAATGACTCTTTACCATGAAGTTAGTTGTTTCATTAGCATTAGAGGCTACATCCAGCAGAGAGTCACATAAGTTTAAACTACGCACTGTTATCCAAAGGAGTGTGGTCCGGGGGTCACTTAGCCTGCAACAGAAATTAGTGTCAGGGGTATCATTTGGGGGTAAAAGCGGCCGGTCTATAGGGACGACAACCTTGCCACCATCGTGTGCCGATTGTCTAGAAATTCTAGAAGCCTCAATATCCTGAAGCCCTAGCGGCTGTTACCCAGTAACTCTAGCTTTGTTTGTCTCCAATATTCACGTGTTCACCTGACATGGAGCTAGTCAGGTGCAGCAAATGGCAAGCTGAAACTTCAAGGGAATTCTTTCACCCACTCATCAACCCCCCCTGCGATGATTATTCGCTCCATCACCCATTGATCATCGTATCATGGTTATTATCATTCCTTATTGATATCTGGCTAGTTACGGGTTCAAATTTCTTTCAGAAACACAGATACCCTAACTGAAATTTTTAAGATTCCCCGCAGTTCCTTAAAGCTAATTACTATTTACACCTCAAATTATATAATGAGTCAATTTCCTAGGTACGTCCATTTATTATTCGCTAATTAGCCTACCTTCCTTTAGTATGCTGATAAAATTGGTAAATAAACCATAAATATATGAATACATGCTACAGACAATCCCATTTCCTTACTCTTTATTCACCTATTCACCTTGCTGATCACTCATTTACTCACTCACTGACGTCGTAAAATGTTGCTTCTCTACATAGATCAGTGTCCCTTGCGCTACTGGGTTGTGACTCACTCACTCACTCACATCACAACGCTATTCTTTCGTTCACTCATTTACTCTCTCACTGACATCGTCTTTATTTCACTTGTCCACACAGAAAAATCTTACTCGCGCTCTTGTGTTGCGACTCACTTACTCACTCATATCACAAAAATCTCCCTCTTTAGCCTTCGCAAGTCCAGTCACATTTGCAGATGAAAACAGCAACATTATATCCAAAATGCTGAACGACTGAAACGTAGCGATATGATTCTCCGTTCCTGGTCACAATGGAATAGTAGCGTACTTAGACCAGTTCTTTCCACACTATTTGTTACGTCTTATTTATAATAATTATTTTATTTAACGTCGTAGAACTCTTAATGTTGATATATCGTCAATTAAAACTTAAATTAAATTAAATGTACGTACTACTTCCTGATCAACACTAAAATTATGTCTTTTGTTCAAATAATTCATACAGACTTAATAACAAATACTGATGAAGTACAGCTATATATTTATAATATTGAAATTGTTAATGAAAGATCACTGCGTTTTCTGCGATGTTCGAAGAAAATTTCTAAATATTATGTGGGTGTGGAAATACTTCAGGATTCAAAAGCGAAAAATTTAAAACATCGTTAAGAGAAGAATTCTAATACGATGAATTTAACCTTTTAAATTCTAGCGGTTACTGTATGTACCACTAGTCATAACATACAAAATTTCAACGTTCTTCCCACATTATATTTATATCTCGTGTACGTGTCTCAGGAAAAACATCGAAGTTTTCCCTATACAAACCTTAACGACCGGCTTTTGTAATCGAGGTGGCAAGTGTTTACTGCGCGGTACGTCTTGGGCCTTTAAGCACAAAGGACTGTGTTTCGTCCTTAAATGGTTTAACTTTCTCAACTGGGATTAAAGCAAGCTTAGAATAAATTACTTTTATTAAAATGACCGTCAAACACAACAATTCGTTAAACCTGATCACAGGATGTCTTTATGTAAGTTTCTTTGGACTACATGTTTCGGTCA
>JGI24700J35501_10930670_pt1 | contig 18293 bp, 13 predicted proteins | sample TergutTh196P1_FD_35501 | JGI IMG/M metagenome (IMG submission 35501)
GGGGGGGGGTTACAGGCGCTTCAACAAACAACATGGCCATTGGCACCACTGTCCAAAATCAGAGGAAGACTGAACTGTATAGCATAAACTGGATAACCCGTTTGAGTTTTTTCTTCCCACAGTTTCAACCTTGTACTTTTTGATCAGGCCTTTTATGTGAAACTTACAAAAAGCCATATCACAGTCCAAGTGTGGGCAACTATGGACTACATCTTGAAAATGAGAATTCTATATATCTGTGGTTGCATTCAACACATTCACCACACTATCAACACTTCTATCTCAACCCTTTTATCCTTAACCAAATTATAAAGTGTCTGTGCAACACAGAACCTAAATCTGAAATTTTTTATTTCTTTTGACATCTCCTCCCTTCAGTAAAGTACAGGTAAGGTCATCTTTGTGTAAGCCATGAAGGCATATGTGGAAGTGGAGGCATAGAATCAAACAATTCCTTAGTGATCCAGCCTGTAACCTAGTCACTATACCTACTTTGCTATCTCAGCACTTGTTCTTCCCTCATAATTAATTACTTGTGAATAATCACCTGCACAATGTTCATGTAGCTATACTCACTCAACAAAGGGGGACAGCTTGAAGGAAAAATATCACAGACAGATTCATGTAAAGGATGACCAAATGCCATCTCATATAGAACATGACCAAAACAATACACATCAACAGCCTCCGGTGTATGTATCTTCTTATGCTGGACAAAATATGGCCTGTAATATGACGGCAAACCAAGAACCCCATTCTCAATGTCCAGAAGCTTCATTCGCCCATTTTCCAGCAGTATATTACCAGTATGGAGGTGGCCTGCAAAACAGAAAGAATTGTTGCTTGTATTTACATCATTGCTATCACAACAGTCCTCAAACTCCTGACCCCAAGTTCTCTAAACAAAGTTTCAATAGAATCTTAACAATGGGCTAGATTGATTCTCAGATTTTTTATGATCCTGTTTCAACTGAACAGATTAAATGGTGTTACATGAGATGGGATTAAAATCATTAATGAAAAATGATTTGGAAAGAGGAAGTCATGGCCTACTTGAAGGAACTATTCCAGCATTTTCCTTGAAAGAAACGGGAAAACTACAAAGAAGTGGTCCCCATCTTGTTGTCCAGCCAATAAACTAAGCACCACAGAAATCAAGCCTCCTCGGTGGTCTATGTTAACACAAACGGAGAATTTTTAAGAATGGTACAAATTTGACACCTATTATGAAACATGTGATAGAAGAATTCATGTTTATTCCCTGTGCTCATATTTCCAGCAGACAACTGTGTGGGGGTGACAATTAAGCACTCTGCCCCAACCTCATGCAGCAATACAGTTGTGAGCTCTGGACAGCTACAACCGAAACACATGCAAGGTTTTGGTCAGGAAACAGAACCATTTGGAAGACCTAGGCACAGATAGGGGGGATGGTACTAAAACAGATCTTAAAGAAACAAGATGGGAGCATGGGCTGGATTCCTCTAGCTGTGGATAGGGATTAGTGGTGGACTCTTGGTAACAGTCATGAACCTTCACATTCCGTTAAAATGCAGTGTACTTCTTGACTATATGAGCATCTCTTAGCTTCTCAGGGGATCTGTGCCCCCTGAAGTTAATTATTTAATTACAATGACACTGATAATCATATGAGCAAAAACCGAACACCTACTATTATACTAACACAAGATAAACACTGGCTGAAAATAGTAGCACTCAAAAAAACAATAAGCCTTGAGGGGTACTTCTGCACTTCAACTGCACTAAAACATGGATTTCATACGAATGATTTTCATAGACATATTTGGGTTTGAGGTAAACAAAGAAACACAAAACAAAATAATCAGTTTGAATAAAAGAATCATACCTATATTTCTACACAAGCGATACACTCTTTTGTAATTTTTCATGAGAATACAGTTTCTAGCCACAAAGCAAGTGCCTTACCAAAATGAAGTCCCTTTTCACTAAGGAATCTGAGCACTTCAAGAATCTGCCGCCCAAAGCAAGCCGTATCACTTTCAGACAGAGGTCTGTACTGTCTTGGGTTACCATATTTCTTCATGAATTGTTGCTTTGGTTTTGCAGTGCACAACACATCCCGTAGACTTCCTGCACTATGAAGCTCACGCACAACAAACCCTCCAGCTCCACTGCAGTTTATAAATTCTATTCCTTGAATGTTAGGGTGCTGAAAATTCAGTATTATTACTTTGTTAGTAAACTTACTGTTAACTTAAAAATTCTGCATACAAATTAAATTTCAAATATATACCTTCTCTCCGAGGACGCAAACAGGTTTGTCCAAAATGTTGGTACCTATCTACCACACTATAAGGCAACATATGCATGAAGACCATTATCTTCAACCAGTGGGGTCATCAAGGACCACACATATGGTGAGAACAAGAGAGGAGATAGGCACAAGAAATTAATATAGAGTGAACCACCTGTGACACAATACAGAACCATGACTTTGAACTACAGGGTGCGTCACGGGAAATGGATGTTTTTGAAATAAATATTACTCCATTAAATTTTAGTGTAGAATTTATCTATTATCACAAAATGATACATTATTACATGCCATTTTAGGTTGTTTATGTACGAAAAATTATGTCACTTAAATGATGATCATTTTGGAGAATGCACATTTGTAGTCGCTTCCGGAAATTTGCTTCTACTCTCTCCAACAGTTCTTGGTTAAAAATCCCTATTTGCTTGCAAATGGTGCCCTTCAGTTCTTCTAATGTTCGTGGCTTTCTTTCGCATACACGTGACTTGAGGTAGCCCCACAGAAAAAAATCGCACATTGAAAGGTCAGGTGACTGAGGAGGCCAGGGAACATCACCACATTGTGAAATGCGGCAATCAGGGAACATGGCTCGAACAACAGCCATTGCGGCTCTGGCAGTGTGAGCGGTGGCCCCATCTTGTTGAAACCACACATTTTGATTATTAATCCTTTGGCGCCGTAGTTTTGGTTCCAAGAAATTGTTGATCATATCGATGTACCGAGCTGAGTTTACAGTCGTGGTAATCCCATTTTCCTCAAAAAACTACGGACCAATGACGCCAACTTTACTAACAGCACACCAAACCGTCACTTTCAGGCTGTGCAACGGTCTTTCACGCACTTCATGGGGATTTTGTGGGGCCCACTATTGGAAGTTCTGTTTGTTTACTGAACCATTTAGGTGGAAATGTGCTTCATCACTCATCATGATCGTGTCCTCATGTTCTTTGATAATTTCGAGCATTAGCTCGGCCAAGGCTAAACGTTGTTGATAATCCCCTTCATTTAACGTCTGAACAATCATCATTTTGTAAGGATGGAATCCCAAATCTTTGTGTAAGATTCGCTTTACCGTGCTTTCGCTCATTCCCAATTCAACAGCATGTCGCCGAGCAGAACGGGTTGGACTCCTCTCGATGGCCTCTCTCACTTTTTCCACATTCTCTGGGGTTCATGCAGTTGTGACAGGACCAGGTGGTTTCTTCTTCATTATCGTTCTTCTTGCTTGAAAAGATGTGACCCACCTCAAGATGGTATTGCAACTTGGAATGTTCCCATGACGCCCGATATTGAAATGGCAACGAAAGAGCCGCTAAGTTTCAACAATCTATTCACCACATTTTATGAAACTATTGTATGCGAACACATGATGCTCTAACGTCCACTGCGGCATGACGTCAACTGAAATGGAATGGCCTGACGAGTTTAACTGCCCCCTACCCAAGCCTCTACCCCCTCTACCTGCTCCGTAACATCCATTTCAAAAACATCCGTTTCCCGTGACGCACCCTGTATAACAACTAACCTCAACACAAAAGTTGATAACACTAAGACAGTACTCACTGAAGGATTAGTGTTTCAAGGGCTCACTCTAGTGCCCATAATGACAGCAAGAAATAAACTACAAGACTTACATTACCTGAAGATTTGATATGCTCTTGAACACCCCCTGCAAATCACGGTCCTCCAGATATTTGTCAGGTCCATGCTCTACCCATGACAGCAACATTTCTTCTTTTGGATTAATATGGCTTTTAACAAGAAAGTAATGTTTCCGCAACCTCCAACCAATATCTGGCACAGGCTTTATGACTTCATAATTCACCTCACTTCTCAGTGTCATGGATACATGTTGCAATGCCATCTCTGCAACATGTTACTTATAATGACTACCATTACAAATAAAAGGTAAAGGGGTCCCGTAACAGGCCCGGTGTGGCCCAGAGGGTTCCAGGAGTTTTAGGCTCCCAGATTTTCATGACATTCGGAACATGAAGGTGGTGAGGTCGTCAGCCTCACGCACCGGCCGCCTTTACCCCCAGAAGTGTTCCTGGTACTCATTTTCACTAGGGGCTGAGTCGACCCTAGGGCCATGGTGTGGTCGGAAGGAAACATGTCACTGAAAAATCCAGTGACAACACCGGGAATCGATCCCAGGACCGTCGAACTAGTAGCGCAGCACCTTAACCATTACACCACTTCAGGCCCCTACAGACTACACAAATAGTGGTCAATAATATTTTTTTGTTAATAAAATGCTAAAAGTACACAATAATGGCCTGGGGGTAGCACTTGAAAAAAATATGACAAGTGTGTAGGAATCTGTGGCATTGCTCCCACACTATACCAGCTTGTTATCACACACCTCAATGTCACTAAACCATACACCAAGTCCATAATTTAGGACAATATATGAGTTAATTAATGTAACCAACAAGCCAGTCTTCCCATACAAAAGACACTACAATGAGGGTGGGGAAAACTCCACTTGCCTGTAATATCAAATATCATCTGCAATCAGAGTCTAGCCATGACTCAAAAATGCACTGTTTGATTTAAATGTGTATTAATAGATCAATATATATTAAAATAACAAGTAACGCTGCTACATGTTACAAGTACAAAAACAACAGCATGCATGTCTGAGATATCTGATAACTTCTTTTTATTACCTTCGTGGTGGCCATACTGGATTCTTCAAAATACTAGAGCACACTTCACATGGTGGCTGATGCACCTTCTAATTTTAACCAAAAAAAGCTTGCTCATGTGAATAATTCTCCAAAATAAAATCTATTCACATAGGAAACTGATCATCAGGTGTATGCCAGAAACATTACAGGAGCACATGCACTGTAATATATTTTAGTGCAACTCTATAAAATACAATGTGTAAAAACTTTCCACATTGCTATAGTACATATACACCAACCTTGAAATGGTGTGGCATAGTTGTCAGGATCCAGGAATTTCCTCACAGGCAATGATGATGCCAAAATAGGATTCATGAGGATTATGTTTAAATAATTCTGAAACATAAATTATGAACAGCACAATCTTCATATCAGAAAATCACATGATGCATTATCTTTAATACAAACCAACTAGTTTTCAGTTGCCTTCACAGAACTGCAAAAAGCGACTAATAGCTTTATCATGTCTGTCAGTCTGTCCGCATGGAACAACACTGCTTCTACTGAATGGAATTTCATGAAATTTGATATATGAGTATATTTAAAAAATCTGTTCAGAAAATTCAAGTTTCATTAAAATCGGACAAGAATAACGGGTACTTCACGTTAAGACCAAACACATTCTTTTATCATATCTTACTCAATTCTTCTTAGAATGAGGAACGTTTCAGACAAAAACTGCAGAGAAAATCAAAACACGTATTTTATGTTCAATACCTTTTTTTGAATATCATGCCTGTTTTGAGATAATGTGGAAAAATACAGTAGGGTCAGGCAGGTCACAGATGACAATATAGCGCATGTGCATTGCATGCTTGATACCTCAGGCTACAAACGCACTCTTGGAATATGTAATACTTACTGATTTTCCATTGCAACAATGGCTGCATGAATGCGCCTCAGTGTTAGATTATACGTACACTGCCTGTCTTGTTCATGATTATTTAATCCCTGCATAAGCATGACACTTCTCATCTCCACTTCAAAGACTGGTTCATCCTAACACAGAAACAAGCCTGACTGCCATATGGAGCCCTGGGGAACATGGAGCTGAAGTTCCAAGGACAAATGGGTAAACTACATTTTAGTAACACATTTAAGTACAGTAAATACAATGAGTACTAAATGTTCCCCCGAACATCTGAACAAGTCTTTCGCCCCAAGAGTATGGATTCAATTCGGGTGAGCATGTACATTTAAAAAGTTGTTTTCCATGGGAAGTTTCACAGATCACGAAAAACAAGTACAATGAGCAGTCACACAGCCACTGCTTGGTGAATTAAAGCAAGGCTTGCTTCAGCAACCTAAACTTTGAGCAATTTGTTTGTCTACCATCCAGCCTGGGGCACATCCAGTCACAAAACCTTCCAGACATTAAGTACATGTCAGTTCCCGGATACCACCTACATTAAAGATTGCTAATACAATGTTTGCTAGAGCATTAGCTACTTCTGTGCAAGGAACATAATTCAATCCTGAGACACACGGCTCCATTATATTCCATCCAGCTCTATATTTCTTGCTTATCTAGTGTAGTACTTAAGCTTCCTGAACCCACAGACATTTGGATCCCCCTTCAGAATTAGTGCCAATGTTGTATTTTAGAATCAAATGCAAGAATACTTCCATTACATGCAATACTTGATTACCACTACTTTACCTGAAGCCCTGTTTGTCTTTCAGCTATAAATTCTCTCTCCATATTTCCAATGAGTTTCTTTGGAGGAAGAGGAAGGTTAAGCCCAGAGATCTGAAGTAAATTATGGAGAGAAACAAAATCATTGTATCGCTTATGTATATGCCATGTTTTCTCTGGTAATGGTCCTCGCTGAACGCGTATGATATATTCCTGGAAATGAAAAAGTACTGGAACCAAGTCTATACAGCAAAACATTGTACAACAAGACCACAGATGTGTTGTAGAAAACATTAGCATTGCACTTAACTATCAAAGTTTTCAAGCCCAGTTTAAAATATCCTGTACATAATTAAGTTTCAGTTTCAAATACATTACAACATAAAATCACCAACTATTAAGGTGAGCAGTCACTTAACATAGCCCAGTCATTATATGCATATGAAACCAAAAAAGTACCCTACATTACTAATGGCTAGTAAAACTCTGTTTTCCCTCAACACTATTTCTGTTCTCCCCAGTTTCATCCCTCACTTTCCCCTTCTACTCTTCACATTACTCCATCATGGTGAAGGAAAATGGAGAGAGAAAAATACATAAAGAATAAGCACATTAAAAATAAATGCAGTGCTAACAAAAACATTAAATGAGTGACAACTGCAGATATGAGCACATGGCAGACTGTAACTAATTTCAAATAGAACAAAACACTACTCGTAATCCAACACTATAAAAGGTCACGGCCGAAAAGGGGGGAGGGGCAGAGAACTAAATCGTAAGGAGGAAGTTCAATCAAAACTACACACACTAAAACAAATCACGTATATAAGACATGAACGTGTGTTACTGAAACCTACCATTCAGATTATGTTTGTAAATCACAAGTCCACATGACACATATTTTAATGTCAGTTATTTTTCTGCCGTAACAGCTGCATTTAAAACAACCCAATATCGTAAAAGCCTGGGTCTGAAATCACTTTCTAATAAAACATTTTCCTCTGAATTAGATTCATACTGCGGTTCCCAACATTGGAATTTAAAATGAAATACATAGGATAGGGTATAATTGCGGTTATTATTCAACCAACTTCGGTGTTTCCCTCTCTATTCCATACCTAGCCCAACGCAATTTCGCTTACCGTATGTCCCTGAATGTTCTGTGCATTCTCAAAAACGCATGTCAGCACTTCGGTATCATCTAAAAAGACTTTCCTTGGATGTTTTTTCTCAAACACAGCCATCGAGTACTACAACCTTGTGCCTGAAACGACATTAGTGCCCTTCGTTTCGTCCATCACAAACCAAATTCAGATCCCGTGACGTCCTCCGCCATTTTTGAAAACATAATAAATCATAACCTGCGCAGATAGCTAATCCGTGGTGTTAATAAGCCAGCATGGTCGAACGGGAACGTAAGGTGTTGGTGATATGCAGTTTGCTATAAGGTTAAGTTGACGTGCTCAGGCCGTGAAGGCATACAGGGAGAGCAGAGGTATAGCTCCACTCAGTCTCAACCTCGACACTGTGTGGAGGTGAGTGATCAACTTCACGCCCCGGGAAAGAGTCTGTGTGGGCCCTAAAACAGATCTGGGCATTTTCGGTAAAAGAAAATTCCCATGCCCCTACCGGGATTCCACACTGAAACGTACAGGCCGTAGCGTAGTCGCTATACCGACTATTCTAATGTAACATTTAATACTAACAGAATCCCCAGTTGCAGCTTTGAAGGCGGTCTACAATGTTACGATATTCCTATTACTTGAGTTTCTTACTAACTGTGATCCATGCTATGAACACGTCTGTCATAGGTATGATCCATGCCTGATCCACAAAATATCTTTAGTACCTCTGTGCTATGGTTGACAGGTTGACCAACACTGTTTTGAATACACTAGGATATCGTGCACAAATTAACTGAAATAGGGGCGATTTTAATATTATTCTGCCATCTGTATTCAGGTCTCATGCTCTGATATTTGGTGGAGTACAATTTATGACGGTCCTAATTATGTAATAAAATATTTCAAATTCAAGATTGCGCTCTTCTGGGATGTTACACAACGTGTGCTTGTGGTATTCCGACGTTTCGGGATGGACAATCTGTCCCGAATCATCTGTAAACGGTTACTAATATAAGCTGCAAAACATCCCAGAAGAGCGAAGACCTCAACTACACCGCGGCGGAAACTTCAAACCTCGCACGTTTTAAGTTAATGTAAAACAGCAGGCAAAATTATAGGTTATGTAATTTAATCTTTACGTTTTTTAATAGGAGACTTTAAGGCGAAAAGTACCAAACTGCAAGGCATAAAGTAGTCCTCGAATTTAAATTGCTCTCAAATTTATCGTGCATCTTGTACGTATGTGTACCTCCCAATTTTAAGTAATTTGTACAGTGATCTAAAAATCTAACAGGCCTTGTTACGTAAATATGTTTTACAGAGCAACAGAATCAGAATACAGTTCTTTTAATTTGAAGAGGTATTTCTGTGCAGCAATAGTGATTTTTGAATTCTACAAGTTTCCCGCATTGATCTGTTCGCGAAGTCAACCTCAAAGCGGGCCGCTTTAGTGGCAAGTTGATATAATTTCAAATACCTGGATTTTATACAATGTTCGATCATCCAGCGCACAAAGTACATATCAAAGATTTAAACATGTGCGTCAAGACCTCAGGAGATTTTTGGAAACTGGAATTCAAATTTGGAAAAACATCGAACATAACTAAGTGTATATTCTTCAAGTATGTATGGCTCCAGGGGTTTATTGAACAGACAACTGGGAAGGAGAACGAAATTCTTATTGTCAGCGACCATACCGGTAAAGTTAAGGTCACTCATTGCAATACTGTACCTGGTGGCAGTTCTTGGTTGGTTAAAGGTATGCACATGGAGCTACTTGTAGTTTTATGTTATAGTATGTCTGGATCAAAGTCATGAGAACTCCATAAAAATAAATTATTTCCAATTCCACACTACAGCCCCTTGCGTATTGCTGAGTTTTGCAGTTATGTAACATACCACTGTGGGCTTCTGCAGAAATTAATATTCTAACTACAATTCCAACTACATCTGCTATTTTGGGGTATTTGCATGTTTTCCTGGTAACCTTTCTGAGCCATTTTTGCACTGATATTGTGTGTTCGTCCACATTTTGAAATTCTCTAAACTACAATAGATAACTGAGATGTTAAGTGTGTGAAACCTGTAGCGTATGATAATTCAGTCAGCTGTTTGGTCTTCTCCAGTTCCAACTTTCTGTAACCTGTCTTTCATACTTTCTAAACTGTGCCACCACTGTTGTTTGTGTTACTCAAAATGATCCATGGTCCTTCTCCCAGGAGGATGCCACCTTATTGTGGGCGTCTTCAGTGCCAGGCAGGGAGGTTTGTGAGTTCCAATGAAGTTGAGAGCTAGGGTCACCCAATCCAGACAGTTCCCATCTTTGGAGCCAGACCATGTGTCCCACAGTAGGTCAGGAGGGGCTCTTTAGATGAGCTACACCAACCCTGCTAGGGCTGAGGCTAATCACCCACATGCACAAAGATATAATTCATTTAGAAACCAAAGATCCATGGCCCTGCATGATCTCTTGTGTTGGTTCTAGATGGAGGTAATAACAGTCTGAAAGATAACAGTTCAAGATCTGATAACTGCATGTTGTTATTTTAAGATACATTCTTCAAGAGGTGGCACCATGTAGCTGTTAACAACATAACGTAGCACTGGAGACTGCTACTTTGTATTAACATTTAAATGATCAATGTCATTTAAGCCACAGGCGTGGTATCCCTAACTGGCCTGCTGTGAACTAAAAGACACTAACTCCATGGAGCCAAGTCCTTCTTGAGAAGCTAACAGGTCCTCAGCTAGTTAAGAAATTCCCTGCATCTTGTGGAACCCAAAGGTTCATTGCACTATTGACAAGAGCCTGTCACTTGTCTGTATCCTGAGGCATATCAATCCAGTTCATGCCCCCCTTTGCAACTTCTTGAAGATCAATTTTAATATTATCCTCCCATCTATGCCTTTGTCTTCCAAGTAATTCCTTCCCTCAGGTTTTCCAACAAAAGCCCTGTATGCACCTCCCTTCAATATGCGCTACGTGCCCTCCCCATCTCATTCGTCTTGATTTGATCACCTGAATAGTATCTGATGAGAAGTACAGATCATAAAACTCCTCATCTTGGATTATTCTCCACTCCCCCATTTACTTGTCCCAACTAGAAGACACCATAGCAAAATGTTGGCATTTAAATTGGGCCAGCAGGGGATACAGATCACCAAATGCCTGGTGTGGTACTTTAAAGGTACATGCTGTGTTGATATTTGTCACAATATTTACACAGTTTGTTTTCATCCTAACAAAGGGTAGAAATATCATCCTTTGTCATCTGTTTGCCTAATTTGTTGATTGTGCAGATGACTGTTACCACCAGATTTATATTTTACAGCTAACAAACCCTCATGTTACAGGGAAATACTGTTCTGTGGTGGGATCCTTAATCAGAGAATCTGGAATGCCTGAAGTTGCTGCAATAAAACTAACAGATTTAAGTAAAAATCCTGTTTTAGCATCAATGTGGCATTATGAAGTAGAAGAACTTACAAAGATACATACAGAACAGGCAGTTCCTAAATTGCCTGGTTCATAAAGCAGTTTAACAGGTAAAATCGGTGTTGTATGTCTTCTCTCCAGTCAAAACATATATATTTGTAAAAATAACTTTATTGTTATTTAAATAAAAATATATCTTTAACAATATTTTTCAGGGTCACTGTAAACATTAAAAGTGAGCATGCCTCTGGCATATTCTTAACACTTTTGTTGACAAATGTGTCAGAGAGACTTGCAATACATCTTGCAATTTTACACTTCATGTGAAGACTGACTACATCAAGACTTTAGTAAACATTCATATTCAACAATACAGATAATTTCATGTTATGAGTAATGAGCTATGTACAGCTACTGTACCATTCCTTTTAACAGTACAAAATAGTGTCTTGCAGTCCTCTAAATAATTTAAATAACAAAACATGGGATCCCTTCTTATGGGATGTGACACTGCATCATTGAGTGATAGTTACAAACATTTTGAAGGAATGCAGCACCTTCGTCTTCAAAGATCTTGGACCTTGTAGACACTTGAAAATGTATGCACCATGTTTCTTCAAAATGCTGGGAACCAGTTTACTCAGTGACACATCATCATATCCCAGGAGAATGGAATCCTCAACTACACTGCTGTGAAAACCTCAAAACTTGCAGCAACAATAACAAGAACATGAGTCCAGTATACAGGGTGCTACATGACTTATGGACATTACTGCAGGAGATAATTTCCTAGGTCTCTGTCCAAAAAAGTTCATATAAACATGTGTCCAATTTCAGATTGGTATGAAGGCATGGCCACTTGAAGATTAGAATAGAGAGTAAGGATTACTGAAAACAAATGGAACAAAATAATAAACAAGCATAATATGTAATAAATTTAAGGTCTAAATTTAACTTGAGTTCATGAAATTGCCTTCAGTCGACAGTGGCCTATGCTTTAATCATGTTTTTGAAAATAACTCTGCCAGCAGAAACACGTGCTGCTGCTTGACTCTTCCTGTTCCAGCTGGTTCAAGGTTGCATAGTGTGACTCGCAATGCATGGTTCATAGGAGGGTGTTTGCAAAAATTAAAAAAACACCCATAACTTTGTAACCACTGAAAAAAGGACCCATATTGGTACTAACTTTTTTGATCATAAAGACCTATGAAATCATCTACTGCAGTAAAGTCCGCAAGTAGTGAATCACCTTGTATTTTCAGCATTTTCTCTTTATGCTGTGAAAAATAAACACAAAGCAGTCCAGTATATACCTGATTACCGAATCTTTCAGTAACACCCATAATGAATGAAGCTGCTCAATGAACACATTCTTGTAACAAATTAGTGTATAATTCTTCCATGCAGTACTATCTTTAACATCATTACATCTTCTAAACAAGTAACTCCTTAAGTAAGCAAATAGCCCATGCCATCACTCATCATTCAGTACCATTCATTCACACACACGTTTGCTCTGTCTCTGTCGATTCCATACATACAGACAATAACAGACCCTGTTCTAAATTTAAAATGCTCTGTGGTGTGCAACTTCTTTTTAGTAAAAATAACTTGTCAAAATTATTCACATATTAATAAATAATGTTAAAAAACAGAAATAAAATCCAGTGAAATATGCTGTACTGTAAAACAAACCTCATTTTCATGGAGAACAAAAAAAGATATGCTTCAACAGCATATATCAAATCACAAAATATAGGTAAAATACAATCAAACACAAGTTGCATTTGTATTTTACCTATATTTTGTGATCCTATACAACACAACGGCAATGTCTCACCTGCAAGCGTATATAAAAGTTGGGCGTTGGCAAGTACAGGAAGAATCTAAAATGTCATTTATAATTAAATTAAAAAAAAAAAGGGTATTTGCTCACTGCCTTACCAACAACACATCACACTGATAAGCTGTCCTTTACAATGTTACTGTATTTTGCACAACATTTCCATAGGATTAGGCCCTGGTCTCAAATGGATACAGCAGAAAGAATGTGAGACTGAGATTTCCATCTAGGGGTAAGGGATGAGAATATGTGGAGCTTTACGTCCACAGCACTTACGTGCCATAATTATGTTGCTTAAGGCACTGGGCTAACTGCAAATTTATCTAGGTGACTATAATTTTACTGGATCTAAAATTGGAAACAAACAGTTCCAGTGGAATTTTAGGTTTTCACTGTGCTGAATATTACTGTCCTCTGGGATGTGAAACTGTATAATTTGGTAGATAGTGTGAATGTTCTGCAGAAACCTGCTGCCTCCATATTTACGGTAGAAAAGTAAAAAGTAGCATGGGCTACTAATTAATGGAGTGGTACAATGTAGTCTAACACAACTTTATTACATGAACATTTAAGAGAACTTAGCTACATGTTGTGGCTTCCAGAAGCCATCTTCAGGCTTTGACTTAAAAAATTGAATAAGTTTATATAATTTACAATGCCTTAAAATGATGAGATCTCATTTACATTAAATGTTAATAAAACACTGAAATAAGATGTTTTATAAACAAGTAAAAACATAACATGGTAATCATAGTTGAAGTTGCAGGTTTTGTGTAGTTTGGGTGGCTTATGGATACGTGAATGTATCTTTCTGATGATTCAAGCAATCTGTAATATACAGTTCTATAGGAGTATCTGCAGTATATTGTATTCTTATATGGTGGTATGTATATTACTATGATACTTATGTTTTTCTAATTAAATTTTGTGTTCACAATATGTTAAGACGTTTATATGTCGAGGGTCAAATGATGTCAAACTTTGAAGTATATATTCAATAGGTGTAGCGTATTGGCTGCGTAAACGTATCAAGCAGCCGAATTATTGATGTGATCTGTAATCACAAAGAAGTTTTAATAGAGGTGTAGAATGAATATTGATTTATGTTTTACCTTTGTGGGTGGTGCATATAATTGATGTACTCATGCTTTTGATGTGTTTCTCTCATTGTATGTAGTTGTGGAATGCTTTAGTTCATTGTATACTTACATTATTTGTATTGTATATGAAAGTATGTGATTTATATCGTATGGTTTGTGTGGAAATAATAATTAAACACTGATCACTGCTCTATACGGTTTAGTTTGCATGGATGCTGGAAGACTATGGAATGGAAAAGGAGGTATGGTAGGTAGGTGAAGGTAGGGTGGGTAGGGGTGGTGGGTACATAAGTTACGTACTGATTTTTAAGATGGTATCAAAGATTATATTGGGGGAAGAAGTTTGTCGTTAAGTTGGTTGTCAAATTAGGCTACTTGGTGGATGCAAAATCACTCTATGTTATTGAGATGTGAACACTTTTTCTGGTAGTTCAAAATTTGAATAGTTTCTTCTGTGGGTCCATATATATTCATGTGATCACTGAGGTGCTGGGAAAATTTTGAAGAGCTACTATTATTTCTGAAAGTGTGTAAATGTTCTGTGTATCTCTTGGAAAAGTTTTACCTGATTGGCTTGTGGATGCCTTCCCCACAATCTGGACATGTTTACATACTCCACTAGCAGAAATGTTTTGGAAATATGAAGTTTAGGAATTAGGTGCTCTTGAATAGAGTTATTTGTGCAGTAAGCTATCTTTAAGTCGGTGCGTTTTAATATTTTAGTAACGTAAGTAGTTCCCTTGCCTTTATAGGTAAATGTGGCCCATTTATATTTAAGTATTTCTGAGTGTATTGTTTGTTTATGTTTGATTTTTGGAGGTCTCAGTGGTTGGATTGGAAAGGAAGTATTATAGAAGATGTTATGGGTGAAGTTTATTTCACAATTATATTCTTCATTAGGTAATAGGTATGTGTATAGTATATTATGGAGGTATCTAATGGCAGCATATTTATGTTGAAAGGGATGGTTGGATGAGTAAGGGATGGTATATGTAAAGGTGAGTTTTCTGTAGACAGCTGCTTGTATACTGTGTTCAGTTTCCACGGTAAAGTTTAAGTTAGGGTGTATGGGGTTAAAATCTGTAAGAATGGATTGTATGTTTGTGTGGGCAAAGTCAAAGATAAGAAGAATGTCATCGACTTTAATAGAAGCAGTTAACGGTCATGTGTTTTTTAGTGAGGCGTGCAATATGTGAGGTTTCTATGCATTGTAAGAAAATTTTGGAGAAGATTCCTGAAGATGGGGCACCCACTGCTAGTCTCTCTTATTGGATAATTGGCAAACAATTGATAATTACCTTTATTGGTAATATAATTTTGTAATTTTGATAATTTATATCCATGGGCATTTCACCAGTTTACAGTACAGTTACGGCTTCAGTTTTTGGATTTTTATAAGGCCTTTTATTGTGGGGGGGTAGAGGGATTTAGGTTAGGTGTTTCCATTTGAAATCTTGTGGGATAAGTGTTTTAGTATGGTTTATTGTCTTCATGATTTTATTTTGAAAAGTCTTAGTTGGGTCTACATTGACAGTTTGGAAGTGGTTATCAGTTATGAAATTGCGTATTTTCATGTCATAATGCTGAATAGGAAGAATGACTATAGATTTTCCTTTGTCAGCTTTTGCAATCATAGCTTCATTGTTCTTGAGTTTTGTTTTTATCGATTTTAGTGTTTGTGTTTCTGAGTGTGTGTTGCAATTGGAATGGGGTTTATCTCGTGAGTGTAATGTTTCTATATTTTCTGCTACTTGTTTTCTGTAGTATTTGTGGTCAAGCACAAGTAGGCGTGTTATAGCTGATTCAGCCTCAAGTGCAAGGTTAACTATCCATTTTTTTTGTATAGGTTATATTTTAGTCCTTTTTCTAATATGGAAGTTTCTTTATTAGAGAAAGTTATAACAGTATTATTTATAACTCTACCTCTACTTGTCCTTGACTGCAAATACTACAGAAAACAAGCAGCAGAACATATAGAAACATTACACTCACGAGATAAACTCTACTCCATTTACAACACACAGTCAGAAATGCAAACTCTAAAATTGATAAAAACAAAATTCAAGAACAATGAAGCTATGATTGCAAAAGCTGAGAAAGTAAACTCTATAGTCATTCTTCCTATACAGCATTATGACATGAAAATACACAATTTCATAACTGATAACCACTTCCAAAAGACCCAACTAACACTTTTCAAAATCAAATCTGGAAGACAATAAACCACAGTAAAACACTTATCCCACAAGATTTCAAATGGAAATGCCTAAACCTAAATCCCTCTGCCCCCACAATAAAAGGCCTTAGAAATATCCATAAACCAAACCTACCTATTAGCCCTATTGTAAACTGGTGAAATGCCCCTGGCTATAAATTATCAAAATTATTTACACATAAAATCAATCAACTAACAGCCCTACCATACACATTCAATTTCAAGAATACCACACAACTAATACAAGCTTTCAAAGACGCTCCACTATTCCCCAGTGATAAATTCGGCTTCCTAGATATTATCAATATGTTCTTGAATATCCCCATTACAGAAACTAGGAACATTTTTAATAACATCAGGAATTTCAATCTACTAGATTCTAATACAAGACAAGAGCTATTAACCTGGTATGAAACACTTACAAAACAAAATTATTTTACCAGTAAAGGTAATAGAATTATCCAAAAAGACGTAGTAGGAACAGGTGTCCCATCTACAGGCATCTTATCTGAAATTTTCATGCAGTACACAGAAACTTCTCACATCGCACACCTAACTAAAAAACACATGATTATAAACTACTTTTGTTATGTCGATGACATTCTTATCTTCGATTCTGCCCACACAAACATACAATCCATTCTTACAGATTTTAACTCCATACAGCCTAACTTACATTTTACTGCAGAAACTGAACAAAACAATGCAGTAAACTACTTTGATATTTCCATTCACAAAATTGAATATAATATACAAACAGCTGTCTACAGAAAACCCACCTTTACAGATACCATTATCCCTTACTCATCCAACCATCCCATTCAACATAAATATGGTGCCATATATAATATACTATGTACATACTAATTACATACTAAAGAATATAATTGTGAAATAAACTTCACCCATAACATCCTACATAAAAATTCATTTCCAATCCAACCACTGAGAACTCCAAAAATCAAACATAACCAAACAATACATTCAATTAGAAATACCGAAATATAACTGGGCCACGTTTACCTATATAGGCAAGGAAACTACTTACATTACTAAAATATTCTAACATACCAACTTACACATAGCTTACCACACAAATAACTCTATTCGAGTGATTTTACATTCACTCAAGAAACCTTATGTGACAACCAACTTAAAGACTAACTCTTTTCCCAAGTGTAATCTTTGATACCATCTTAAAAATCAGAACATAACTTATGTACCCCCCCAACCCAACTCACCACCCCTACCCACCCTACCTTCACCTACCTCTTTTTCCCTTCCATAGTCTTCCGGCATCCATGCAAACTAAACCGTGAAGAGCAGTGATCAGTGTTTAATTAATATTTCCATGCACATCATACGTTATAAATCATATACTTTCATATACAATACAAATAATGTAAGTATGCAATGAACTAAAGCATTCCACAACTACATACAATGAGAAAAATACTACAAAAACATGAGTACATCAATTATATACACCACCCACAAAGGCAACACATAAATCAATATTCATTATACACCTCTATTAAAACTTCTATATGATTACAAATCACTTCAATAAGGCCGCGTTTACATTGGTATAATAAATGGGTTAGTTACTTGTACCACTAACTCGCAAGATAGCTACTAAATCCAGTGTAAACCGAATGGGAAAGTACGTGTACAAGTAGCGAGGACAGGAAAGTGAATAGCTTCCCAGGCTATTTACTTACCTTCCCCCACTCCCCACAAGACAGACTTCCTGCAATACTAATCTCTCAACTACTCCAGTGTGAACGCGTAGGACAGCATCGACAGCGTGATAGTAGACAGGTGGCAAGTTTTTACAGTAACAGTTTTGGTTTTTTGTGTGTATTTTGAAATACAAAATACAATGAGGTGGTCCGAGGAAGACACTGTCAAATTTGTTGAACTATATCGGGAACATGAGTGTCTGTGGAA
>JGI24700J35501_10930669_pt1 | contig 18289 bp, 21 predicted proteins | sample TergutTh196P1_FD_35501 | JGI IMG/M metagenome (IMG submission 35501)
TTTCTCAAATTGAAGATATCAATGAGAAGCGCAAACGTATGGACGAGATTGACAAATTGCTTTCCGGTCGTAAATAAGGCTTTGTTATTGTTTGACGTAAACAATTTAATTGTTTTTCCATCTTAAGTTATTAAGGTGCAATGACAGTGTCCGCTATTTAAAAGGCGCGAAAAAAATCTTCAAACCATGGAAATTACTCTATCTGATAAGTACATCGAAAAAGAAGATTGGACTTGTGTTTATTGTCGAGCTGTAAATGAAGCAAACTCACTTACTTGTCAGTCTTGTCATGCTTCAAAAAAGAAACTTTAATTAAAAATGTTTATTCCTAACCACCATTCGCTTTCAATAACATTTGTTTCAATTCATCATTCATCTGCTCATGACGGGCAGTTTTTTTATTGCCTGTTTGCTCACTCAATGGGTCTTTGAAAAAATCATCAAAGCTTTTAAAATAAGGGACTACTTTCTTACCACGTTGTTTCGTTGCTTTTGCCTGCACATTTAACCATGCTTGCATATGTAATGCTCGTTGTTTATCCACAAGCTGTAAGCCCACACTTTTCATCATCAAATAATAATGGGTCAATGTCATTCTACCCAACTGAACTTGGTCATAAATCTGACAGTAACGCATGATGTCAACTTTCAAGTCATCGATGGTGCGGTCTTTTTCGTCTACTTCTTGTCTGCTTCCTTCATCAGAAGTCCCAGTTTCTTCATCGTGAAACGGGTTGTCGGTGACTTCTCTAATGTTAACAAAAAATCGGTCATTAACTCCTCAATGTCTGCTTCAGTTTCAATAAATTTTTTAACTTCGTCTGATTTTGGTTTGCTTCCTGTCAATGTGGCAGCAACAATTAAATCCATTAGAATAGAAGGGTTTCCTAATTCAATTTGGGCAATGGTATAGGTAAGTCCTTGTCCCAATTTAAAGCCATTTTGTTCAATGTAGTATTTTTTATCTAAATAGTTAATAAAGTCTAAACCTAAGTATAGCTCATAATCTTTACCGTTAATGGTTACTGTCATTTTCATTCTCTCCTCGTCATTTATTCATTTCAAATATAATGAAGAGGTGATGGCAATTGCCATCCCTCTCATTTTAACTTCGTTAAGGTTAAGGTGCGACCACTGTATCTGCAAATTCGTATTGAACAACAGTTGCTTGATCTTGCGTCAATGTAGCCGATCCTTGAACACCTGAACCATTAATGGCAAGTGACAATGAAATTTCAACACTGTCTTCTGCGCCTGCTGATTCACTCCACTCTGTTAAATACCCTTGGAAATAAGTCGCTGGGAATTGCGTACCATTTGGAACTGTTGGATCAGTCTTATCAATGTCCCAAAGCTCTACTAATTCTCCATTTAAAAATGCTTGATACATGGTCTCACGTACTGAATCATTGTGAGCAAACAACGTTGTTAACGAGTATTCTACTTCTAACTCTGATAGTGAATTGATATTTCCATCTTTTGTAATGGTGCTTTCTGCATCACGAGACATTGATTTCTCATGATCTGTTTGAAACGCTAAACGTCCTGCTGTCGCTTCGTGACGCAGTGAGAAAGGTCTCATCAACATGATTCTATTTGCTCCACGAGCTGGTGTAATTTGTGCCATACTAAATTTCTCCTCTTGTTTTAGATTTTCAACCTAATTGCTTTGTCGTAAGCTGATTAGATACTTGTGTAACGTCAATTTATGTTAATGCACAGCTTAACATCCTTTATTATGTTTTCTCCATCACAGGGAGCTTAAGAGGTGCATAAGCTGTTTGATACAGGTAAAGCTATTCAATTGTATGGCTTGATCAGAGCCCGTCATATTGCGCAATATTGAGGTTAGACAGTTTAGCGACGTATCCAGGTCGGTGAAAAATGAAAGTACGCTTTAAGTTTCTGATATCAGTTTAACATGCCGATGGCTTAAAAAGGGGGCGTGAAATGAGACCTTTTAACAATGGTTCATTTTCATCATCATTCTCGTTTGATCGATTCTAAAAGTGGCTGCTCCATTTCATAAAGATGATCATTAATGACATATAAACGTTCAAAGCCTGATTTGTCTTTCAACTCATGTTCCAAGAGATGAAAGATTAAAAGGTCTGTCGGTAACGACGTACTTAGTACATAACCTGCTGCTGCTAAACACTGTTTAATGTCTGCTATGGATAATCCCATGGCAATAAGTAAAGCCAACAGGACTTCTTTTCGCAAATGCTTCCCTGATTTAACCTTGTAAAAGGTTCGTTTATCAATGCCAACATGGTCATATAAGTTGCCATGTTTACCACCCCAAGTACGCAACTTTTCACTAAAAACAGTTGAAAAAGGGGCTTGACCTATCCTTGTAAGACCTGCTTTATTGGCAAGGACTTCTGCTTCGATTTCTGTAAGTGAAAATAATGCCACCGCACGTTCAATGATGAGCTGTCTTCTGATAGAACGTGTCATTGTACTGTTGGGATGGTATCGCCAATAAGAAATATTTCGTTTATGAATCCCAAGCTCTTGCCAAATGTCATTTAAATTTTTGTTGCATTTTCTCTTATGCGCCATCGCTAGACAATGTAACGCATCTGCAAAGCTTTCATCACAATCAATTTGGCGTTCTTTTAACCACTGGTTGATTTTGACTTGATTAACCACTTTATCACCTTTCCTGCTAACTTGCAGAAAAGGAATTAAATAAAGGAACACAGTCGGATAAATCCATGCTTTAATCCCCCCTGCTACAAGTTAAGATTTTAATGTTTCTTAAAATCTCACTTGTAAGCGGCGGTGAGCGACATTTGAGCATCAGGTGATTTTGCGCAAATTCAAGCATGGTTTTCTCCCCTAAAACAACAGTAGCTAGCTCATTTTTTCTAACACACCGATCAAAAAAAAGCAGCGAAAAGAAAGATCACGTTCATGACTTCATTCCACTACTTTTACTAAATTAAGATTTATCCGACATGTTTGCTAGCAAAAGTCTAGTACAAAGGGGAAGTCACAATCGATTTAAATCTCATTGGGTTCAATCTTCTTTTCATTCATAACATGTTGTCAAAATATCTTAACGTTTCTCGCTTATAAAAAGTGTAAAACTGATGAATTTTAGAAAATCTAAAACTATCTTAGCATTTCTTATCAGGATCAGCAGTCAGTATTTGTCGAAAACATTCAACTTTCAATCAAAGCTGATGTGATTCGTCACGTTGTCTGTTTTATCAGCATCATTTGTACGATTTGAACGACGTCCGTCATCTTTGAAGAAAATAAAAAAAGAACAGAAATTGAAGTTCATGGTCGACTTCTATCTCTGTTCTTTTTATTGTTGAATTTTATTATATTTTTTTACGCTTACATCATGCCATAAAAAAAGTAACCTTATGTAAACAAGGTCACTTCTTCTCTCTGGGTTGATAAAATAGCTGCTTCATTGATTTCAGGTAGTTCTTCAAGGGTTTTAATCCCAAAATAATCTAAAAACGCATCGGTCGTTTTAAACTGCATCGGTCGACCTGGTGTCGTTGCACGTCCAGCTTCTTCAATCAAATCAAACATCAGCAGTTTTTTCATCATCGCATCATTGCTGACACCACGAATGGCTTCTAATTCACCACGGGTAATGGGCTGTTTATAGGCAATAATGGCTAATACTTCAAGGGCAGCCGAAGATAATGTTTTTTGATGTGGACTTTCCAATAATTTTTTAAAATAAGGTGCATGGTCTTTTTTAGTGACCATCTTATAAACGCCGGCCATTTCTGAAATGGCCAATCCAAATTTCTCATTTTTATAGCGTTTGCGTAACTGGCTAATCAACACTTCTATTTCATAATTTCCTAAGTCAAGGACATCCGCCAATTGCTTAAAGCTGACGCCTTCTTCACCGACAGCAAAGAGTAGCCCTTCTAAAATGCCAAGGTAATGGTCGTGATCCATTAAGTTAATCCTCCTTTTGCGATGACTTCTATTTCTCCTTCTGATGCCGTTTGAAGCAAAATAATTTCACCAGATTTAGTCATTTCTAAAAGTGCTAAAAAAGTAACCACCACATACGCTTTATCATAAGTATCAACTAATTCAGTAAATGTCACACGTTTTTGAAACATGAGCCTGGCTTTAATGGTTGTCATTTGTTCACTAACCGTCACTTTTTCAGCCATAATTTTTGTCGGTATGGGCTTTTCGAGCTGCTGTCTTCGCAGTAATTTTTCAAAAGCTAACATTAAAGCTGACGTATCGTAGTCGGTGTCGAGTTTAAGATGGTCGTCAATATATGCTGAAAAATCAATGGCAGGTTTGGTATAAAATTGCCCACGTTCTTCTTCCAATTTTCTGAACTCATCGACAGATTCTTTGTACATTTGATATTCGATTAGTCGACGCATCAATGCTTCTTCCGGATCTTCTTCGTACGCATCTTCAATGTCTACTTCCACTTTAGGAAGGAGTTTTTTGCTTTTAATCAACATCAAGTTAGCCGCCATCACCAAATATTCACTGGCAATTTCTAAATGCATTTTTTCCATGGCTTTCAAATAGTTCAGATATTGCTTCGTAATCTCTGCGATTTTAATATCATGAATGTCTAATTTTGTCTCTTTAATCAAGTGTAACAGCAAATCTAAAGGTCCTTGAAATGCGTCGATGTTTGTTTCATACCTAAGCGGCTGATTCATTTTAAATTACTCCACTTCTTCAAAAAAGATTTCAGCGAGATGAAGCGCACGTTCCATATGCCCAAGTTCAATATATTGGAAGATCAATGCGCGATTAAAGGCATCAAAATCGTGATTTTCTGTTAACCTAACGCCATTGAGCCACAATCCACTTATTAAAATAACCATTGTCATCACTGTTAGCGCAATGCGTCCTACAAAAGGTTTAATGCCAGGAACACCGACCATACTAGCCGCAAGAAAGCCACCGATAAAACCACCTAAATGACCAAAATGATCAATGTTCGGCATGAACATGGAAAAAAGGGTCGAAATGATCAGCATGGGCAAAATCACTTGTTTTAAAAGCGGCATAAACGTTTTACGCATTTCAAAGGCTAAAAACACTGATGCACCCATAAAACCATAAGCAACACCTGATGCACCTAACGAAAAGTTCGTGCTTAGTGCGAAGCCAAATAAGCCGCCACTAATCGCACTCACCAAAATAATGACCAGCATCCGCCATCTACCAAAAATATTTTCAATCATCGTCCCGAAACGATAAATAAACGTCGCATTAAAAAGCAAATGCATCAAGTCTAAATGCATAAAAGCCGATACAAGGAGTCGCCAATATTCACCAGATAGAATCAATGGATTGTAAGTTGATCCGTAGTGGATGGCAACAAAAGCTGCCGGCAAATGTTGTTGTCTGAACCAGAGGTAAGCAAAAAACAAAAGCAGTAACGCCACATACGCATACGTCACCAGTGGTACAACTTTAAATTTAGCTTTGCGCATTTCATTCGTTGCATGGCTTTTCGTTTGACGACGTAATCTCAATACCATCTCTTCCATACTGCCATTGAGATCAAACTGACCCATCCCTGGAAAAAGTGAAATAAGTGTTTCATTAACATAAGCAGCTTCAGCATGATCAACATGAATCATCGATACATGATTTTCCTCATCTCTTTGAATATTTAAATCAAATTCACATGTATTCAAAATCAATGTCTTCACTTTCGGCATGAGAAATTTACGCTTAATTTGTCTTGAGATGATCTCTCCTTTACGTACAAGATAATTGGCATGTACCGCTGTCATTCTTTGACTTGCGTTAATATAGATGAGTTGAACTTTGGGGTGCATCAAATTTTCTAACCAAATTTCATCTTCATTACCGACAAACACATAGCTTTCTTCTTCTGTTAAATACGAAACTAAATTCAAAACAAATTCACTTTCAATATTAAGCTTGACTTCACGAACCTTTACTTTTTTTTCCATACGCTACCTCTATCACATCATTTTCTTAAACTTCTACAAAAATCCACACATCAACGATTAAAAGCATTAAAACGCAAGTGGGATAAAAAATTAAAAAACAGCCGACAGAATCTCATTGATTCTGATCATGCTGGTTTTATCCACGACGTTTTGCACCTTTGTTTCCACGGTTTAAAATAGCAAATTTTTCACTGCTATCTTTTTCCATATCTGCAAGCATTTTATCTAAATCTCGAGCAGGCTTAGCCGGTCTTTTGGGAGTGTCAGATTTCATTGAAAAATTTAATTTCCCATTATCTCCAATCTCTTTGACACGAACTTCCACAACTTGTCCAAGTTCCACAACTTCCTCAACACTGTTAATGAATTTATCTGATAATTCACTAATGTGTACCAATCCTGATTTTCCGTTCTCAAGCTGAACGAATGCGCCAAAGGGTTTAATACCTGTCACTTTACCTTGATATTTTTGACCAGCTATAATTTCCATATAAAACAATTATCCTCCAAACCTAATTTTCATCATCTTCATTTGTTGCTGTTGCTTCACTACCCATGATCCTAAAAACAATTTCATGAGGTAATGACCTTAAATGTTCACGTGCAAGCATCGCAACATAGTCCTCATCTTCAAGTCTAATCATCTGATTTTCATAAAAACCTTGGCGAAGCATGACTTCTTCATACTTTTCTTGATACAAAACCAATGCTTCTTTCATCTCATCAAGTCGATACATGCGGTTGGTATAAATCACATGTGCAGCATATAAAAAAATGCTCATCAAGGTGATTAAGGTTAAAAATCTTCGTAGGCTGCGTCGCTTTAAGTACGCTTTTTTATTTCGAATCACCCTGTACTTCGCCATCTTGCCAATGCCTCGCTTCATCTTCATCAGATCGTTTTTTCCTAAAGATTTTCTTAGGTATGACTATTATATCAAAGATGACTTTAAAAATAAAGGCTATTGGCGTAAAAATTAAAACATTTAGCACTTTTCTTATCCCAATCAACAAATGACGACACATTTTTAGCAACATTTTTAGCTCTTTCATGTATGCTTTTTGAAAAATTTTAAAGTAAAGACCACCACCTAATAGCGCAAATACGAGCAAATAACTTTGAAATTCACCACGATTAACACGGTGAAAAAAGAGAATGGCAAGTGGCAATTGAATCACCCAATACAAAATAAAAAGGATGTTATGACAGGTTTTTTTAGCGAAATGCCCAAGCACTAAGTTAAATGTGTCGAAACATAAGCCAAGAAAAATCCCGTATAAAAGGGTGTGTATGAGTAAATGCAGTTGATTGTTTAAACTCATTTGAACAGTTTACTAAGTAACCCTTTGCCCACACCATCGTAATCATGGTCTTCATATTCATAATTTAAAATATAACCAATGATTGATAACTCGCCTTTATCCAACTCTAAATTTTTCATTTCTAAGTCATGTCCATGGACAGTAAGCACACCCATTGTGGTTTCAATAACAAACATTTCACTATCAAAGCTATGTAATTTTTTAACACCCGTAATGTCCATTAGCTTTCGATCTTTAACCGTCACTTGATGATGACCGAGCAAGTGATTGTTTCCTCGTACATAAGATTCTTTTTCATAAACATTCATAAGTTTGCCCTCCTATTTAACATATATGACTCATATACGTTATAGGCTAATATACGCTTAGCAAACTCATGTTAGAACCAGTGTACCCGCTCTTTCATGTCCATCCGAATGGACATGAGTTTAAATGGCGCTCTTCGACAATTTCATACATCAGTTGTGCATCTTCTTTTTTCGTCGAATCTTTAATTTCCTTCACTTTAACGACCAATGTGCGCGTCGCATAGTGAAGTGTAATTTCATCACCCTGCTGAAGCACCGTGCTGGATTTTGCGACTTTTCCATTTACTGATATTTTACCTGCATCTGATACTTCTTTGGCTGTTTGCCTTCTTTTAATAATGCGTGATACTTTTAAAAATTTATCTAGTCTCATCGTTTTACCTTCCTTTTTGATGTGATGCCTTAATCTTGCTTTAGCCGTTTTTTGTCTTCGTAAGTCATTGTAAGCAACTGAAGCATGTGAATTTTTTGATGACTGTCTTTCTTCTAGCCGTTTCCAATGGCCTCGACCTTCCAAATGCTCATTAGCTGTTACCCTGCTTTTCTGTGGTTGGTTTTGCATCAAAGATTGTCTATAGCGTTCACGGATGAATGCTTCTTCTTGTTGCTTAATGACTTCGGCGCGTCGGATGCGTGCTTGCCTGCGTTGATGCCGCAATAAAACAAGTTTTACCCGATATCTAAAAAACGCAACCAAAGCAGTGATGACTGTGCCATAAACCAACATACCGATTCCGACATGAACCCCTAATAAATAGACATACCCACTGCGCGCTCCCGTCTCTAAAAAAGTGAGTCGTCCTCTAAGTAAGGATAGGCTTATCCACATGATGAAAGTCGAAAAAACAATCCCGATCAACGCGACAAACAATTTAAAAGTCAACAAATACTTGGAAGCCGTCAACAGCGTCAAACAAATCACAAACAAGCTGATCACAGTGCTTAATGCAGCACCCTCAATACCTAAAGAACGCGTCAAGGGCACAGTCGTTACTAACTTTGTTAAAATACCACCGAGCAACGCAGCCAAGACAAGCGTTTGTTTTCCTTCTTTTGATAAGATGGCCGTTAACAAAACAGTCATCGCATAAAGGACAACTTGGCTAACAATGATTTGCAGGACCAACGTTCCTAATTGATCTGTAAACAAAGCGGCATTTAAATAAGGCATCACCATGATTAAGCCAATGGTAGCTGGAGTGGCGAGGGCAAGGATTTGCAACATGCCATTAGAGAAAGCAATGCGTTTTCCTTTCTCGTTTTTAGCTTTTTCAAACTGTGTCATCGTAAGTGAAACCAAGCTTCCAACGAAAAATGTCCCAGCTTGCAGAAGCGGTAGCCCACGTTCAAGAACACCTCTTAAAATCATGGCTTCTGTTTGTGCAACAGTTTGGATTAAGCCATTAAAAACTAAAAAGCTATCAATGATCCCGAAGAGAACCAAAATACCTGCACCGAGCATTAAAAACAAGGTTCTTCGAAGAAATTGTGGCTTTTCTTTCAAAGGTAAGAAACTTTGCGCATGATCAATCGGATTGATCACATACAAATGCATCAGCGTGATCATCGGCGCACTCACAGAAAACATCAAAGCCAATTCAGCAATGCGATAGTAACTATGTAGGGAAATGTCGATCACACTTAAAACAATAAGAACAGCGATCACACGAACCAATTGCTCTGTCACAATCGAATGTCCCAACTTTTTGAGGGTCTCTGGACGAGACTGTAAAACACCACGCATGTAAGCAATCGGTGGTAAAAATAAAAAATGAATGCCAATCATGCGAATAACAGGTGCAAGTCTTACATCACCCATCATCAAAGCAATTTGCCGATTTCCTAACAAGAACAGTGCAAATGCAGCCAGTGAAAAGAACCACATGGTCCGTTTTAATTGATCTTTAATGGCACTGCTATAATGATTCTCGACGAGTAAGCTACCAATGACTGTCGGTAAAGCAAATCCCGTCAAAAGCATTAAAAGGGCGATAAACGGGTACACTTGTTGAAAGACGTAAAAACCCGCATCACCTGTTAGGTTTTGATACGGTATTTTATAAACAATGCTCAACAGTTTTTTAACGAGCATCAACAATGTGAGCAGTGTTGCATTTTTCTTAAAGCTTTTTTCCATTCTATGACTCCAGCTATTTACTAGACCTGTCTGGCCACCTCTAAACGGGTCTACTTATTCCAACGTATTCAAAAATCGAGTAAACTCCCCTGGTAATTCAGCTTCAAATGCTAGAAACGCATGGGTTTCCGGATGTTCAAAGCCAAGTGATGTTGCATGTAAAAATTGTCCAAAATCTGAAAGTTGCGTTTTTCTCGGTCCATACAATGGATCTCCCACTAACCCATGTCCAATATAACGCATGTGAACACGAATTTGATGAGTACGCCCTGTTTCTAAACGACATTTTATGAATGTATAATCATTGAATCGCTTCAAAACTTCAAAATGAGTCACCGATGCTTTACCCCCTTCGACAACAGCATAACGAATGCGATCTTTTGGATCTCGACCAATCGGTGCATCAATTTTTCCTAAATCATGATCAATCACACCGTGTACCAACGCCAGATACTCACGCTTCACACGTTTTTCTTTCAACTGTTGAGACAAAGCTTCATGCGCTTGGTCATGTTTAGCCACCATTAATAGGCCCGTTGTGTCTTTATCAATCCGATGGACAATGCCAGGACGGAGGTGACCTTTAATTCCAGATAAATCCTTAATGGCATACATTAAACCATTAACCAATGTCCCACTTCCATGTCCAGGTGCTGGATGAACGACCATCCCAGATGGTTTATTCACAACAACGACACTTGAATCTTCATAAACAATATCAAGCTTCAAATCTTCAGCGATCAGTTCAAGGCTTACTGCTTCGGGGACAGAAATTTCGATTTCTTCTCCTGCTTGTGGCTTATATTTGGCTTTTTTAATTTGACCATTTACGAGAACAAAGCCGTCACGAATGAATTCAGTAGCACGGGTGCGACTCAACTCTGGCATTTGAACACTTATCCATGCATCCAATCTGGCACCGACTTGTTCTTCTGTTACGACAAGTTTTGTTGTTATCATATTATTCCCTTCTAGATCAGACAGTCATTTACCATCAGTCCACTTTAAAATATAAATCTTTACTCTTTTTGTGATCTAAAATCAAAATATCAAGCAGCATCAAAACAGTCCCGCATACCAATGCGATGTCTGCCACGTTAAAAATGGGAAAGTGGTAACCCCACCAAACAGTGTGAATAAAATCAATCACTGCGCGATAAATGACACGATCAATAAAGTTTCCTAATGCGCCACCCAAAATGAAGACAAGTGCAATGATTAACACACGATCTTCTTTAATGCGTAATTTCTTAAGCCAAAGCGAAATCCCGATCACAGCAATCACAGTTACGACATAAAAAAGCAACATGTGTCCCTGTAAAATCCCCCAAGCAGCACCGCTATTTCGATGATATGTCATATACAAAAAACGTGGAATAATTGGATGTGAATCTCCAATTTGCATGTTGCGTGTCACCCATTGCTTCGTCACTTGATCTAAAACGACAACAAGTCCTGTAATCCACAAAAACACTAACTTCTTCATTCACTTCACTGCCCTTTCAACATTTAAACCCATCTCTCCAATTTGACGATAACGAACACCAGCTGCATCAAGCATTTTTTTTGATGCTTTGACACTGTCAGTTTCATCGTATTTATTATGCATATAAATCAGCTCTATAATTCCTGATTGAATGATATACTTGGCACATTCATGACAGGGGAACAACGAGACATAAATCCGAGCCCCTCGTACAGAGGCACTGCTGTTTAAAATCGCATTTTGTTCTGCGTGCACCACATACGGGTATTTGGTTTCCAGAAATTCACCTTCTCTTCCCCAAGGAAAAACAGCATCATCGCACCCTTTTGGCAAACCGTTGTAACCTGTTCCCACAATGAGATTAAGTCCGTTAACGATACATGCACCGACTTGTGTATTGGGATCCTTACTACGCAAACCTGACAAAATCGCAACTGACATGAAATATTCATCCCAACTGAGGTAATCCGTACGCATGGTTGAGCCTCCTTGTCTTAATTTAACAGCATGAATTGTTCAAGTCTGATTTGGAGTAACTTTAAATAAAATGCTTTTTGGACATGAGGCATCACAGCAAGATTTCCGATAGACTCCGGAATATCTTCAATAAGTGCTTGAATATCAGCCATGTTCACCCGCTCCAAAAAACGTAAAACAGCATTTGTACAATCTTTATTTTCTTTCTTTTTGATAAATTCAAATGGATTAATTTGATGTCCTTCATTGTCAAGTCCCGTATATTTGTACACACAAGTCAATGTCTTAAATGCGTCCTGTTCTAACGAAGCTTTATCATTCAAACGTTTTTCCATTTGTTTCAAACTTCGTTTATTGAAAAAGGCATTGCCATTGTCATAAACAGGTGCGAGTAGCCAATCCACGATGTCTATATCCCCTAAAACACCCCAATTCCCATTATTGCGATCGTTATTTCCGATGAAAGCATCTACAACAAACATGTCCCAAAACCTTTCAAGCACACCATCAACTGTTTTTAACGTCTCTTCTCCATGAATGGTCGTAAGGACTTCATCTAACAATGTTTCTGAACCCGTGCCAGAATATGCTTCTAAGTCACTCGACATGAAGCTATTTTTCAAATCATGAAAAGGAATTAACGAAATGTCCTTATCACGGTTAAGTGGGTAGGTAAAATCTTTACACGCAACGACAACTTTATTTTTCCGTACACCGAGTAAAACGTCATGGACTGGTATGTTAAGTCTATCATATATTTTTGAACCTAAATATTCACTTAATGGACTGGTTGTGTAAGAAATTTTCGGATTGGTCATATCTCGTGTTGTCTTGGGGTATTTGATCATCCATACATCCCCATTATAAACAATGGCCTCTTTTGCACCAGCGTTCCCGCCGTAGAAAATTCTCTTTGAAGGCATTTCATCAAAATTAATCATCGTCATCATCTTATTACATCCTTTGACATTCAGTTGAATTTAAAGCTTTGCCACCACATCCGCACAACGCACACAAATGCCATCTTCGTTCACGACTTCGACTACTTGCCAACAACGCGCACAAGTATGTCCTTCAGCTTTTTTAATCTCAAAGTCAAGGGCTGCGCCAACGACCAACTCAAGACCAGAAAGAATAAAGATTTGACGCAAATTCGCATCTACAGCTGTTAATGCATCATACAGGCTTTGTGGCAATGTGATGGTCGCATGCGCTTCAAATGATTTCCCAATAACTTTAGCTTCACGTGCTTCTTCCAAAGCTTTAAGCAAAGCGTCACGCACTTCAAACACAGGTGCCCATTTTTCATCTAATGCAGTCGAATACGACACAATTTCAGGCAGATCAACTAAATAAACAGATGCTTCTTTTTCACCTGGCAAGTGTGAATAAATTTCTTCAGTCGTATGCGGAATAATCGGTGTTAACAGCAACGTCAAATTCAAAGCATGTGCATACAAAACAGTTTGCACAGCGCGACGTGACATCCCTTCTTTTTCTTCAATGTAGAGAATATCTTTCGTAAAATCTAAGTAAAAAGCTGATAAATCACTGGCTATATAATTGTTAATCAGCTTGGAAACATCATCAAAACAATATGAATCATACGCTTTTAACACATCAGCTGTCAGTTGATTCAATTTCACCAACATCAGCTGATCCACTTCAGGCATGTCAATGAAGTCAATTTGATCAACCGCTGGATCAAAATCACCTAGATTGCCAAGCAAAAATCTAAACGTGTTCCTAATTTTGCGATAAGTATCCGATACTTGTTTCATAATCTCATCTGAAATACGAACATCTGATTGATAGTCAACACTTGCAACCCATAAACGAACAATATCCGTCCCATACTGTTTCATCACTTTGAGCGGATCAATGACATTACCAAGCGATTTTGACATTTTAAACCCTTTGCCATCTAAAGCAAACCCATGCGAAAGCACTGCTTTATACGGTGCTTTCCCGGTTACAGCAACACCTGTTGTCAATGACGAGTTAAACCAACCCCGATACTGATCACTCCCTTCTAAAAACAAATCAGCGGGATAAGCACCAAGGCGTGCTTTAAGAACCCCTTGATGAACCGTTCCTGAATCGAACCAAACATCCATAATGTCTGTTTCCTTCGTAAACTTACCATTGGGACTCTTTGGATGCGTAAAGCCTTCTGGGAGTAAGTCTTTCGCATCACGCTCAAACCAAATGTTCGTCCCATGCTCACGAACCAACTCAGCCACATGGGCAATGACTGCTGCATCAATAATCGGCGACTCATCTTCTGCATAAAAGACAGGAATCGGAACACCCCAAACACGTTGACGAGAAATACACCATTCATCACGATCCTTAAACATATTGGCAATCCGCACTTCACCCCAAGGATTAATCCAGTTTACCTTTTCAATTTCCGATAAAATCGTTTCTTTTAACGCATCAATTGACGCAAACCATTGACTGGTCGTTCTAAAAATAATCGGTTTTTTCGTTCGCCAATCATGGGGATAAGAATGCGTCATGAAAGACAGTTTTAACAAAGCACCACAGGCTTCTAAGCGCGCCGTGATCACTTTATTGGCATCATCATAATACAAACCTTCCAACTCAGGATCATTGACAGCGGCTGTATATTTCCCTTTGCCATCAACTGGACATAAAACATCTAATCCATACGCTTTCCCCATGTTAAAGTCATCTTCACCATGACCAGGTGCTGTATGAACCAAACCAGTTCCTGCATCAAGGGTTACGTGATCGCCTAGCATCACCAAAGAATCACGCCCATATAACGGATGAGATGCAACCATCTGTTCAAACTGCTTTCCTTTATAAACAGCAACTTCTGAATAATCAGACCAGTTTAATGTTTCAGCCAATTTGCTCACGAGTTCTTTTGCAACAATGAATTGACGACCACCTGCTGCAATCACGCTGTAATCAAGCTCAGCATGAACTGCGATTCCTAAGTTAGCTGGAATCGTCCACGGCGTCGTCGTCCAAATCACAAAAGCTTCATCACCCGTCAAAAGCCCTTTGCCATCCTTCACTTTAAAAGCAACATAAATGGATGCCGACTTCTTATCTTTGTATTCAATTTCTGCTTCTGCCAACGCTGTTTCACTTGAAGGCGACCAATAAATCGGTTTTTCCCCTTTATAAATAAGCCCATCTTGTGCCATTTTTCCAAACACAAGCAGTTGTTCAGCTTCAAATTCTTTGGCAAGGGTCATATACGGATTTTGCCAATCTCCTAACATGCCCAACCGTTTAAACTGCATCTTCTGTCCTTCAATTTGCGCCTTTGCATAAGCTTCACATAAAGCACGGAAATCAGCGACAGACATAGTATGTCGCTTTACTTTTTTCTGATTGACAAGGGCTTGTTCAATGGGCAGTCCATGCGTATCCCATCCTGGGATGTAAGGGGCATCAAAACCTGCCATTGAGCGGTAACGAACAATGATGTCTTTCAATACTTTATTAAGCGCATGGCCCATATGAATATTCCCATTGGCATACGGTGGACCATCTAGCAAAATAAACTTTTTTCGCCCTTTATTTTTAGCTAAACGTGCCTCATACAACTTGTCTGATTCCCACTTTTCTTGGATGTGAGGTTCACGCGTCGGTAAATTCCCTCTCATCGGAAAATCAGTTTTTGGCATCCATAATGTGCCTTTAAAATCTTTAACACCACTCATGATTGATTACTCCTTCAAATTAGATCACGTCTACACACTTTTATTCACAACTAAAACAAATTTCCCGCTTTTAGTCGTCTTTTTAATTTCATTTAATTTAAATCGACCCTGCTTTCGAATTGACAACAGATCACCAACTTGACAGAGTCGTGACGGTTTTTTGTCAACCAAATGATTCAACCGCACAAAGCCAGCATCCAAGTAAACCTCTGCTTTCCCTCGAGACCCCTGAATCAATGCTTTGACAATGACATCAAGGCGCATAGAAGAAACGATGATTTCCAATGTTTCCACTTGAACCGCTCTCAAAACAGGTTCAATTTGTCGAATTAATCGAATATCACATCGACCCACTTTCGTCAAATGTGTTTGAAAAAAATCATCAAACTCACTGCAAGCTGCAAAAAAAGCACCTTTTTCATCAACGGTTATATCGCCAATGACACTGCGATCAATGGCAAGTCCCATTAAAGCACCTAACACTTGTGAATGCGTGAGTTCTCCTGTTCCAATGACTTCAATTCCAAACACTGTCACCACCGCATCCATTGATGCCGCTGTCATAAACGTCGGAAAAATAAGTGCTCGTCTGCGTTCAGCAGCTGTAAAACCGCCTTCGAACAACACTTGGATGTCATCAACTTTTTGCGCCATGGCTTGAAGCGTCTGTTGTTCGTGCAGATTCAAAAAATCCAAGCGCTTCATGCGACCAGTATGCAAAACGATCGCCAACACATCTTTTATCCGTTTTGTAAATGCCTTTGTTTCCCCATTGACTACCACCGAGAAAGCCCCTCCACTGCCAATCGCAACAAAAGAATCACAACAAGCGCTGAAATATCCATATTGCCGATGGGTGGAATGATGCTTCTAAATGGCGCTAATATCGGATCGACAAGTCGACTCAATATTTCTGCAACTCGATTCCTTTGAAGTTCTGGAAACCAACTCAGCAAGATACAAGCAGAAATCATCATCGTGTAAGCATTCAGCACCCAAATGACACCATCAATTAATATGTCCATCAAATCTTCCTTTACATGGTGAATACATGAAAGACTATCCCATCTGAGATAGCCCTTGTCATTCACTTATTTTAACCGATTTTTAAAATGCGTAAAATTACAGTTCACCTAAGCTCAACTCATCATTGGTTGTTTCAGTTACCTCACCATCAGTTTCCACTGATTTCGGTGTGCATAAGAACAGATCATTACCGACGCGTTGAATTTCACCATCAACAGCATAAATCGTCCCACTTAAAAAATCAATCACACGGCGTCCTTGACCTTTATCTAAACGTTGCAAGTTAACAAAAACGGGTAGACTTTCTTTTAAACAATCTGCAATATTTTGTGCATCAGAATAGTCTTTTGGTTCACGGATAATCACTTTATTCATCATCGCATTTACATTCATCGCAGACACCTGCCCTCTGTTATTGGTTTGTCTTTGGGGTTGTTCAACCGCACGCAATGGCGTTCTCATCTGCTCCATCGGCTGTGGTTGCACATGCACCGATCCTGCATTCATGACGGACCTCGGTTCTAAAGGTGTTGCTGTGTTGACACTTGTCGCATTCATGACAGGGGGTTCAATGTTTGGTAGTTCAAATTCTTCTTCAAAAAAGTCTTCATCGTCAATGCCAATTAGCGATTTCATTTTATCTTTAAAACTCATCTTGCACACTCCTGTCGTTGACTTTCGTCTTGTTATTATTGAAAATTATACCATAAAAAATACAAAACTTAAAGGACTTTTTACAACTCATTTGAAAATAAGCTTCTTTTTAGTCAAATGACACATTTTTTGCTTTGTTGCTACTTTTAGCGTGGTATTTTCACATTTGCAATCATTTGATTCAATGCCTCAACCGCTGTTAATTTCTTGAATTTCGCCTCTTGACTTAAAACAAGGCGATGCGCCAGTACGGGAACGGCCATTTTTAAAACATCGTCTGGCGTCACATACGTTCGATTTTGATAAAGCGCCCATGCTTGTGCAGCTTTTTGTAAATTAAGCGTCCCTCTCGGACTACAACCGAGCATCACATGGGTATCGATCCTTGTCAGACGAATAAGATGAACAATTAATTCATTAATGGTCACATCCACATGAACTTGAGGAACCAGTGCTTTGATGGCCATCAATTCCGCTGTATTAGAAACAGGTGCCAAGGTGCGAATCGGTGAAGCTTCGTTAAAACGATTCAGTAAGCTAATTTCTTCTTCCATCGTTGGGTAACCCAAACTAAGACGCATGAAAAAACGATCCATCTGTGCTTCAGGCAACGGATAAGTTCCAATATGTTCAACAGGGTTTTGTGTGGCAAAAACGGTGAAAGGTTGTGGCACTTTATACGTCTTACCGTCTACTGTCACTTGATTTTCTTCCATGACTTCTAACAAACTAGATTGGGTTTTAGGTGACGTTCGATTGATTTCATCAGCTAAAATAATTTGTGCCATAATGCTCCCTTGCTGATATTCAAATTCTTGTGTTTTTTGGTTATACATGGAAAAACCTGTAATATCAGAGGGTAAAATATCAGGGGTAAATTGAATGCGTTTAAAAGAACAATCAAAAGATTTCGCAATGGCGTACACCAAACTGGTTTTACCTACACCAGGGATATCTTCAATTAACACATGTCCCCCACATAAAAAGGCACATAATGCCAATTCAATGGTTGTTCTTTTGCCCACAATCACTTGCTCAACATTGTTGATAATGTCATTCATCAGAACATTCGGGTTCTTTCTCATATAAAATCTCCTAGTCGCATCTTTCATTCATTAAGCTATCGGGGTTACACGCTCGTTTTCACTTTTAATTGATATCTAGTTTCAACTCGCAACCCCTCGAGGTCATTTCTTGTCCTGTACTGATCACCTCGTGATAAGTCG
>JGI24700J35501_10930668_pt1 | contig 18288 bp, 16 predicted proteins | sample TergutTh196P1_FD_35501 | JGI IMG/M metagenome (IMG submission 35501)
GATAACTCGAGTATTGTCAGTATTGAGTTTCATACCATTAGCAGCACACCAGCTGCGATTGGAATCAGTGTCAGATTGTGGAAGTGTACTGTCAGTTGCAGAGCTTATGGTACGAAAAACTTTGATAAAATCAGCAAATAAAAAATATCTGGAGTGTTTAGTAGAATTGCAGAGGTCATTAATAAATACATGAAACAATAGGGGACCACAGACTGATTCTTGAGGAGCATCAGAAAGCACTTCAGAAGGTGTCAAATAAATGTTATGGATTTGGACAACAAAATTAATAGTTTAGTAACTATGCAACCAACTGACATAAAGCATCAGAGAGCCCATAGGCCATGAGCTTGTGTAAAAGAAGTGTATGAGGAACAAGATCAAAGGCACTGCTTAAACCAGTCAGTTGCATCAGTTTGGTGCTGTGAGCAAACTAATGGGGTTGTTAAGGCTAAATATGGTACCAAGTTGGTAACAGTAGATTTAGATTTAAAAAAGGCATGTTGACTGGGATCAATTTACATTTAAAATAATAAGACAAATGGTCATGTATAACAAATTTAAAAACTTTTGAAAAATTGTTAAGAATCCTGGTTCACCTGAACCCTCTGAATGGCATACTCCAAAGCAAAGTTGAAAAGCAATGGAGATAGAGCATGTCCCTGTTTCAAACCATTCATAATAGGAAACATGTCAGACAAATTCTTGCCTACCCAATTAATTTTGTCTTAGCATGTTTTTATATACACTTTGTAGATTTACACAGTTCATTTCACAAGCGTTCTGCTTGAGATAATATTAGACACACCTCATTCTTAAGGCATTTAAAGAGCTACTTTTGTACTGTTCAATATCTCTGTAACAACCAGTGCAGCTGGAAGCATTTCCTCTTTATTTTTTTGTGATCAGCCTGGTGATGGCGGTCATCATTAGCTGAAACATGTAGCCGGTTGTGATTGTAAAATAAATACTGTGTTTTGGACTGAGTGTATTGCATTTCTTGTTATATTATAAACACTATTGGGATGAAACACATTAAGATATCACACAGCATTGTCTTTCCCTGCATATTTAAGCCCATCACCATAAACAGTATAAAGGAATTAAATACCTGAATGTTAGACAAAAAGTGGTGCAATTTAAGATGAAAAAGCTCCTGGATCTAGGATAAATTTAGTTCTGTGTTGGGTAATTTTTGTATTTAAAATTTTTATTCCAGGATGGATGAAGTGAATTAGATTGTGCTGTCTTAAGGTATGGTTCAGTGGTTGATTTTGTGTGACAGGCAAATCTTTGGGGTCTTTAACAACAAGAAGTTAGTTCATTTCATTGCTTTAGCCTTACAGGAGCTTAAACTCAAATACTGGAATTCTGTTCCAAGAATGTGCTCATTCAGTTTCCCTTTATACATATATGTACTAAGGTACGAGGGGTGATTGATAAGTAAGGTCTCCAATTGTATAAAATAAGTTTCTGATACTGTAAAATAATAACAGTGATATCAGAATGAAAGAAATTTATTTCTCTTACACACTGTACACGTATTTTTCAACATAGTCACCATTTACAGCTACACATTTTTTCAATCGTTCTATCCATTTGTTCATTCTATCCATGAAGAAAGTATCTGGTTTGCTATTGATCCATTTGTGCGCATCTGCCTCAGCTTTGGCATCCAATGAAAAATGTTGACCTTTTAATGTCTCCTTCAATTTTGGGAACAACCGGAAGTCTGACGGTGCCAAATCTGGGCTGTAAGGAGGGTGTGGAACCAATGTGAATTTCAGGCTTATCATGTCGTCCTGAGTTTGTGCATTGCAATGTGGCCTTGCACTGGCGTGATGCAAAAGAAACATGTTTCTTTCCAGCTTGATTCTGCGGATGCATTGCTTGAGTGATTGTAAGGTTGCACAATAGCTGTCGGAATTCACCGTCGATCCTTTAGTCAGAAATTCCGTGCAAAGCACGCCCATTGCATCCCAAAAGATGGTCAGCATGACTTTTTTTGCTGATGTAACAGTTTTGAATTTCTTTACTCTCGGAGAACTTGGATGATGCTATTCCCTGGATTGCCTTTTGTTTTCTGGGTCATAATTTTGAACCCAGGATTTGTCTCCAGTGGCAGTATTCTTGAGGAAATCATCCCCTTCGAGACGATATTGGTTAAGAAGTTCTTGAGCAACAGTTTTCCTGTGTTCCTTCATGGGGTCAGTCAATTGTCTTGAGTCCCACCTGGCACAAACTTTTCTGTAGTTTAATGTTTCAATGATATGGTGCACACTTTCTTGACTATACTGAGCTTTAGAACAATGTCTCTCTGCTTAATTTGGGATTTTCCTGGATCATGGCATCCACTCTGCATTGGTTCTCATCACGAGTCACAGAAATGGGTTGTCCTGGTCTGTGCTCATCCAAGACACTTGTCTCAGCTGCACAACAGCTTTTTGGCATGCTGGACACACTTGCGGACATTTTTCACATCCATACAACCATCGCCATAAACTGCTTTCATACACCTATGAATTTCGATTGGCGTGCAACCTTCTAATGTCAAAAACTCTTGTCACTGATCGCTGCTTTATACGAAAATCAGTTGAGGCTCTCATTACTAATAAACATACTGCTTAAGGGCTTCGAACATTGAACTACACGAACATAAAAAAAAACATAAAATACTACACTGTATCGACTACCGAACGCATGTGCAAACGTTTCTTTCCTCCCACTACTAGAGACACCACTCGGTAGGAGACCTTACTTATCAATCAACCTATGTATATGTCATCTTACACATCATGGTATGGAGGATAGTTTTGAAGACTGTAACATGAAGAAAATGGTTGGAGATAATATCAGACATAAATTAGGTTTACCAGATCGTAATAATTGCTGACACGAAGCATGATGTATTGACCATCACTGATTATATGAATCTCAATTAGCTGGTTGTGTGCAAGATCCAAGGCTCTCAGCAAATGACCAAGTTGGTTCTTCACCTGCACCTGCTTGGTTTGTGAATCCATCATCACAACTACAGGTCGCATTGGAGATTTCCTGCCCACCCACTCAGATGCTGTGTATAAAATATATTCACATTCTTAAGTCCAGAGAAACTATACATTAGCTCAACAGTTTGCTGAAGTCAATGGAAATAACTTTGGTTAGTTGTCCAATTAATGTCATCTAACCTTCACTTGCTTGTTAGAAAAGATTGGGATTTCTGTGTCAATAGCAATGTCTGAGACAAATTCATCTTTGTTGCGAAGACAGAAAATCCCAGTTATGTGTATAATTTACTTTGTATTCAAAGAACTGCTATATTATGCTTTCTGTAATGGAGCAAAAATATTTGGTGGTAGGTGCCACGGTCATCATTTTTGTAAAAATGCACGTGAAAGTAATAATTGCCATTGTGTGAAGAATGTTCTCTACAACATATAGTGTCTGCCTATTGAGTGTACACTTTTGTAAGGAAAGAATATTTACCTGAATATGGAATGGTACGTTTGTTTTCGCTGTGAAAAGACTGTCTCAATTTTCCAGCAATTATCACCATCTTTTCCTGTCGTTTCTGTCGCTTCATTTTAGCAAGAATGAACAGTAGACCCACAAAACCTGAAAATAGTGTGGATTGGTTTATGTATTAAACTTCTCAAACTATATAGTTTTGGGATTTTCACTGTGCTGAAAATTAAGATTGTCATTTTTTATTCTTGACACCATTTTATGTCTCTTCTCCTACATGAGTGATTTGTTTTTATACAGTGCACTTTCTTAATATTTATTATGACAGTGACCTGTTTTTCTTTCTGTTGATCTGTAACTGGACTTGAGAAGTGTTGTAATTTCATGCTGTAGAGTCGATAGTGTTATTCAGATACATACACTGTGGGATTTATCATACTTTGTAAATAGGTTAGGTTTTGGAAGGATATAATAATGGCTTAGTAGAAGGTACTGCCGTAGCATTCACTGGAGACACTGAGGAAAATCACACAGAACATCTCAGGTTAAATGATAGCATGGACAATGCATTTAGCTTGCATGGAGATGGTGGACATGAGTACAGTAAACAGCCCAGTAAACTTCAAGGGAAGGGATGTAGGTGTAATAGGAGGTAATATTAAAATAGTTCTGAAGGGAACTTCGGGAGTATAATCAGAGTGTACAGTATTTATTTATTGATTTTCAAAAGTCATATGACTCTATACATAGAGATACACTATGGAAATGCATGAAAGAATTTAAAATTCATACTAAACAAATATGTGTAAAACATGTGTACAGGAGGCAAGAAGTGCTGTTAGAATAGAAGGAACATTGTCATCTTTTTTTTTTAAATGAAACAGGGTGACCCTTTATCACCAATATTATTTAATTAGGCATTACAAAAAGTGATACAAGGTATAAAAATGGTTCCTAGTGGTATAAAGATTGGTAAAAAATTGAATATATTAGCATATGCAGATGACATTGCATTATTTGGAAAAAATGAAATAGAAATAAGAAAACCCATTATATTGTTAAATGTTTTTCTTTTCTTCTGCTGAAGTATCATTATTCAACAAAATTCTCAAGCACGTTGAAGCACTTGTCACAGATTTCAAAGTTCTGTCAGTGGAAATCTCACTGTTGCATGCACAACCATTCATAAACAGTATTTGTTACTCCCTCATTATTGTTGAATTGGTGAATCAAATGTTGCTTCAATGGCCTAAACAATAGGGTAGATGTTCTAGAAAAGGCTGCAACATTACATGTGTCCTACATGTGCTATGTGGGGTTGCAAAGTTGTGCTGAAGGATTGTACCTCATGGTACCTCATGACATAATTTGTTTGGGGTGCTGCAGCAACACTTCAGAGGTGGCCAATTTCACAATAATGAGAAAGCGGAAATGTCTGTTTGTGAATGGCTGTGAATGCAAGAGCCATATTTCTATTATTGTGACAAAATTTTGAAACTCATACTAAGATGGGATATATGCATCATTGTGAGGATTATGTTGAATAATTCACTGGAATAACTTAGCTGCATATTACATTGTAATGACTTCGTATTTAACTTTTAATGATTCAGGGAACCTTATTTAACATCCCTTGTACAAATTTTCAAAAATAAATGTTTCTCTTTATAGTTGGTTTGTGAATCGGGCACTGTTTGATGCATGGACTTGCAGAGAGTGACGTTACTAGGTTTCATATGTTGTTATCTGCAGTTAGAAATACACTAATTTGTATGTACTATTGCCATATTTTCATAACTTACCAAGTATAACAGTTCCAACTCCAATGAATGTGAGAATGAATGAGCTTTTACTGTTGGAGAAGTAATCATATGTTTCTGGTTCAGTACAGTCTTCAGTATTATGTCTGTCTATTTGTTGGAGATGGTAACATTCAAAATGACTGTCTGTGCTTTGTTCCTCACAGTCATCTCTAGTTAATTGATCCTTGCATTTCTGATTCAAATCCGCAACTGTGAAAGTAAAATTAATACGTTTTTTGTTTAAATAAGAGTAATAATATTCTGTCTTGCCCAGCAATCTCAGAATGTAATTGGTTTGGGCTGGATTGACACCTTCAAAGAAAAATTAATGAAGTTGAAGTTATGTTCATTTTGTTTTTAACAACATTTTTGGAAATGGTACTCACATCCGTTTTGTGAAGAAGGTGCTTTGAATGGGTTGGTTTGAATGTCATCATAATTTAGTTTTGTTACTGACAGTATAATATCATATACTGACAGCTCTCCCAGACGCTGGATTTGGTCTTCAGTAAATAATCTACAAAATAAAACTGTATTAGATAGAATATCGGATAATTACTCTTATGGTCCAGAGATAATCTGAGCGATGTAGATGAAGTTAAATAATTGTTTCTAACTCCATTTAACCCATTGGCTTATTTTAGTAGCGACTCATTATCCTATTTTCATAACACTGCACTATTAAGTTTATTGTGAACTAGCACTGTGAAAGGCAAATTCACTTCATGAGAAACAGATGTTCTGTAGTCTTATGTAAGTGTTTATGATAAGTTTGATACATTTGTTGCAACTACTTTGCATGAATTTTATATAAATGTTCTGTCTAGATAAAATCAGTTGTAAAGCTAGTACAGTGACATCTCTTGTCACTGGTAATAGTTTTCTAGCATGGAATGAGGAAATGTAGGATGATTGTAAGTGGTTTCTAATGTTTGGGAAGAAGTGGTCATAACAGAGTGTTATTAGCAAGTTGTGTATACATATTTGTACCTTGACTCAGTAACAGACATTAAAGTTTTAGGCGCAAGTTCATAATTTTTTGTGAAATTCGGTATGGAGCCTGTCTTTACACTTCTTAACTTGTTATCAACAATATTGGTATCAGTTTGTGAAGTCCAGACAGCTTTAACTTTGTTTACCATTAAGATGTGTAACTTTGAAAAGTTTAAACAACAGTAACAACACAGTGATCATAACATCATAACATCTCCATAATATACTTGATAGTCATCAGTAACTGATGAATTGTGTAACCAGGCAGGCAAAATTTGTATGGGCACATCTGCAATTTTGAATGTCCAACTCATGGGGCTCAAAAATGCACTGCATAGTGAGCAATTTTATTTCTTGTTTATCATCATGTATTCCTACAAACTGTTACTTAATTGAGGTTTTGGGAATGAAATTGAAGTTATAAGTTATATGAAAGATACAAAACTATGATTTTGTCTATCACTTTATAAGGGTGTGAAACTTGGTCTGTCACATCAAGAGCAGAACATAGGCTGAGGGTGAGTGAGAATAGGGTGCTGAGGTAGATATTTGGATCTGAAAGGAAGGAAGTAACAGGAGGATGGAGAAAGTTGCATAATGAGGAACTTCATGATTTTACTCTTCATGAAATATTATTACAGTGATCAAATCAAGGGTAATGAGATTGGTGGGCATGTGGCACAACAGGGTAGGGACAAGTGGCAAGCACTTGTGAATATGTTAACGAATCTTTGGGTTCCATAAAACGCAGGGAATATCTCCACTGGCTAAGGTACAGAGATATTATTTTATATGACACCTTGCATCGTTCTTCACTGGAACCATTTCTGATGAGGGCCGGCAAGGCAGTGCTTGCCACTGTTTCAGTTTACCATACATTGGGGTCTGCGCATTTTAATTTACTGCATTATGGTTAATATTTGCAGGTGATATAAATGTTTTCCTATTGCTCACAGATACACATTACAAAGGTGCTGATAAGTCCTTAGCCCGACCTACTTCCCGATGTATTTTGTTTGGTGGTTAGAATATTTCTTTTGATGCTAGTCTTGTTATATACATAAACAGTACTAATATTCCTCCAATTATGATTATAGATAGGATATATGAAACTCAGAATCTTCTGTCGCTGTAGCTTGTTTCCTTCCTGGGCAGGCTAAGGACTTATCAGCACCCTTGTACACGTAACAAACATGTTGTTCATTGGATGTTAAAGTTTTGTAAGTTAAGGTAGCCGACAGGAAGTGACTAGCAACATTTGTCACATAAGGTACTGTGACTAGTAGACCAACTCCCATTTGTACAAGATGAGGATTCAAAATTTGCATAACGGGCATGCTGTATGCAGACACGCCAGCAAAATAATAGTTTAAGTGACAAGGGGTAGTGAGGAAGTAAGTTTATCATTTGTGTAATCAGTAATTAAAAAAACCCACTGTGATACTATATGTTTGTGGGGAATCCTCTTAATGCTTTTTATGAGCCATTTTAATATAACAACTTTGTTGGAACAATAATTCATCAAAGTCTGTGCATTTATTGAAAACCTGACAACTTTCAGAACAGTTCATTTTCTAGTCTAGTACTGAGTGATCATCATTTTCAGTGCTGAAGGAGTGTCTGGAGGACTATACAAATAGAACTAATGACAGTGTGAAAACCATACAATAGTAGTTGAAATAACAGGCTACTGACTTCCATAGTCAGATGACAGAGAGACTAACCTTCATGGTGTAACAGTCTCAGTGTTCATGTGGACTGTCTGGAATTACTTCCGAAATCATAAAATTGTGTATTATCTGTTGTGCAGCAAAATACATCAGGATGTGTGTGTCATGCAATCTTTTAACTTTCTGATAAACTTATGTACCTTAACTGCTAAGTGTTTGGCACCATAGTGTGTGTTCATGTGGTACCATTAATAAGTAATGCAAATTAATAATAATTTACTGTGTACACATACCTGTTATTCGTATTATTGTACCAGAAGCGATCACCATCGCGTATTCTGGTAAACTGATCTTTAATTATTTTAGCAAAAAGCTCTCCTGGACCTTTATCAGTTTCTAATATTCCACCTACCCATACATCGACATTATTCATTGTATTGTTATATAACTTCATAAATGCTTCTTTAATCTGAAACCAAAATTGAGTATGTTCTACTATACTTCCATGGCTAATTTATAATCATTATTGTGTCATATACACTTACTATCTTTATTGTTGCACCATGCATTATGGATTCACTTAATTTATTACACACCAAAAAATGCACTGTTATATTGTAGTAGTCTAAAATCTTTACACTAAAACACTTAAAATGCTCCTACATGTTTCGATCCGTAGATCATCCTCAGGGAGTGTACATTGTTCCTTGCTAAAGTTATATGTTAAAATGTTGATTACTTTGTTATATTTATCGGTGATGCGGCAGCATATTGTGCGTATGTGTGTATGTTGTATCCCTTGCAGGGAAGTAGGTCAACTGGCCAGTCGACCTACTTCCCTGCAGGGGATACAACATATACACATACGCAAGATATGCTGCCGCATCACCGATAAATATAACAAAGTAATCAACATTTTAACATATAACTTTAGCAAGGAACAATGTACACTCCCTGAGGATGATCTAAGGATCGAAACATGTAGGAACATTTTAAATGATTAGTGTAAAAATTTTAGACTATTACAATGTAACAGAGCATTCGTTGGTGTGTAATAAATTAAACATATATACTTATGTTACTGTACTTACTCTGACATTCATGCTGATATTCAAAGTTTCTTTGATGCTAGAAAGTTTTAAGAAAAGTTTTCTTTCTTATAGTGGTACACAGTATGATGTACCATGTGACTAAATTCAGAATATTGTTATGATCTGTATGAGAAGTTGTACAGAAATTTTAATTCTGCATGTTTGTACTAAACTATCATGCCCTGCATGTTGCATAATTTACCTCTGGATCTACATTTTTGAAGTCATTCAAATTATCTCTTCTTTTCAAGCCGTATACTTCGCGAGCAGTGTTGTAATCTGGAAGACCATGATCGCGGCCTCTTTGAATATTGATTGCCATTAGGTCTCGTCGTGAAAATTCTAGTGGGCCAAACACTCGCCCTTTTAATGAAACAGGAAAGCATATCACATTTTCCATTTTTGTAGTGTGAAAACTCCTTAGAAGAAAAAACATCTTTAGGGTAAATATCATATAAACATAATTTAAGAAGTTCAACATCTTCAGATACTGAATTATACAGTTGGCTATTGCACACAGATTAGGGTAGATAATGCCTCATTTAATTATTATTCTTATTCTCCCAGGATCTTTAATACAAGTTCTTTATTTATTCACCCACTGCTTTTATGATGCAGCAATCTCTCATCTTGCTTTGTGCAATTTTAATATTTTAACTTTGTGTGTGGTATGGTAGTGAACTGATTGACCAGGTACTCTATTATGGGCTCGTGTCATGAAGTGGTGTAATAACATAGCCGGTATAGGGGAGATGAGAAAGAGAGGTGCATCGTTTCAGTCCTCTGCTACTGTACAAACAATAGTACAGATATAGGACAAAGTTTTGTGTGTGTGTGTGTGTCAAACTAAATGCTGGCTAAGAAGACTACAGCCACAAAACACACTGAATCATGGTCACTGACACAAAACTGCCAAATCATGTAGTCACATGCACCATCTCACTAACTCACCAGTGTTTACCACTTTCTGCCCAAAACATCAGTCTGGTTGTATGTTTGACACCTTGTATGTGATCCTGTGTCACAGAAAATATGTTGATTGAAATAAGGTGTCAAAAGTCAAACCCTAACTTTTGATATTAATTAACTTTCGCTAGCCGCATTCATAACTTCTTGATGTACCGTATTTGGCTTTACACAGATAAGAAGCTTTAAACAATACTTCTGTAGCTACTGTGAAGCAGTAACACTAAAATTTAGTGAATAGCAGTTTGTACCAATGCAAGTAAGGTGCGATGTATCTTTCTGTATAGTATGGCTTGTTAGAATGTGCCTGATGATGAAAATGTAGTTGATTACCTCGTAAATCTTCAACAATTTTGTGATCTTCTTTTTCACATAACTGGAAGGCCATGCCCATCAGTAAACGGTCAATATCTATAAAGTCGTCTGCAGTTTTAGCTTGAATGAACTCCTACAAATAGAAGAAAATGTTCCATTGTTGACAAAAGTTAGTACCTTCAGTGCTGAAGTAAAGGCTTCAGTCTGATTCACAGAGATATTGTGTACAATATTTAGAAAGGGGATATTGTAATGCATTTGAAGACATGAGTATATAAATTTTAATTGTCCAGCTACAAGAATTGAATGAGCAGTAAGTGAACATCACTACCAGTGATATATGTAAAATCACAATGAATGTTTTCAGAAATACATGTACTCCTGAACAGAACACGTTTCTATTTTTATTAAATTCTTGCACTTTTATTCTTAAAAGACAAATAATATATGTCTGCATTCGTAGCTTTACAGATGTGAACTTATTTTCCTTGACTTTAGTTGGCTTTTTGGTACAGAATTTTTTTCTTAACCTCTTCCATGCTAGTTTGTAGGTAACGAAGTTGTTTTCCATTAGTACATTTCATGGAAACATGTTATTTATGTTAGTGAGAAGTATGCTATATATGAGGGGGTGCCGATAAGTCCTTAGCCCGACCAGGAAGGAAACAAGCTACAGCGACCAAACTCGGGATTTAGTCAACACACTCCCCACGAAGCACAATACACTTCTTAGCCCATTGCTCTAACTTTTGTAAGCTGCTCAAAAAAAAATTCAGAAACTTGTCCGTCCAACCAGGTCTCCGCGGAAGCAATGATCTCCGCGTCGGACGAAAAATGGCGACCCTTCAATCGTTTTTTCAGTCCAGGGAACAGGTGGTAGTCAGACGGGGCCAGATCCGGAGAAGGGTGGGTGATCAAAGCACTGGAAGCCCAGGTAGGCCGGTTTCTTCTGGGTTGCAAGTGCCTGGTGAGCCGGGGCATTGTCGTGCAAGACCCCCTGGGTGACCTTTCCGCGGCGTTTTTCCTGCAAAATGTCCTTCAATTGCAACAGCAGAGATGAGCAATACTCCGTGTTGATAGTTTGGCCCTTTGGAAGATAATCAATGAGGAGGATGCCGTCTTGATCCCAAAAAATCGAGGCGAGAATTTTCCAGCGGATTTTTGCACTCGGAATTTTTGGGGCGGGGTGGGGTGAGCCGCTATGCCGCCACACCATTGATTGTTGCTTTGTCTCCGAGTCTTAGTGATATAACCAGGTTTCGTCCATGGTCACCGATCGCGACAGGAAATCATTTGGATCGCGCCGAAAAAATTCCAAAGTTGCCCAGACGACTGGCACCGTTGACGTTTTTGATCCGCGTTCGGGCATTTCGGGACCCACTTCGCGGAGAGCTTCCGCTTGTCTTCATGAATGATGGATCCAACCCGCTCACTTGAGATGTCCAGTTGCTGAGCTATTTATTTAGCCGAAATCCGGCGGTCTTCCAAGGTTAGCTCGTGAATTTGATCAATAATCTTGGGGGTGGTCACTGTTTTGGGTCGTCCAGGACGAGGCGCATCACAGGTGGAAAAATCACCACGTTTAAACTGGGGCACCCAGTTTTTGACGGTGGCATACGATGGTGCATGTTCCTGTAATGTTTCTTTCAGAATCTCGTGAATTTCCTTCAGGGCCTTGCCTTGCAGCGGGGAAAAAACTTGATGACAGCTCGTGTCTCGATGTTATTGAAATCGCGCGCGACGCCTGACATACTTCCTTTCAGCCTCTGTAGCAAGAAAAGACTTGCAATTCGGCACATGAACAGACCCCTCTTTCCAACGACACTATTGATTCCATCCTACGACATCGGGAAGTAGGTCGGGCTAAGGACCTATCAGCACCCCCTCATAAGAGGCCTGTCATTCAAAATTAGTTGGTAGTATGGTGCTGTAGAAATAATCATACTACCAACCAAAGCATTGTCAAACAATGCCAGTTGCATTGTTCATACCTGTCAGATGATATAATAACGTATAGGAATATCTTTCATCCTTAAAATCTACATTACTTACAGATTTTAATTATAAATTTTTGTCTTCTATTTTATGTATTTACTTGTATTATTCCTTTATTGGGAAAAACAGCTAATTTATGTATGTTATCGTGCTAATTGTGAAGGAGAGGCCTCTTCTGTAGCATACCATTCCAGTTATGTACTTGTGTTTCTAACTGATTGTGGCTGAACACAATGGCCAAAACATGTCGTAGAAAAGTAAATAAATGAACGTGCAGTGTTCAAGTGTTGTGTTTCTCTGGATAATAGATCAATATCGATATGATAAAGTATCTTTTAGTGTACATGTCTTACAAATCGTCTGCAATTCTGGATCTCAGTAGTAGAGGGGTTAAAGTTCAATTGTATATTTTAGATAAGGCATTATTTTTCTCAGACTAGTGTGTGACTTACTGCTGTTTAATTCTTCGTCCAGCTACACTGTGACAGTATTTGGACTCACAATCATCTGCATCTGAAAGAGCTTGAAATTCTAAGAAAAGTGACATATCTCAAATATGATAAAATTGGACTTACACCCTTCTGCTTTTCACATTCAGATTTATGAAAGGTTTCCTGATCAAGCTGAAAACACTGTACGTAATGAACACTTTGCAGTCTTCTGTTTGAGTCCTTACCTGAGGTCTCCAGAAACTGTTGCAAGTACGGATAGTCCCATTTTTAAGCGGGTCCGTTCGTATCTTACAGCCATCTTTGGCATAATCCCTCACGTAAACACCTAGTGAAAGATAGTATGAGTGCTTGAGGTACTGTATTTACATACACAGGTTGTGCAAGTTTGTGTGAAGACACTACTGTGACAGTCTGTGTATTGTCTGCAGTAGTAAATTTGACGTTGTCAGGACAATGTATATATTTATTTTATTATTGATGTCTTTCTAGCTACATATTTTGGCTTATTTCTTACTGAATTTTATTTCGATTATTAAATCAGCAAGGTTAAATTGGGTGAGACAGAACTTGCTTGAGAGGAGCAAGAAACACAGTACATACAGATCAAATGTTTGGTGATGAAATTACCTTTGCAGATGCCATTTGGAAAGCCAAGACACAGAAGGGAGAAACGTATGGAATGTTATGGCGACATAAGCAAAACTGCACTACTCTGTAAGAGGTTCAGTGGTAGGCATTTACAATAGTGATTGATTGCTAAGTTTAGTAATACCAAAAATTAATTATGTTTTGTGTCATTTTTTAAATTACTGATAATCTAATTTTCTGATTTTTAAGTCTTACACATTACCTTGATTTTTATACAGTGCTGTTTGAGGAAGTGTCTGGTTTTTCAAACTGCTTACCTGGTGGTACCAGTGTATGTCCAAACCTGAAAGCTGCTGCCTGAAAGAACTGATCGATCTGGGGATCAATACTTGGATTGTAACCTGTATTGAAAAATAACCAGTCAGCAGATGTGTGTAAATGCACAGTCACAATTGCTACATTAAATTTGTATTAAGATACTATCTTTACCTTTGTAGACATCCAGGCCTTTACCTAGCCATGCTGGCAACCACTCGTTCACCACAATATGCTGCTGACTAGCAATGACCCACTTCCTTGCTTCATTGTACACCTTTTCATCGCTCCATGTAGGGTGTTTTTCACTTAGATAGTGGGCTATATGGTTGTGCCAACGAAACCACAGAATACCAAATGTCAGTAGAAATGGATTCTCATTACCACGAGGGTTTCCCAATTCTGTCAAAATGTAACAATATGTTTTTTGTTAACAATATTCATAAATGTATATGAAATATATGATATTGCAGAGTAGTGATCAGAAATATGCACTACCTTATTCAAATGAATGTGATGACACACATGCTTCCAGGTTTGCTGCTGTTACAATTTACAAATGACAAGAGAATATTTCTGCCTGATAAAATTTGTTCTTGATTACTATTGTAAGGAATGAAAAGCTGTAAGTTTGTGAAACCACAGAAATGAGGAACAGGGACAAAATGAATGTATTTCTAATTTGGGAGGATATATGCAAGTGTGATGGGCCCTGCACAGTCACCAAGTGGGGAGGAAAATGAATAGTAGACAAACCCATAATGGGTTTTTTTGGTGGTCTGTTAGTAGCAGTAGCTGTGGGTGGTTTGCAGTTAGTATGTGAGTTTGTGACATTTAATTTTTCAGTGATCAAATTGTGTTGATCAAACAGTCAAGCCAGCTGTAAATCTGTGTACATGTCCGATGAGATCATCTGTGTGCCTGTTGTGCATGGTGCTGATGATGCTTTGTCAGGTTCAGCAGTCAGGGCATTTCGTGCTGGTGCTCTACCTGCTGGTACTCACGAGTTCATGACTGAAAGTATTGACACAGCACAGTTGTGGAGACTGTACAGGACTGCTAGAAGCTGCAGTGTATGAAGACCAAAGAGTTTCTGAAAATGAAACTATATGCTGTCATGTATATATGAATTACCTGAGGAGACAAAGTCTAAAGATTCTCTGATAGCAGTTGAAAGAATAAAGATTGAAACACAAGAAGAGCTTGTAAGTTGCTTATGGGCCTGTTGTCATAACTTTCATCATTGTTGCTCAGACTTCGACAGGTGAAGACGTATGTGAAGTTACTATTTTATGTACCCGAAACCAGAGCATTGCAAGATTATCTTTCAGTGAGTTCAGAAGACATGTAGACTAATTTCAGTCAGGCAGGGTTTGCCTCAGTGTTGCTTTGGTCGTGAAGGCATTTTATTTTTATGCCTTGAGGCATGTGTCATATGTCTTAGTGGTGTGGATGCACCACTGCTGTGTGGTGAAGGTTTGCAAGAAATGTCAGCACCAAAATCACCATATGTGGTTGGTGCAGTGGTGCATGTACATAATATTAATACGGAGCCTGCATTAAGAGTAATTTTTGTGTTGTATATCTAATAATTATCTATAACCTTACAACCTTCAGTAACATATTTCAGTAAACATAGTATGCTTCTGTGTGTATATGTGCATGTGTCATCAAATTTGATTTCTGATGTTTCTGATAGGTAATGTTCTAAGTTAGTATGAATTTAGTGAGCGGGAGTGAAGTTAATCTATCCTGCCATTACTAGTGCTCAAGCATGTGAGTCAAACTGCATTCACTTACTTGCATCCAAATAATGTGAGTATAGAGTATTCTGGGTCTTGTTTGATGTTGCAGGGAATGCTCCCTGTATATATCAGAATTTGTGTATATGGACAGATATGTCTGTCTGTGTATAAAACCCTCATTTGTGCGTGTTTGTGTGAGTGAGTGAGTTGAGTCACACCCAAGTTTCCTGTGAACTACATATATATATATATATATATATGCAGCCAAAGAGTCATGTCCAGTGTGTAGCATTTTTCTGAGGAGAGGTCAGGTGTTTTTTTTCATTCCTTCATTTGGGTATTTCAGCATTTATTATTCTTTTTCCTTCGTCCACTCTTCTGCTGTTGTTTCTTAAAGTTTTTTTATGGGCATTCAGTTAGGCTGAGCACAAGGCTACATCTGTATCATTTAGTATAAATGCATGTATGTTTCTGTGATTTCCTTAAGAGTAATAATTAAACAAGTGGTGTTTGGTGCAGTCTTTGTTCATAGCACCACATACTCTGCTAGTTGGGACCCATCTAGCCAACAATACAGTGTTGTGACCCAGATGACTGTAGTATGATAGATCATCACATTGTAAACCAGAAAATTTGTATATTTTTGCTGTTATTTTTAGTGTTAAAATGTATATATATATATATATATATATATATGAGTCATTCCAGTTTACATAAAACAAAAGTTTGAGTACAGATGGCATATTAAGTTGCAGCATTTTTATATGTAATAATGTTTCTAGACATTTCTGTTTTAAGTGTGTGTGTCATTTTTCCTAACTGAGGATTTTTTTAAGATCTTTTTAGTCAGCAGGCTAGGAATCCAAAACTTCTTGTCCCATAGTGTATGATGTGATAGGCCATGTTCACATGCCCAGATATCTGGTCTAGATATGCTGTTATGGAACTGTCATACCAAATATGGAATACACGCATGCATGCTTGCATGCTTGCATTTTCCTTTTTAGCTATCCATATATGCAGTCTATATTGAAGTTAAGTAGAAAGGTGCTGAACTGCACAGCTTCATCTGAGGCCAAAGAGCCCTAAGCTCATGACATTCCTGTGAGGGCATAAAGATGAAATTAGGGATGAGATTGAGGATTCAAGCTTTTGGAATATAATGCTGTGTCGAGTGGTAAATGGTTACCGATCAACATGGCATGTTAACCCAAGTTCTCACTCTTCTTCAACGCCGCTGTGAGAACGTTGGATCTTTCAGTCTTTAAATGATCTGTGTATTCATCTCTCTTTTCTCACATTTTGAATACTTCTGGTTATAAAAATCTTGGATTTCTGACCTGGTAACTTCTAGGCCTTCCTTTACCACTCTCGACATGGTTATGTATCTTTGACTTTGTGGAACCAGTAAAGTGGGACATCAAAAGAACTGTGTGGCAGGAATTCCTTTGCAGATAGTGTGACAACTCTCCATCGTGAATCACAACAGTCAGTTTCTTCTTTTAGAATATTTGCCATGGAGTAATGTTGGTATTAACATATATAAAACCTGTTATTTATGTCAGGTTAATAGACTGTAAAATATTAGTATGTGGACATCCTCCTGAAAACTTGCTTGTTAAGAACATGTATCCACTGTCTCATTTGGTGGAGAGAAAATATTTATGACAAAAATAATGCTTCTTTCATTCACATCGGGCTTTGTATTCTGGAATAAGTAACATAACTTACTAAAGAATCTGTTAACTTTGAAGGTTTCATGCATCATTGCAAAGTCTCTGTGATAAAATGGCGGTGGTGGGTTGGCCATTGGCAGGTTTATTGTGTTGTAGTCTGGGAACAGTCCATCATGTGAAGTTGCCAGCAGACCACGTGGGGCCAATGTTCCATTTTTGTATAGTCGAAGGTGGTCAGACCAGGCTTTGGTCGTTCCGTATATAAGACCACCATCAAGCCATGGTGTAATCTCATTCAACTGTAAAAAAAATTGTGAGAAGTGAAAAAAAATGCAAAATTATGGTTTTGTACCTCACGTTTTACATATTTTTGGACAGGAAAAAGACACATGATCCTGGCTGGATGGTAAAAAAGCATTTCAAAATTAGTCCACTGTTAATTCTTTCACAAATGTAGTCTTGACTGAGAGATTTTAGTTATGCTGTCAACTGCTAATATTATATAGAACTGGTGCAAAATGAATGAAATATGAGTATGAACCACTGGTAGAAGGATACTGACAGGGTAAAACCATAGATAATACTTAGAGAAAATCCTGTCCAAGTGCCCCACATATCCCACAATGTCTAACCTAGGACTGAACCCAGATTACTAGTGTCCTAAACTGTCGAACAGCCTGGGTGCCGTCTTGATAATGAAGTAGTGCTTCTTTAAAGAATGTGTCTGGAAGATAAGTATGAACTAAGATCGCAGATTTTTTTTATATGTGCTGCATTGGTGTTTGATAGACAGCAACAGCTCAGAAGAAATTGCTGCCTTCATATTTAGATTTCTCCAAAATGTTGGTGTTACCTACTAGACCATGCAGCTTTACATCCGAGAAAGTTGTGTAATCTTAACATTCAGTACCATGGTAGCATCTCACTACTTCAAATAGATGAATAGCCACAGAGCTTATAGTCTGGAACTTAGTGAACTGCCCTTGTAACAAAGTACATGATATATTAAACACGGAGTTCCCCAAGGCCCCATTCTGGGACCACTGTTGTTTAACATATACAATATATATATATATATATATTTATATATTCGATTTTCCTGGACTGATCAAAAGTTATTCTGTTGTCATCATGTTTGCAGATGACAGTAGAATATTAATACCCAATACTAACCATGATGAACTAAACTTAAATTATATATATATATATATATATATA
>JGI24700J35501_10930667_pt1 | contig 18276 bp, 13 predicted proteins | sample TergutTh196P1_FD_35501 | JGI IMG/M metagenome (IMG submission 35501)
AAATACTATAAACATATAGGAAACCCCAACATTCCCAAGAGATACTTAACCATAAACTACCACAAATGTGGAGACAAGATTTCAGTATGAAAACTGGAGTTAGGTGTCATGGATCAGCAGAACATAGGGCGTGAAAAGATTAATTGTACAACCATAATCGAAAATCAGTATGTAATTATTAATTATATGGCACAAATAATAAAATATTTACTGTAAATATTTTTAAGGAGTCAATCAAATTCCTCCCTCGACTGGGATGTGTTCAGTGACCAAGATGGAGGGTCTGGGCTCATCAAATCTGATGATGGTTGTTTGTGTTGCTGTTTTCTGCAATTTGCTTTGAATTTCAAGGTAAGGCAAGATAAAGTCTCCACACCCCTCTTAAATTTCACACACCTCGCCATTTCAGAATCGCATTCCATCACACTGTCTAATCAACACCACTGCAGTTTTGTAATTTCTGCCAAGGTTTTGAGGTTGAGAACAGACTGTGTAGTGGCATTTTGATCCTCACTGTCATCCTCACCGATAGATTGTCAAGTTTCTAATCGGTCCGAACCTTTTTTTCTGCCTTAAGTGGTTACAAATCTGCAAAGCCTTCTTCAGCTTGATTAGGCTGAGCGATGTCTTTAAGAAAGCCACATATCACAAGAAAGACGGTAACTACATTAACAATTTGCCACAATTTCCTTCTACAAGTGTTGAGAGTCCACCGTTTTATCTTGTTCATCTTTTGTGCAGGCAGTTCTGTAGTACAAGGGTAGCAATCAGTTCACACACCACTCCCTCTCCCCACCAACCCCCCACCACCAAAAAAAGTACCATTAAAAGAAACAGAAAGACTTGCATATTTACAAAATCACGGTGTCTTAAATGTTTATTAGCTACACATTAATTTAAAACTGCACTGTTTTCGTTACATTAAAACACTAACAGAGATTTAGGACACCACTGCAACATAACTCACTGTAACAATAAATGAAATGAGTTACCTGATGGCACAATATTTTTACAAGCAACAACTAATTAAAGAAAATAAAATAAAAGTTATGCAATGCCACACTGAAGACAAATGCATAGGTAATATGAATAATGATAACATAAAATAAAACCAAAAACAAAATATAAACAAAGAATAAAATATGCAGTAACAAGGACAAAATATGAACAAATTTCACATATTGCAAATTTGCAAATCTCATGAATGTCAAACTTGTGAATAGTGGGGGTTTATTGTATGGGAAAACTCACATATTTGCTTGCAAAAAAAAAATCAGCAGCTTTGCAAATAAACAAAAGGGAAATTTAGCTTTCTACTTGAAATCGCACACATACATTACACCACAGTACACACACATTGCTAACCCAACAATCCATAAGCAGCACACAAAAGCACCACAAACAGACACTCACAGTGCATTAAGGTTTTCACACCAAATCCATCCATCTGGAGGAAGCAGACACATACAACACCCCACAACCACAACTTACTAACTGTATAAAATTAAGAAATATGGCAGAATGTATCAGCGCAAATTGAATGAGAGTGCCAGCATGCACAACATGCACACATGCATGCACCACACAAAAGCATACATTGATGGGTTAATGTAAAAAATGTAATCCACCTGACAAAAGACATGGCTTTATTTAATTTATTTGATATGGCATTGTGCATCCAAGTATTCAAGGGATCTCAAGACCTAACAAAACAATAAGTGTTCACAAACCAAAGGACAAAGAGAGAATGAAAAAACAAAATCCCTCACATGGATCCTGCACACAGAAATCTACACATAATCCCAAAAGCAACAATCTATGTTCACTAGAAGAAATTATGGTCAACAATCCATAAACTGGATTTTATCACTATTTCATTGACATGTCTTCCAACACGTAAAGTATATTTTATAATTTTCAATAACACACAACACACACACACAATCCACTCCATGTACCTTCAACCTTATGAGATATCAAACTGCACTAAAAGTTTTGTTTTTGACAAGCTTCCTGCCAAAGGTTTTAAAAAAGCTAAAACGTACAGTATTATGTAAAAACAATTTTGTGAACTCTGTTAATGTAATTTAATTAAGCGATACAGAGTTAACAGTCTGAAATTAAAAGGTTTGGAAAAAGCTGAAACATGTTACAGTAGTATGTAATAATGAATTTGTGTACTTTGTTGATGTAATTTAATTAAAAGATAAGGTGTAGTACAAAGTCTGAAATTATGTATTCTCTTATGATTATGGGACATTCTAAAATCTGTAAGACTGTGATATCCAGCAATCCTCCTGCCCACAGGTGCCACACAAACCAGCTTTTACTGTATACATTTATACAACCCTTCATTGCATGTTTTCCTTTCTTGAAGTCTGGAGGCTACCATCATTTTCAAAAACCATATATACAACATTTTGGATGACACACCCATTAAGGATGGTGAATTATGAGCAAAAATGAATACAATTACAAGGAACTGCACAACACGCTTTGCACAAAAAATAACAACAATAACTTCCTGTAATCATCACAGCAGCTTCTCCTAGTAATACAACTTATGTTGCAGGCACTATGTTACTGTCACTATAAAAGTTATCATCACTTTCACTATCACAACATAGTTCACTCACAATAAAATCATTTTCCTTGAAGTACACTACGAATTCACTGTCACTTTCACTGGCTAGAATAACATCCTGGATGCAGCACATTTTATTTCCTCTGCTGATCTGGTTTGCTTTATGTCATCCTTCTCCATAAATCCAAGAGAACAAATGGCAAGCTCAAACCTTCTTTTACAATCATGACATGGCACTAACAGCCACATGGATAAGTTAAAACAAAATAACCATGCCAATAGGGTCAGCTAGTCACCTTCACACAAATACAGCCCACAGATTAAGTAAAGGGGTTAAGCAAAGTTAATAAACATTTAATAAGTGCCTTGAAGTCAACAATTCCTTACACAACTAGTCTTATTTGTTAAAAAGACACTGACATGTTCGGCAACTGTTTGGTATAAAACATAAAGTAGAGAATAAAGTAGTTATTAGCTTACCTTAATGGCAACTGGGTGCATTTCATATGGAACCATACTATGCACAGGATGTGTTAATTTTGTCATAAGAGGAAACTTCCACTTCTCATGGCTCTAGAAGAAAAAAATCATTATACTGGTAAGATACAGAGTATCACCACTATGCCCAAGTAACGGCAGAGGTAAGGTTGTCCTTGCACCTCATTAAGTCCCAAACCATGCAGACACATGGAAATATGGAGGTAAAGCTATATAATTTCTTAACCTTCACAGTTGATAAAGTGCCCAGTTAACAATGGCCACTTTTTCCATGGGGCAAGATACTCCAAGTATCCACAGCACAGTGGGCTGGGTGAGACCCACAGACAGTCTGGATGTAATGACAAAGGGCAAAATTTGTGTAAAGGCAATACCAGATATTTCCACACCTGACTGAAAAAATTAAATATGCACTTTTCTAAGGATCAGGACATTCTTGATTTGAGCTATCTGCCCCCAGAAATTTTTCTCCCGGGCTCTTCTTGCAAAATAATGTACATACATATCACTGTTTCTTCTTATAAACCATTAGCAACATTTTGTAACTAACATTCATCTAACAGTGTCAGATTTCAGAACAAACAATGCCTCACCAGATTCGGTAGTCTGGAGACATGTGGCATGTCACAGTGATAATAATATTTTAAAAGTCAAAATATTGTTGTCAATCCTCCACTATACTCTAGAGAAGCTGTATAATTCAACAAAACACATGACTCAAGGAGGGTAGGTATGTACAGTATCCATGGGAATTACAGTACCAACAATGAATCACAATCCTGCTTTAAAAGCTTTCATAATGCTAATACACACTGTCTGTCACAGACTGTTACACTCTTGTTGGTACGGTATAACACAACTTCTGCACTTACCTTTTCCTTACTAATCAGTTGAAAAAGAGAGGTCATTTTGTAACTGTGCACAATGTTCAACATATTCTATGCAGCAATCTTACTGAAGAAAGAAGACAATGAAGAGGGGTCACCTTATACACAAAGTCATCTTATATATGGGTGAATACAGTACGTATCAGCCACATAGATCACATAGCATTTAATTATGAATGTCAGAATTTACACACACACATAACCGGAAAGGACACAATTAGATTAGATTAGTGATTGGGTTTGAGCCCTTTCAGTCCCAATGCAACTAGATCTTCAGATAGGCCATATGCGCCCCATAATCTGACACCAAGTTATGGGAGCCCTGTTCCTCTACTGAAGTTCCAGACAGCCTCCAGACTTGGACGCTCTTTAACATCCTCAGGGTCCAAGAAAAGGAGCCCAGATATGTATGTCTGAGTGAAGCCAAAGTTTTGCACTCACACAAATTGTAGGCTGGGGTTTCTTCCTCTGCTCCACAGTTCCTACATAAGGGGATATTTGTCAGCCCCATTAAGTAAAAATATCTTGTTACGGTGTTATGTCTAATAAAGAGCCCAGTAACAACCCTGGATCATGTCCTGTTAAAGGACAATAGTCTGGTCTTTACAATCAGAATAAGGCCCGAAATCAGGGGTACTGATAAGACCTACCTGTCGGAGTTCCCAGTCAAGGAGCCCTTCCTTTAAGTTCCCCTCACACAGCTCCCACAGAGACAGAGAGACGCTCTGTTTAATGAGCACTCTTTTACTGTCTTCCAAAGTCCCCAGTAAACGAACCTCCCCTCCAGGTCCCCAAATGGGGCCCCTATGGAGAGAGTTGCCCATTTTCAGAGCCTTGCCTTTTTTTTACACATCTCTCAGATTCCCCGATAAAGAAGGCCTTCTGACAAATCAAAATCTCACCTTCTCTCAAAGTCCCCACTAAAGCAGTGTCCCTTCCCTGGTCCCCCAATGGGGCCCCTATGGAGGAAAATGCCCGTTTCCAGAGCCTTTCATTACATATACTTCAGGATCCCCAGTAAATGAGCCATCTCTCCAGGTTCCCCTCACAAAGGCCCCACACAGACAGAGAGAGAGAGAGAGAGAAAGAGAGATGCTCCATTTCTAGTGCCCTCTTTTACTGTCTCTCGAACTCCCTGGTAAACATACCTCCCCTCCAGCTTCCCCAGTGGGGCCCCTATGGAGAGAGATGTCCGTCTCCAGAACCTTCCTTTATATATCCTTCGGGGTCCACAGTAAAGAAGCCCTCTCTCCAGGTTCCCCTTGCAGAGCCCCAACTAACAAAGACGTTCCGTTTCCAGAGCCCTCTTTTACGGTCTCTTGAAGTCCCCAGTAAACGAACCTCCCCCCTGCCACCAAAGGGTCCGATATGGAGAGAGATCCCCGTTTCCAGAGCCTTTTTTTATACATCACTCACAGCCCCGACAAAAAAAACACAGTCCCCTGATAGAACAAAATCTCACTTTTCTCTCAAAGTCCCCAGTAAAGGAGCCCACCACTCCATGTTCCCCCAACGGGGCCCCTATGGACAGAGAGAGAGAGAGAGAGACTCCATCTCCAGAGCCAATGGTTTAGTCATTCATTCATATCTCTCAAAGTCCCCAGTTAAGGAGCTTTCCCCCGAAATGGAGGGAAAACATACAGGTCGCCGTCCACGGAGCCACAAGTGGACAGAAGGCCTACATACAATGGGGTGCGGCCTGGTTCCCCAAGGGGATCATTTACAACACTGCTATTACTACACCAGTGCCATACAGCCTTCAGCATACCTTCCACTTTAGCTTGGGTAGACATGAACCCTATTAGCCAGCGTGTCATAGTAACCCTCTATAGGTGTCCCTTCCACACCTGTTACTGCCTCCCACATGACCCAGGGTACAGATCCATGTAAACCTGAGGTAAGAACGAGGGGGTGGGTTTATGGGTGGCTGGAAAGGACAAGAACAAACCTGCAAAGACCTGTTCTAATATCCCATCCTGGTATCTGCCTGGTGAGAATGAGATGTTAAAAAGGACCTTTCTATTCAAGACACCACAGAGCAAAGTTAACCTCTTTGATCCAAAGTCCTAATGGCCTACAAAGATTTATGAAACACCAACAGAACACAGTGTAAGTCAGAACAAATGCATTCTCAATTTAATCAACAGTTATTAATTCTTGTAACAGTCACCACCAACCAACATCAAGAAAAGGCATGCATTGTGCGCACAGCAAAAACTGATAGCCTGAATATGCACCATTTTCTAGGCATACACCAGGAGACGGGCTTGGAAAGCAACAGAGAATAAACTTCTAAAACCATGTTATCTGAGTAGCGATGATCATAATCAAAAAATTAGGACTAGGAAACAAAGAACAGATGTTGGTAAATATTCCTTTGTAAATAGGACCTTTAAAAGCTGGAACCAATTATCTGTAAGCTTACTAGTGTCTTTCCTCTCTAAACTAAACATGTTTAGAAAGAGGGTTAAGAATGTAGTTACAAGCAAGGGAATTCAAGTGCGGATTGAGTGTAAATAAGTGAAGTGATGTTAAGTGTAGTGATGCGGAGTGAACTGATGTGATTTATGTGAAGTGATTTTATTCTGAAGTTAAGTGCAAGTGAAGTGAAGTGAGTTACGGTGAAGTTCTTGGGGATAAAAGTGCCATGTACATTAGGGTGACCTTATACTTGATTATATTGTGACTATTTCATTTGGGTATATCTTGTACTGTGTTTGTTTTAACTTGTACTGTGGTTGTTTTAACTTGTTTTGTAATGTGTGGGTGTGTGTATGTGTGGATTTTGTAATGTGTGGGTGTTTTGGTAATAGGTATATTTCTATTTACTGTGTTTTGTATTGTTTGTACTGGGTTTTTGCATTGTTTCATTTATATATATTTATTCTTATTTGTTTTGTTTGTACTATTATAGGGTCTACTGCCATCGAGTGACAACTCAACTGCTCTGTCAGTAGTAACAGTAGAAGTAGCAGCGGCAGCAGCAGTAGTAGTAGTAGTAGTAGTAGTAGTAGCTGAATCCCGTCAACGAGCACATGACTTTTTTTATTCTGCAATTTTCCTCTATTTCCAAAGTACCCAGACCAGTTCTAGGGACCACCCAGCCTCCTATCAGTGGGCGCTGGGGCCTCTCTCCCCAGGTGTAGAGCAGCCAGAGCATAAAAGCTGACCACTAACTTGCATCTAGTGCCACAATGTAGGCTCAGTGGAGCAACACCTTCACACTCCCATTATGCCTCCACAGTGCACATGGGTACACCTTTATCTTTGCCTTTTTTAATACTATCAAATTCAGTGAATTTAAACTTCACACAGAAATTATTAATTATGAAAGCAATGTGTTTATCTCACTGTCACTGTCTGTATGTACATCCATAATGGAGAGGATATGAGTGGGGACAGGCACGGGATTTCACAGAGTATCACATCCTCAACTAAGGAACACTTACGATGTCCATCTACACAGCATATTTTCTCCAGTACACACCACATATCAAGAAGAGAAAGATATGACCAAAAATTGGGATGTACAGTGTACTGAAAAGGATGGCAACAATGTGTGACCTATGCATTAAAAGGGTGGTAACACTTCTCATTCCAACATAACTACTAGCAACTAGAACTCATTTTTTACCCTACTAAATTATCTTCACTTCTTCTCATTGGAAATGTTTCTCTACAAAACATCACCGCCAAATGGAAGAATTCACATTTGTAACTGGGTTTTAGACGGGCTACAAACTTTGTTGACAGATTTTATTAATTAACTGTTGCTGCATCATACATAAAGATAAAGCAGCTACATGGCATGGACACATATTAACTCAGGTTATCACAGTGTGGACAGTATGCACAACTGAAGTACACAATCAGGCTGAAACTAAGAGGAATGAAGAAAGTATGAAATGTGACCAAAAAAATTTCCAGATCAAATTCTCTTCTTTCTACTGAACAAATATTGTTGTTATTCCTTGCTGTTCCTTTCAGTATAGTTCCCTTGAAACCCCATAAAGTGATTTTAACTGTCTGCTGCTCTTGGAGGTACCTAAGGAAGTTCGGAATTTTAACGCAGTTTGCATTCCTTGAAATCATGGTATCAAACTCTTCCCCCCCCCCAATACCAAGAAAATTATGAAAACAGAAAAAAATCACAAGTGACAAAATCTGAGAAGAAGAGGGTGGAAGGAAAAGTCAAGTGACTTATGGACAGAAGTTTCAGCACAGATGAAACACTCATCAAGAAGACTGTTGTGGTGGATAATTGAATTTCAAAAGCACCATTTACAAAAAAGTTTTCAACGCATACATATCCAGAAACACCATAAAACCTAAGTCCCACCTAGCAATGTGTGACTGTTTTGGGTCCCCAGACATTCTGAGATAATCAGAAATAAAATTGTTGATGCGCTCACAAGGGAGGGAACTGGAACGGAACCGGCCTTGGGGGTCTCTAGGCAAAATACAGGAAGAATGATAGAATGCTGGATTGACAACCAGCATCCAGCAATGTGGCGAGGTCTTACCAGTACTCAGAAACGGGCTCAAAAACTGATCACAGACCCTGGTCCTACTGCTAAACTAGGCTACTGTCCCTTTAACAAGATGCAATCCAGGATTGTTACCAGCTTCCTTAGTGGACATAACACCCTGTGAAGACATCTCTACATAATGGAGCTGATCAACAGTCCCCTACGTAGGAAGTGTGGAGCAGAGGTGGGAACCTCAGTTCACGTTTTGTGTGAATGTGAAGCCTTGGCGACGCTCAGACATACCTACTTGGGTTCCTTTTTCTTGGACCCTGGGGATGTTAGAAGTCTAAGTCCAGGGGCAATCTGGAACTTTATCAAAGGAATAGGGCTCCCATAACTTGGACATCAGTTTTAGGGGAACAAAAGGCCTGTCAAAGAAGGCCTATGTGCATCAGGACCAAAAGGAGTCAAACCCACTTACTATTCTATTCTGTTCCATTCTAAACCTGTATAAGTGTTGATCCACAGTTCATCTCTGTAAGGTGAACTCATGATACATAATCCCATCAGTGTAAAATAAAACAGCCCTATAGTATACAGATATTCCACACAAGTCATTCCACATACAAACTTCAAACATCACTTATATGTTCATGTTTTAGTTTCCTTCCAAAAATGGAATTTCAATATGCTATGAGCTTCCAAAGTAGTTTTTCATAGACCTACTGCAGACAAACTTTTCTTTAAAGTCTGTCACTGTTCAATAAAACATAAATCAAACACTATACATGACCTATCCTCCAGATGCAGTTTTGAATGACATATCCTTGGATCTGAAATTAATGGCAAATTATTCAGCTGAGTTTATGATACCACCTACAGAAATTATTCATAAATTCTGTGTCACCTTTTAGGCAGTCTAGAAGTTTCCTGACCACAATTCATACAATACTGTACTATTAAAGACACTACTTTTAAATCATGCCCTTCTCTGCATTCAATAGTATTCTACAGAGAATCCATTTCATCCCGTCCCTCAGCAGAGGGAAAAGCAAACTCCACTTGTGAAGGTGAAATAGAGAACATAGTCCCCATCTCGTCAGTGCTGAAATGTGAGATGGGAACTTAGACATGTGTTATGAGTTACAGAGGGCAGGTTGTCACTGTGTGTGTGTGAAAAATGTACTTTGTTCAGCTGTTCATCTGCAGTACTTCAGCAAGATGGCACAGTTTATATTAAAGAGGAATGCAAACATCCAGAATAAGACACATGCGTTCCAAAAGCTCCCTTCTGCTTCAAGAAGCTCCTTTGAATGACCTTGAAATTAAGAATCTGGTATGCAGTGAGTGCATGAAACATCACACAGGGCTCGTACTTTTCAAAGAAACAACAAATTCCGCCCCTATGATGAGTTAATTTTGACATCACTTTTCACAAAGTTAATATAAAAAGGAAGAATGTATGGTCACTTCACGGTGGACAATGCCACAGCTCAAACAGCAGCCATCTCAGTGTCTATTCTAGATAAAGAAACCACTGAACAGCTGATAACTCACAGAATGTAGGCACCTAGAGCTGATTTACGTATGTACACTTATTATTTGTGGGGAACACTGGAAGATAAAATTTATGTGAACAATCCACATTCTTTGCTAGAAACATGGCAAAATTTAAAGCGAAACTGGTTAACATTTGCAACTCTATCATGGATCGAGAAATATTGTCAGAAAGTGCAAGGCCTGCTTCCAGCAAGCAGGTTGGCACTTCAACACTCTCCTATCAAAAAAGTTAAGTTAAAATTTAGTGGAAAAACAGACTCTAAATCCCGTGCAGATGCAGGGTTCCTAGCAAAAAGCTCCCATGACAGCTATCATGCTCTATGGTACAGTCAATGAGCAATCTGTAACAGCTTAATTTTACATATCAATAACAAATATACTTACATCAATGATACTTTCATCTCCCAATGCCCACCGCTGCTGCTGCTTGTTGAATGGTGGTGGAATTGGAAAATCTGGGTCAGACTGAGGACGCTGGAAAACGTAACCCACCATGGCATCATCTTGTGAACGAGCCAGCTGAGGTCGACTGGGGTCCGGTATCTAATCAACGATATGCAGTCAAAACAAACCTTAGATAATATATGACATACTGTAACCAAGAAAAAAACCATTTCTGAACCCTCATGAGAAACAAAAGAGATTTCTCAGTGTTTTTCACAGTCCTTCCTGAAAAGCCCTGGGACACCACTTTAAAACAGGCATAAAGGTTTCATTCCACACTTTCCCCATTTATCAGTCTAACATTCTATCATTGCATGATGCTCGACCTACAAAAGTGGTCACATAATTTAGATAACATAATGAAAATTTACAAAATATTCTGCTTATAGCATAATACCGTATTTTTCGATAGATAACGCGCACCTAATGTATAATGTTCACCCCAAACTAATGTATACCGCGGTATACCACGCATATTCATTTTTTACGAATTTAGACCTTTTTTGTATAAATAACGCGCGCGTTATCTGTCATAAAATATGGTAATTGTTGCTTTTCCTTCAAGATGTTACTCTTAGCATAGTAATAATATATGATATGATTACACATACACTCATTCCTCATTAAACACGCACTTTACTCACAATCATTCACTAAAACAAGTGATTCGTACATGCCTATTTTTATCAGAGAAGCAAATTCCCCTCACTGATATGAGCTTCAAGCAAGTCACTTGTCTGCAAGCATGAGAGCAAATTTCTCTCATACCACCTCACTGTCACACAATTGACAGTACCTTAATGTGAGTTGTGTATTCATAGTTTCTGTAACTGCTCCATATTGATGCATTCTGTATTTATTCATCAATATTTTGTGAAACAATGGGCCAAAACACACTTCAATTCAAACAGTGATACAGCTGAGAAAGTGAGAAGGAAAATTTATCTCAGACACTTGACACTACATCATGAATGTAACAGGGAGATGTGTACAGCACTGAATTTATCTTCATCCACTCTTTCTCAATAAAGAGAAGGTTTGGGGAGTTGCTGAAAGTTCTGTTGGTGGTACCACAAGTTTTCAAAAACAAAACCTCCAGTCTTATAATACCACTTGAGAAGTATGGACACTTAAAGACAAATTACATCTAATTCTTGCTGCAGTTTCATGTCCTGACAGGCCTTCCTCAGCTACAGAAAAAAATACTCTTTGATTTCAAGGTGTTAACAGCACTTGCAGTGCCAAAGTTCCATATCCCACAAACGCAGTACAATAATTGCTTCTACTGCTTGTAAATAAAAATGCTGCAGACACAATGTTGTGCAACATGATGTAACAAGATTACAAGTGCACAGCACTAAACAATTTGTAGGCTTAATATTAATTAAGTATATTATAACAGGCTTCCAAGCTGTTACAAATTAAATGTAATGAATCTAAAGGATTATATAATTCACGTGGCCACTACTGCATGTAACTGGAAACAGCCATTAAATATACAAGAAACAGTTAATCACAACTAGTTGGTATATCGCAGAGCTGCGACTTTAATTAACCTATCCCTGACAATGGCATCATATTATTTAGCACAGTTTCATATAACCTTTACATATTAGGTTTCATAAAATGCAATAAATTACAGCCTTTGTGCTTTTCACTGTCATTCATCAGGGATTGTTCTACAAAGTTTTTGTAATATGACGCTGGGTAAACCCAGTATAAGCACTTAACCTGTTTGCTTTACCATCACATTCCTAATACCATAACTTGAAAACCCCACAGCAGCCTCCATTACTGCAAGATAGCATGACATTATAAAACTTAGTACCATTTACTAAAATACTGCAAGTCAACACTTGAATGGGTTTTATTTTAACACCAGTTCCACCTGTGCAGTTACTTTTAATTTGCTACAGAGCTTTCAAAAAGAAAAATGACGTACTTCTCTAAAGTGGTTCATATCACGTCCACACCCATTCAGTAAGCGAATTAAATGTATAAAATATATGTTACGTGAACCTCGCACTTCGCAAAAAATAGCAGTCTTGATGTGTGCTGCCAGTATTACCGTGCAAACAAACAATAATACCGATGGAAGGTGATGTGAGGTTATGATCAAACTGTCACAATTTAACTAAAAGCCAAATGTTCGCTATCATGGTGTTTCCTGACATAATTACGGTAACAGGACGACTGTGTGACTTCATTAAAACAGTTCCATATGCGCTTAATGCACACTAATTGTGTGCAGGATACTAACCTGCTGTCGTACTATCTGTGGGGATGACACATGCCCATTTGTGTGGCTCAACATTCCGTTCGGCTCACCTCCCGGCCACTTCATTTATTTTCGCTCTGAAAAAGTTACTGTCTTAGCTGAGCATTCAATAAATCACTACGCTTTAAGCATTATTTGTTCACTAAATAATTATGTTCAAAACACCTGCATGACAGTTCAAATTAACACAATGGGCACAATGGTGGCACGTTGTCAGAAGCATTCAAAATAATGTTTTCGACTCCTACAGTTCTATATCAACATTAGTGTATAAAAGTGTACCTTTTCTTGCTTTTCGTGTCCAAATATCATCAATCACAATTCCTTTTACAGGTTAATATCTACGGCACTGCGATGCCAAACAAAATAATAACTAATGAATCACTCGCAGTTATTTCTTTTCCGGTATATTATGACGTCAATGGTACAACGATAACGCTGTAACCACACTAATAACGTTCAAAAATGCAATATAATACCGATATCACGAAACATTGTACGACTAGTCACACGATGACTTCGATAATGCCTTCCTTCTTTTCAAGCTTGAACATGCGACATATTACATTCACAGTGCATGATGGGACGGTTTTAAAGAATAAGTGGGAACTTTCAAAAATTTACAACTCGATGAAACATGGTGTTAATTTCCTTCGTCAATTCAAATTATTCACTGGTGTTACATACATTTACAACACCGCTATAAAAAAGACAACCCATTACAGATATCACCTTTTTTATTCACCAACTAATGCACAAGCGATTGTCTTAAAAAACAATATTAAAATTAATCACACACTGACGTAAGATACCGGTAATTGACTATTTTAACAAGTGTAACTTTAGCAAGCACGAATACTGCGTTCCCTGAAGATGGTGCGATTGCACTGAAACATGTCGGAGCTATTTTAATGTAAATGTTTTTTAAGACAGTCATTTGTTCATTAGTTGGTGAATAAAAAACTTTCATAACATCAAGATGCAAGGAATGAATGTGAAAAAAAAACCATTAGAGATAATTTTACCTAGATGCACTATTTAGGATCAGAGTAATGAAAATATGTATTTAAATTTTCAAAAAGTACAATTCATAAAAAGAAACAATTTGCTTGAATTTTGTTTCCCCCAGTATGTGTTTCTCCACCAAAAACAATTATAAATGTAGTTGGGAGCTTCATTATAATACTTGGACAGTGTGCATTGCATTCATTTACATCTGCACACTTTACGCCATACAAAATGAAGACGTTTGGATGAATATCTGGAAATGAAGGAAAAATGTTGGCTTGTTGAAACCAATTCAAACAAACTAGGGTCTAGACTTCCAAGTGGAAAAATTAAAATGTACATAAAATTTATTAAAGACCAACAAATGCACTTCGGTTTTATCATGTAATTTTATTATACAAATATATAATAAAATTACATCATAGAACAAAATATATAATTCATATAACAAAACTACATCACAAAGCCAAAGTACATTTGGCAGTCTTTAATAAATTTTATATATCTAATTAATGCACAGAATATGGGACATTTCAAACTGATCAAAACATACATTTAACATGGCAGCAGAAAACAATGAATAGCTATGACCTGAATCATAAAGTGGAGCAATAAAGGATACTCTAAGCATAATCATCTCGTTCTTCATCATGCATTAAACAAGACCCACTAAGGCTCCTATTGTACTTGAAAGAACGGTTTGTGTATCGTACGTAAAACTAGGAACTCTTCAAGTACACGAGTCACCTAAAATAGTGCAATCTGAATTACAGTTTGAAGGGGGTTGGAGATACCTAGAAGGGGGAAGGCGAGAAGTACAAACATGAAGTACAGAGTGGTCAAGAAAATTATACAGTTTTTTCTCTGTAGGATAGGCAAGTAAGCTACGAAGCATATACATGTATTGGAACACAGTCCCTGGACAACCTTTTGGACTGTATATAAAGTAGCAATTCTGATGACACAGCTTGCTGAAAATTCTTTAATTTAAAGGGTTGGGCTTTATAAAATTTACTGCTTGAATGAAAAGGAAATGCAACACATTTCCCATTTAAGGATAAGGTTCTCACAGCCAACACTTACTGAAGGACCATGAAATGTGTACTGTACACATAAAATAACAGGGAATAAAGCTTTGAGATTATATCTAACAAATTCAATACATAATCTGTACACAAACAGTAAGTTTTTCACAATAATAAATGTACTGAGTCCATATGATGTAATATCCATGTAACAGCATAGCAGGCTTAAAAGTCCACTACAGAATTCATTTCATTATGTACTGCTAGACACAGCGTCCAGAATGACTATCAGTTGTTATATGGAAGAGCACAGGATGCAGTCATGGTCCAGTTTAAAATACCATCCTAGCACATTACCCAGATTTACTTACTTACTCCATGGAACAGAGTTCTCCTTGAGAAGCTAACCAGTTCTCAGCTAGTCAAGAAATTCCCCATATTTTATGGAACCCAAGGGTTCATTACCACATTTTCAAGTGCCCACCACTTGTCCCTATCCTGAGCAGCACATTACCCATACAGAGACACAATGGGATGGATATTTTTGGAATGTCAAGAGGTAACACAGCGGCATTTTATAGCAGTCAGGCAGTGGACCTCAACAGCGCCCGCAGATGAAGTAAAAAGAGGAGATATCTTTGTCATGCAAAGCACTGCAAAGTTATAAATCAGATTTATAGATTTACTGAAATCAGTATAGCATGACTGGGGTTCGTGCCAATAATAAAAGTAATAAAGACTCAGAGGAGCTGTACATTTTTTAACATAACAGTAATATTATCTACATTACAAGCTGGTTTCAACCAAAAATGTAATGTGATACACAAGTGATGACACCAGAATCATTATCCATCAAATTAAACTCTATGTTAACCAACAATGCACAGATATGGAACACATAAAGCTGTATTGCTTCTATTGAAGTGAATGTATTTTAGTTTGAAACACAAAACAAAATTGTGTACATTTGGTCTCTTTATTCTTTCTTCATATTTTCCTACCAGTGTATGTGAAATACAGTTCAAGAGTTCCCGTTGTTACACGAAAAAATATTAATGTGCAAAAATTAATACATTATTTAGAGAAATCAGTTCAGCATCCACCAATACAAATTTTGTGCAAACATGGATATCTAACAGTGTAAAATGTACACATCTAATTGCACTTACACATGTTTTACACCTGTGTTTGTTAAACACCTATAAAACTGTCATTTTCTTATTTCTGGCTATATAATCCAGCACTTGCACACTGTGAATACTATCTCACAGTGCTAGTCACATTGGAGCATCCATTGCATTTCTATTATGCTTGGGTAACACAAAAATCGACAGCTCAATGAGCAGAACTTGTATCAGTAGTATGCTGGCATCAAAAAAGAAAAAGAATTGTGCTATTTATCCAGTCCACCAGATAAACTTCACTTATTAAAATAATTTCATACAATATATTATAAATTAACTACATTAAGGTGGCACATAATGCATTGATGCACAATCTACCAGGCAGTGCTTTACTCTCAATCTTACAAACCCTATGTGAGACATAACTATTACAAATACTGGCCCTTCTAGTCTGAGTATTACTGGTATGTACCGTATTTCCTGGCCCATAAGACACACCGTGATTTTTTCGTTAGAAATTTTAGAAAAAAATTATATTAATTTTAGTAATTTATTGGAAGAAAACAGGATTGTTACATACCAAAATTAGCAATCATAATATAATTTATTCATCGTAGAAACCCAGGAAATTGTCATCACTGCCACTAAAATCATCTTCATGGTTGTTTTCACTCGATGCTTTTAAGTTTGGAAATAATACTTACCCTCAGCGCGTAAGACACAGATCGAATTTAGGTCACATTTTTCTGGGAAAAAAAGCATGTCTTATGGGCCGGGAAATACGGTACGTGAAAAATCAATCAAAGAAATTTCTTCTATTACCTTTCAACATTTAGTTATTTAAAACCTCCAATCATAGAAATTATACAGTGCCAGAGTAATACACAAGTACCCCACTCCCATGAGCACAAATATATGCACACATAAATAAAAATCCTGCACTAAAAATTAGTCAGCAACACTTTGTGGCACAAATTCCTGAAACATGCTGGACTGAAATCTGTAATTTATACTATTACAGAAAACAACTTCCAGCATGACAAATTATGACTTCTACATAGATAAATACAAAACAAATGTGAAATGTGGAAGGCAAAATATAGCAGGGGACAGATTTGTCCAGTGTTCTACTCTCAGTACATACAGCATTGTAATGCACGAATGTAACAACAAAATGTTCAATGAGTAACCGCTCCACCAATTATGAGGTCCCTAGTACATAAGTAGTCTTTAATCCTAACATTTAAAAACACAGATATGGCTAGCATCTGTTGCAGGACAGTCATGGTTCATGTTGTAACACCAAGTATTATAAGCTCAGATAGAACTGAATTTTCCCATACCAATAGATTTCCAATGTCTATAAAGACATCATTTCAGAATGAGGACTCCAAACCCAGCCATATGGATAAAATGCATTGTGCCATCCATATGGAAATCTGCCCTTTACGATCACACTTTTGCCATGTTTCCAAATAAACCATCCTACATATAAAAAAGGCAATCCTCAAACACACAGTGACAAAAGCACAAATTTTCATGATAAGAATATTTGATCTTGTACTTCTAAATCCTATCTCTGGTAAGTGCCCTCATTTCTCACATTTACATACAGTAATCTGACGCACTAAATTTATCTGTAGTGTCAAAACATGAATAATAACACAATTACTGATAACAGTGCTTCAGGAAATAGAATAAATGGCAACAGTCAAACTCATCCATTTAACAGCAAAGCAACTACTTCTTTTAGTCTTCCTTACATACTTTCAAACACTACAATTCTTGTACATTGTAGGCCATTTTAGAAATTGACACTAAAACTGCAGTATCATGCATTGTTTTGTTCAGTTTAGAGCAATACATGCACAATGGACACCAAAATACATACTCTGTGTTTTAGTAGTCATTTGTTATACAGTAGTCATTTGTTAAACAGTGATTCTAAACTTTTTTTAACAATGAACCCATTTTTTGGTGTTACAACCCATAACAGCAGCTAAAATTTTGAACTATATAAACCTGGTTCCTGTATTTCAGATATTATTAAAATAGAATATGCATATATTCTTCAAGAATCACAAAAATGATGGAAACATCTAAAATAATTGCAGCTGTATTATGTTTGTTCACCACAGACAACTATCTGTAAGCCTTTTGTTCTTTGCATTGCCATGCACATATTTTTTAAAACTCAAGACTAATGCAGACATCTGTATGCCCTTTATTAACACATTCGCTGCCAGCTATTTAAATACCCAGGGGCTTAATAACTCATGCTGAAAATCGCCAGCATCGACCATAGTCGATCTAACTTTTCAATCCCGCGCGCTCCGCTCTTTCAGCTTAAATCAGCTACGTAACCTGTCATTATAGGCGGGAAACTTACACAGCAGCTT
>JGI24700J35501_10930666_pt1 | contig 18268 bp, 15 predicted proteins | sample TergutTh196P1_FD_35501 | JGI IMG/M metagenome (IMG submission 35501)
GAAGCTGTGCCGCCTTCATGATCGCGCCGCAAAGGGCGGTAACGGTGGTTTTGCCGTGAACGCCGGCGACCCCCGCCGATTCAAAGCGGCCAGACCACAGCCCCAAGGCCTGCGGGTATTTTACAAGCGGGATGCCCAGCCTTGCCGCCTCTGCCAGCTCCGGGTTTGCCGCCGCGTCGTAGGCCGCCGAGTGGATGACCATGTCAAGGCCGCCGGACACATGGCGGCTGTCAAAGCCTTCGTGATACGGAATTCCCCGTTTTTTCAAGACGGCATCGGTGTAAAAAACTTCGTCCGTGTCGCTGCCGCTTACTTTTATCCCCGCATCCTGCATAAGCTCGGCCAGGGCGCAGACCCCGGAGCCTTTTATCCCGACAAAGTAAACTTGGGAGCCGGCCTTAAACAGTTTTTCCATAGCGATTTTGTCCATATTCAATTGTCATACGAAAACGGATTTTTTTCAAGCGATTCCGCGCGGCATTCAATTATAAATTTGAGCGTTTTTTACGAAGAAAGGCTTTCACGGAGGCGCAAGAGGCACAAAGGCAGTAATTTTCACAACGGAGGGCTGGCAAGCGTGTGCTTTCGTAGTTAGGTTGTACCGGCAGCCGGGCGGCAGACGCGGCCTTATCTTATCAAAACCCCGCCCTCTCATCTCTCCCTTTGTACAGCGAACGGCCGTTTCGTGCCGTTCATGTCTCTGCCGGGGTATATACGCTTTGCCGCAATCTATGTAAAATACCTTACGAGGGTTGTATGGTTCTCTATGATATTTTCCGCTACGCGCACGGACTTTTTTTTGTAACTCTGCAAACCGCGCTTATGTTCGGCTTTTTTCTGGAATGGCGGCGGGACAAAAAAGCTCTGGCCACGGGGGGGCTTTCAAGCGCCGGCGGCGAAGCGCGGGTTTCCGTCATTATTCCCATTCACAACGAAAGCCTGCGCATGGCCGGCCTTTTAACAAGCCTTTTGGAGCAGGACTTTGACGAGGGCGCGGAGATTATTTTTGTAGACGACCGTTCCCAAGACGAAAGCCCGGCCATGTTGCGCGATTTTGCAAAAAAAGCCGAAGAGCGAGGGATGAAGGAGTGCCGAATTATCACCTTGAAGGAAAACCCCGGCCCCAACCGCAAGCAATACGCGCTTTCCCAGGGGATTGCGCAGGCCAAGGGGGATTTGCTTCTTTTGACGGACGGCGACTGCGAGGTTCCCCCCGGCTGGGTTCGCGCTATGGCGGCCAGAATGCGCGACCCGAATGTGGGTGTGGCGATAGGGCCTGTGTTCAAGAAAAAACAGGGGAAGGGTTTTTTTTTCCTGTACCAGTGTTTTGATCATGTTATTCGCTACAATTTTCTTGCCGGCTCTATCGGCTTGGGTGCCGCCGGGGGGGGCTTTGGGAACAATCTGATTATCAGCCGTGCGGCTCTGCAATCCGTTGGCGGCTACGATGCCATTCCGCCTTCGCCCACAGAAGATGCCGAATTGATTTCGCAGATTCGCAAGGGGGGCAAATATACGGTGCGGGCTATTTCCCTGCCGGATGCGGCCGTGGAAACGGAGGCGGAAAAAACATGGGCTTCTTTTATTAACCAGACTTTGCGCTGGAACAACGGCGGGCTTTTTAGCCCGGAGCGCATTACGCGATTTAACTACAATCTGCTTATGCTGGTTATTACGACAGGCTCTCTTGCGCTTTTTTTGCTGCCCTTTTTTCCCAGCCTGTGGCCGCTGCCCCTTGGGGTTTTTATCGCGATTACGCAAAACACGGTGGCCGCCTTCGCGCTTTTCCGGACAAAGCTGCCGGGGGGGGGCTTTTCGACAAAGTTCTGCTATGTTCTGCTGGTTTTTTTCACCCCGTTTTACTTTACGCTGATGACCCTTATGGGTTACTTCCGGGTAAAGGTAAAATGGAAGGGCAATCAAATACCGAAAACTTAGGGGAGCGCCGGCTAAACGGCAAACACAAGCTGGACGTTTTCGTGTTCTTTGCCGTTCAATTCCAGCATTTCCGGGACGGCCGCCCGCACTCGCTGTACCAAGGTTTCCAGCGCGTCATCTTCAAGGGCTATGGGGATAGCGTCGTTCAATGCATACCATCTGCGGGCTTCTTCGTCAAAAGCCACTTTTATTTTATAACCGGGCATACCGCAATTATACCCCGCCCCTTCTTTTTACGCAAGCCTTTGCCCGTTCATTTGCACGACAAACGCATGAATGCTCAAGCCTTTGAATTTACTCCCATTTTAATCACACGGAGGCACAAAGGCACGAAGGCACAAAGTTAAGATAAGGAAGAAAAAGCCGCTTTATCATACTTTATACCCTTTTTGTGCTATATTGAGGCAAGAAGAAGACTTAGGCGTGTCATAGTTCCGCCCGAACCTTAGTGCCTTCGTGCCTTTGTGTGAGATATTTCCGGGGTTTGTGCCGTTCACCTGTATCCGTAGATTTTGAAGCCGTTTTCGTCAAGGTCGTATTCAAATTTTCCCAGGCCGTCAACCAGCAGTTTAAGCCGGGGAAGATCGTTCCCGTAAAGCGCGGGGACAAAAATCCACTCGATGTCCTTGTACGCCGCAGGGCCGCCGCCGGCACCGTCGCGGGTGGAATACCTTGGGCCGAGGCACTCGCTGCCGTCTTCGTATCTGAAAACGGTCTCGCAGTAAAGCCCGTCGGTTTTTATGCTGAAGCGGCCCCGGATTTGATCATCGCCGATGTTTTTTATCGTTTCGCCGCTAAAGGAAAGATCGCTGCTTCCGACGGCTTTGAAGAGTTTTTCCCATTTGCTGTTGCTCATGCAGCTAACCTTGCCGGCACGCGCTTTCGCCTGGCGTTTTTCGAGCATCTGCAAATGTTCAGCCTTAAAGCTCACGCGGCCTCCCAGTTATTCTGTCGTATATTTCTTGCCAGTCCGTGTTTTCCCCCCGGAACAAGCTGTCATAGTTTTCCGTGTAGAAAATTATCGAACGCTCGTATTCCCCGGCCGTAAAATCTTTGCGCTTGATTTTGTTGTGAAGTTCAGCTATCAAAATCTCGTAAGATGCGACGTACTCATCCGCCGCGATGGTTTTGCCGGCAAACATTTCTCCGTGTTCCAGCTTGAATTTCTCGAAGGCTTTTTCCAGCGCATCGCCGCCGGCAATTGCGGCCGAGTGCATGAGATGCGTCATCGCGCCGATCAGCCCCGTGTCTTTTTCCACGGCAGAAAGGCTGGATGCGTATTTTTCGCTTTCCAGCCAGCACATTTCAAACAGCAATTGGGCGCAAACAAGCGGGTTTTTGCCGCAGTGTGTTTCAAAAGCCTTCTCCAAGTATTTTGCGTTTTCCTTGACGGACATTTTCCCAATGGTGTATGCCGTTATGTGCTTTATCGTGTAATAATCGCTGTACAAGTATTTTTCGATCGTCTCGAAAAAGCCCAGCCGGGCAAGCTCGCCGGCAAAGGCTTGTTTGCCGCTTTCCGGCAAGTCCGACGATGTCGCCGACAATGTCGCCGTGTCCCGGACAAAGGTTGCGGCCGCCATAAAGCTCTCGAAATTCAAGCTGTTTTCGCCGGCCGCCCGCTCCATAATTTCCAGAACGGCGCGTATCACGTCCCCGTAACCGAATTTCGCATAAAGGCCGGCCAGTTTTCCGTCAAAATTGTACGATAGAACGCTTTCGTAAATTTCGTCAAAAAACATGGCCGCACCTCCTAAAACCTAGCCCAAAAGCCTGTTCAGTCGCTTGACAAAATCCGCCGGGTCTTTCAGTTTTATGCCTTCTACCAGAAGCGCCTGATCGAGCAAAACCCCGGCGATGTCGGCTATGCGGGCCTCATCCTCGGTGTGTTTTAGGCCGCTGACAATCGGGTGCTCCCCGTTCACTTCCAGTATCGGCTTAATGTCCGGCATCTCTGTCTGTCCCATCGCTTTTAGCATTTGCGCCATTTGTATCGACGGGTCGTTGTCATCGCTTACAATGCACGAAGGCGAATCGTGCAGTCGCCGCGACAGTTTTACATCCTTTACCCGGCCGCCAAGGGCTTTTTTCAGTTTTTCAAGCACAGGCTCCGCTTCTTTTTCCGCGCCCTTGTCCTGGTTTTCGCCAAGCTCTTCGTCGGCCCCGGCGCGGTTTACCGCCTTCAGCTCCCAGCTTTGGCTTTCATCCCCAGCCGCGCCTTCTTTGCGGTAGGAATGCAGGGCGGGGATCACTATCTCGTCGATTTCATCGCTCATCACAAGGACTTCGATTCCCTTTGCCCGGTAAGCCTCCAACAGGGGCGAGGCTTTGAGTGTTTTTTCATCGCCGCCTGTAATAAAATAGATGTACTTTTGCCCGTCCTTCATGCGCGAAACATAGTCGGAAAAACTTGTCCAGCCTTCTTGGGCACTGCTTTTAAATCGCACAAGTTCCTGAATAAGCCCCCTGTTTGCAAAGTCCTGATACAGCCCCTCTTTTAGCGGCCTGTTGAACTGGCTTACAAAGGTTTCCCATTTTTCGCCCGCCGCTACGTCGGCGCCCGCTACCCCCCCGGAGGGGGCGTTATCTGCAATGGACTTGAACTCGGAGAGCAGTTTTTTTACCGATGCGTTTTTTATGTTCGCAAGGATTTTGTTCTGCTGCAAAATCTCGCGGCTGACGTTAAGGGGCAAATCCTCGGAGTCGATCACGCCGCGCACAAAGCGCAGCCATGTGGGCATAAGCTCTTTGTCGTCATCGGTTATGAACACGCGTTTTACATAAAGTTTTACGCCGGGTTTGTAGTCCGCATTGTACATATCAAAGGGCGCTTTTTTGGGAATGTAAAACAGGGTGGAGTATTCCAGTGTGCCTTCGGCCGCTGTATGCACATAATGCAGGGGGCCGCTTGAATCGTAGCCGAACTGGTTGTAAAACTCGTTGTACTCTTCTTCGGTTATGCTCGATTTTGCGCGTTTCCAAAGGGCGACCCCGGAATTGATCCGCTCGGTTTTTCTCACGCTGCCTTTTTCGCCGCCTTTGTCGTCCCATTCTTTTTCGTCAAAGGTAAGGAAGATGGGAAAGGCGACGTGGTTCGAGTAACGCTTGACGATGTCTTCGATTGACCAGCGGTTCGCATATTCCAGCCCTTCGTCGCCCAAGTGCAGGAGGACGGTGGTGCCATGTCCTTCCCGGCTTGCGTCTTCGATTTCAAAGCCTTCTTTGCCGTCGCTTGTCCACTTCCACGCGCCCTCTTCCCCCGCTTTGCGGCTTATGACCTCGATTTTTTCGGCGACCATGAAGGCCGAATAAAAGCCCACTCCGAACTGGCCTATCAGGTTGGAGTCCTTTTTGGCATCCCCGGCGAGTTTTTCAAGGAAGGCTTTCGTGCCTGATCGGGCTATCGTGCCAAGGGAATCGACAAGTTCGGCCTCGTTCATGCCTATTCCGTTGTCGCTGACGGTGAGGGTTTTCGCCTCTTTGTCAAAGGATAGGTCTATCCGGGGGTCGAACTCGATTGTCTTGTAAGCGTCGTGGGAAACGGAAAGGTATTTTAACTTGTCCAATGCATCCGACGCGTTGGAAACCAGCTCCCGCAGGAAAATCTCGCGGTTGGAATAGAGGGAGTGGATAATAAGGTGCAGCAACCGACTTACTTCGGTCTGAAACTGGTGTTGTGCCATAGGTGGCTCCTTATTGAAAAGATTTTGGTTTTCGTATAGATTGAGGCTACCACAATTCGGGGAAAATGTCAAATGGCAAGTCTGTTCGATGAAAAAGAAGCTGTCTCTGCCGATCTTTCGGATCAATATGCCAAGGGTTTGCTCGGCATGGAAGATTTTGAAAGGCTTTTGGGCGATGTTTCCAAGGCCGGCTCTGTTAAGGAGCTTGGGTGTGTCAAGAAGGCTGTTTACTCGAACTTGGCTTTGGGGCGGGTGCCGGCGGCTGGCAAGGGGAAAAAGCGCCGGTACGAGACGTTTTTTTCTTCCAGAACGATAACGGCGGAGTCTGCAAATGGTCATGCGGGTTGTTTTTCCTGTGTGTTCGGCGCAAACCGGATTTTTATTATCGATTTGCCGCCGGGCAGAACGATTTTAGAGGTGGAGACGGTTTTCGGTTTTACCGAGGTTTTCGTTGCGAAAAACATTAAGATAGAAAATGAAGCGAGCGCGATTTTTGGCAGCGTGTCCACGGACGGCGCGCACGCGGGCGGCTTGGCGGGCGAAGGGCAGAGCGAGCTGCACATAAAGGGCGATGCCGTTTTCGGAAATATTACGGTTAGAAGTGTATGAAGCGGGCTTGCCGGCAAGATGGTTTGCATTTAAGGCAAGGTTGTTTCTTTATGCAGTTTTTCAGCATACGGATTAGGCATTGCATCTGAAAAATCGTACTCTTTAAACACCGCTTGCGTTTTCATGTTCCGTTCCCTAGCCATAGCCGCAAATTCGGCAAGGGCTTGTGGGGGGGAAGGCGGGCATTCCGGATCGTATACAGGGGGCAGTTTTTTTGCCGCCTTAATTTCCTCCTTCATTTGCCTGCGTTCTTCTTCAGTCGGTTTTTGCCCAACCCTGATTGTCGATACTGTAGTACCCATTGTAACTTCTCCTTTCCGCCTTGGTAGCCAGCCGGGCAGTGATTATGCGCGTCTCGCTTATGCTATCTGCTTCGCTCTCCGTATACACAACAAATAGAATGCCTTCCGCCTTTCCCAAAACCTGCCAGCGTTATTTTATTCTATTACTTTGAAGTATTACCGTCAAGCGATATTTGCGTTTTTATCACGACAATCGCATGAATGCTCGAGCCTCGGAATTTACTCCCATTTTAACCACACCAAGGCACAAAGGCACCAAGGCACTAAGGGGGTTAAGGCCTGAGCCTTCCTTTTGCCTCACAATAGAGCATAATAGGAGATAATGTAGGGATGAAGCGGCACTTTCTAAACTGAACTTTGTGCCTTTGTGCCTTTGTGTGAGATACTTCCGAGGTTCATGCCGTTCATGCGTTTGTCGTGGCGTTTTTATGCCAATGTGCAAAAAAACAGGCTTGCCCGGAAACCTCCCGGTTTGGTTTCCAAGCAAGCCTTTGCGGAAGGCCTTTATGGGGCGGCAGCCCCAGGTTGATAAAATTTTTTAGTTAAGCCTAAAGCCGATGCCCAAAGTAAAGTCTAATCCGTGGCCAAGCCTGCACTTTCATGTCCTATAACGTTCAATTCTGCCTTATTACGGTACCTCTTACAATAACCGTTGAAGGCGCCCATATATTCAAGGTAAGTGTATTCACAAACCACTGTAACGGATTATTGCGATGCTCAATTTCAATATTGATCACTGCGGTGCCTCCGTGGCTTGCTAAATTTTGTTGAATAGCCCGCAGAACAGCTCCTTCGGTCGCCCCAGACGTTATATTCAGAAAATTTGTCCCGGCTGACCTTCCAAAAAATTTGTTCACCCATACACGTTCAGTGAAATTTCCCACGACTTCCCAATCTGAAGCTGCGGGGCTTACCCCGCTCTGTAAGCCAATCGCACTAAATGATGTACATGAGCCTAAAAGCAACATAAACCCTATGCCAAAAACCAATAAACTTTTTTTCATTTTGCCTCCACAGCAAAAACATCAACCGTGCGGGAAGCCCCCGCACGGTTGACAGAAATTGACAGCCCGTACGGACTGCCTTTCTATATTAAAACCTGCATAAAAGCCGGACGGACATTTTCCGGGTGCTAGGGAAACTCGTTTCCCAGTTGACCGAACCTAAGCCTTTATGCGGATTTTTCCTACCCGCCTTATTGAGAATTTTGCCTGTATTGTGATTTTTGTAAAAAGGCCTGAAAGACCTAGAATGCCGCTTTAGCGGCAACCGCTCTAACGAAAGAGCACGGGGGGGGGATAAGCTATTATGTAGACAGCACTTACGCCGTAAATGGCGCAAACCGCGCTAGCGTTTTTTGACACTTGAAACACCCTCTTTTCCCCCTTTTTCTTACGTTCCCACTGTTCCCGCTTGGCCGCACGGCAAATCGCCGCACGGCCGCAACCTCTTAAAATAAGCATAACATTTTCCGCAAAAAGCGTCAAGCGTTTTTTTGCGGAAAATGCCAAAAACAACCCCCCCACGCCGGCCTGCCGGCGCGGGGGTGGAAAAACTACTTTATGTACAGCGGACGCTCCGTGTAAGTCGTGTGCAAAAGCTCGTGCGCCTTGTGGCTGCCGGGACTTTCCAGAAACTCCTTGTAAAGCTGCTGAATGAAAGGATTTTGATGCGAACAGCGATGCTTGGATTTTTCGTCAATCGAGTAAATCCCGGCAGTGCGCTTTTCGCGCTCCTCGTCCGTAAAGCCACGCGGCTGGCCGCCGCCGCCGACACAGCCGCCGCGACAGGCCATAACCTCGATAAAATGATACGGCACATCGCGCCCGGCAGCCTTCGCCTCCTTAATCCGGTCAAGGACCGATGCAATGTTGGCAAGCTGGTGAGCTACCGCAATGCGAATCTTCGTGCCGTTGCCAAAATCAACCTCGCCCTCTTTTATGCCTTCAAGCCCGCGCACGGATTTAAGATTAAAGTCCGGAAGCTCCTTCCCAGTAACGTTAAAGTAGGCCGTACGCACAGCCGCTTCCATAACGCCGCCGGTAACCCCGAAAATCGCGCCCGCGCCAGTGTGCGGCCCAAGAGGACTGTCAGCCTCTTCCTCGTCCAGCTTTAGAAGCTCAATACCCGCCTGTTTGATCATGCGGACAAGCTCCCTAGTGGTAATGACAGTGTCCACATCGTAGCCGGTATCCTTGCCAAGGAAGCTGCCCGCGCTCTTCATGTCGTCGTTGCGGTGAATCTCCCACTTTTTGGCCGTGCAGGGCATAACCGCCACCGAGTGCACCTTGGCCGGGTCAAGCCCCGCCTTGGCCGCCCAGTAAGCCTTGATCATCACGCCCATCATCTGCTGGGGCGACTTCGCAGTGGAAAAATGCGGAATCATATCCGGGTAGTATTTTTCCATGTAATCGACCCAAGAGGGACAGCAGGTCGTAATAAGCGGCAGGGTGCTGCCCTTTTCGGTAAGACGCTTCACAAGCTCCGAACTTTCTTCCATTATAGTAAGGTCGGCAGAGAAGTTCGTGTCAAAAATCGTGTCAAAACCAAGGCGGCGCAAGGCGGCGTAAATCTTGCCGGTGAACACCGCGCCCGGCTCAAGACCGAAAGACTCGGCCAACGCCACGCGCACCGCAGGGGCAATCTGCACCACGGTGTGAACGCCGGGGGTTTGAATCGCCTTCCAGACTTTTTTCGTGTCGTCGCGCCCGTAAATGGCCGCCACCGGGCAGTGCGCCGTGCACTGGCCGCACTTTACGCAAGGCCCTTCGCCGAAGGTTTCGCTCGCGCTGGCAATTTTGCTGTGAAAGCCGCGCCCAAGAAACTCCAAGGCCCAGACATTCTGCATTTTTTGGCAAACCTCGACACAGCGCCCGCAGTGGATGCACTTTTCGGGGGCAAGCACGATAGCCGGGTTGGTGTCGTCAATAGCCGACTCCAGAATCTCTTTTTTGAAAGGCGCTTCCCTAATGCCGAAATCCGCCGCCATTTTCTGAAGCTCGCAGTCCCCGTTGCGCATACATTGAAGGCATTCATCCGGGTGGTTGGACAGAATAAGCTCCAGCACCGTGCGCCTTACCGCAATAATTTCCGCATCGTGGGTAACAATGTTCATGCCCTCCGTGCAGAGCGTCGTGCAGGCGCGCAGCATTTTGGGCGAGCCGGCAAGCCTTACAATGCAGATGCCGCAGGAACCCCAAGCCGGAAGATCCGGCGTGTAACAGAGGGCGGGAATTTCCACGTTCACCTTTCTTGCGGCGGCAAGAATTGTCGTTCCCTCTTCAACTTCAACGGTTTTGCCGTTTATCGTTATGTTCATCATTTATCTCTCCTTTTCGGCCTTAAGCCTTTAAAATCGCGGCAAACTTGCAAGCCGCAACGCATTCGCCGCACTTGACACAGGCGGCCTGGTCGATAATGTAAGGCGGCTTCTTTTTGTTCGGGTACTTCGAGGCCGGCTCGGCGATAATGCAGTTCGCCGGGCATTTTTTCGCGCAAATGCTGCAGCCGATGCACTTTACAGGGTCTACCACAAAGCTCAAAAGATTTTTGCACTTGCCCGCCCGGCACTTTTTCTCGATAATGTGCTCCCTGTACTCGTCGTTGAACTTGTGCAGGGTGGAAATGACCGGGTTCGGAGCCGTCGCGCCAAGCATACAGAGCGAAGCCTTAACCATCGCGTGGCCAATGTCTTCCAAGTTTTGCAAATCCGCCTCTTCGCCCTTGCCGTCGCAAATTTTTTCCAAAATTTTCAGGGTTTGGGTCGTGCCGATCCGGCAGGGCGAGCATTTGCCGCAGCTTTCCTCGGCGCAGAACTCCATGTAAAAGCGCGACACGTCCACAACGCAGTCGTCCTCGTCCATGACGATAAGGCCGCCGGACCCCATCATCGAGCCGTTTTCCGTGAGCGTTTCAAAGTCGATGTGAAGATCGAGCGATTCCTCGGTCAAAATGCCGCCGGAAGGCCCGCCCGTCTGCACGCCCTTGAACTTTTTGCCGCCCCTTATGCCGCCGCCGATCTCAAAGACAAGCTCGCGCAATGTAATGCCCATAGGCACTTCCACAAGGCCTGAGTTTACAATCTTGCCGGTAATGGCGAAAACCTTCGTTCCCTTGGAGTGCTCCGTGCCAATGTCCGCCAAGTACTGCCCGCCCTTGGTCGTAATGACGGGAATGTTGACCAGGGTTTCCACGTTGTTAATAACGGTGGGCATACCCCACAAGCCCTTGTTGGCCGGAAACGGCGGCTTGGGAACCGGCATACCCCGGTTGCCTTCCACCGATTTTATAAGCGCGGTTTCCTCGCCGCAGACAAAGGCCCCGGCTCCCAGGCGGATTTCAATGTCAAAGTCGAAGCCCGAACCGAGAATGTCCTTGCCCAAAAGCCCGTATTCCTGAGCCTGAGCCAGCGCGATTTTTAGCCGGTCGATAGCCAGCGGATACTCGGCCCTTATGTAAACATAGCCGATATGCGAGCCAATCGCCTTGCCAATGGTGATCATCCCTTCGATAACCGAGTGGGGATCGCCCTCGATAAGCGAGCGGTCCATAAACGCGCCCGGGTCGCCCTCGTCCGCGTTGCAGATGACGTACTTGGTTTCGCCCTTCGCCTTGCGGGTCAAGTCCCACTTAAGCCATGTGGGGAAGCCCGCCCCTCCGCGCCCTCTCATGCCGGAGATTCTGACCTCTTCGATGATTTTTTCGGGGGTCCACTCAAAAAGCACTTTTTCAAGGCCGTGATAGCCGTCCCGGGCAATGTACTCGTCAATGTTTTCGGGGTTAATAAACCCGCAGTTGCGAAGAGCAACGCGCATTTGCTTTCTGTAAAAGCCGATGTCTTCTATTACATTGGCGGCCTTTTGGTGTCCCTCTTCCTTGTACAGAAGCCGGGAGACCTCCCTGCCTTTCAAGATATGCTCGGCGATGATCTCCGGCGCGTCTTCTGGCGTTACGTCAACGTAGAAGGAGTCCTCCGGCAGAACCTTTACGATTGGGCCTCTTTCGCAGAAGCCGAAACAGCCCGTTTTGATTATCTGCACCTCGCCGGAAACGCCCAGCCTTTCCGCCTCGGAGTTCAGTTTTTCGAAAATTTCTATCCCTTTGTTAGACTCGCAGGCTGTGCCGCTGCAAACAAGGACATAGTGATTGTATGCCATTTTTTCCCACCTTTATTTTGATTTACTTTGCGCCCGCAACCGGCTGCGCAAGAACCCGGTTTTCCACAATTTTTTTCCCGACAATGTGCGAATCGAAAATTTCCTTGGCGGCGTTTACATCCACGCTGCCGTAAGTAATTTCGGGCATTCCCGGAACGACTACCTTTACGGTCGGTTCAGAGTGGCAATGCCCCATGCAGCCGACCTGCCGAGGCAACACGGAGTCCACAAGTTTGGCCTCGTCAACGCTTTTAAGGAAAAACTCAAGCGTCTTTTTGGCACCGGCGGCAATGCCGCAGGTTCCCATGCCGACGATTATCTGAGTATCCTTGTGCTCCCCTTCCCTTTTGCGCATATCGTTCATTTTGATTTCCCGCAATTTGCGCAATTCTTCAAGGCTTTTTTTTCCCATTTTTCACTCCTCCTAGTTTGCCCGAAACTCTGCCGGGCTTCTTTAAATCTTCGCTAAAACTTCGCTTTCCCAAGCCCTAAGCCGCCTGTCAAGCGACACCAACAACCCGGCATCCTCATGCGGCCGCCGGCTCGCGCCGCCCTTGCCGCCGCGCCCGAACATCCCGGCCAAATCCGATCTCTTAAAATCGATTTTTTCCTCGCTCTTTGCGCCGCTCTTCGCGCCGCGCCGCGCCGCGCCGCCCCCAAGTTTCCAGACTATGCGTATGTCCTTTGGCTGGGGGAACATCATGACAGACGCGAGCGTGAATGGCATATCCCCCGCAGGGGGGGTGTCCCAGTGCCCGGTGTCAAAACTGCCCGACACCAGCGTCCCCTTGCCCTCTTCCGATTTTAGCTCCCAAACGCCGCCTGTCTGCTCGGCTGTCTGGGCTAAAAACGCCAGCCCCAGTCCGACTTTCCGCCCCGGATGCTTGACCCCGTCCGTTACAAAGGGGCAGGCCGCCGAAAGAAGCCGCTCGGCGCTCATGCCTACGCCGTCGTCCTTCACATGGAAGCGAAAAGAGCCGCCCCCCTGCGCCACTTCGACTTCCAAGAGCCGGCAGCCAGCTTCGGCGGCGTTTTGAGTTATGTCTGTTACAAGGTCGGCCAAGGTAAAGTGCATACGCAGGTTTTAAGCGTTTTGGTATATGGCTAAAACGCCCGCTATCATGTCCTTGGTTAGCTTGCCGTGAGCCACCGTCCCGACGGTAAGCACCGGGGCAAGCCCGCAGCAGCCAATGCAGCGGACAGGATCGACGGAGAAAAGACCGTCTTCGGTAACGGCATTAGGCTCCAGATTGAGGAGCTTGCGAATTTCATCGAGCAAATCCTGAGCGCCCTTCAAGTAGCAGGCCGTTCCCATGCAAACCGAGATTCTGTTTTTGCCCGGTTTGGTAGTTTTGAAGAAATGATAGAAGGAAATAACGCCGTAAATGCGCGCCAGCGGAATTTCGGTAAGCCTTGCCAGCTTTTCAGCCGAAGGCCGCGAAATGTAACCGAATGTTTCCTGGGTTTTATGCAAAATCATGATGATGCTCCCGGGTTTTACCTTCCACTCGTCTATGAAACTGAGCAGTTCTTGGGGAAAATCAAAGTCCCCTTCTTTTTTGTCAGCCGTCTGTGCCACAAAAACCCCCTTGGTTTTAGGTTCTGTTAAGGAAGCGGTGATTAGCGTCGAGTTAATCACCGCTTCCTTAAGTATTTTTTATCGCTAATCTCATTGTAACCGAATTCGCGCCCTATGGCAAGTGCCTTTTGCCGCAATTCTGCATTTGTCCGTGAAAAATCTCACGCAAAGGCGCAAAGAGGGCGGCCGCCTAGCGGGAAGGCCCCTGCAAAGCGCCCCCGGCGTTAGAAACCGGCGGCTTTTTTCCCCAGAGCCTGCCCCGTTTCCAGAGCGGACAGCCGTATGCTGAACTCCGTGCCGCCGGCGGGGATGCTTTTTGCGCTTATCGCCCCGCCGTGCGCCGCCACGATTGCCGCCGCTATGGACAGCCCGATGCCTGCGCCGCCGGTGTCGCGACTGCGGGATTTGTCCGACCTGTAAAACCGCTCGAAAATGCGGGGCAGGTCGCTTTGGGGAATGCCTATCCCCGTGTCGCTTATCCTGACAAGACACTGCCCGCCGGCACTTTCGGCGGCAATGCTTATACTGCCCCTGTCCGTGTACTTTACCGCGTTGGATAAAATGTTGGCGAAAACCTGCTTCAACCGCTCGTAGTCGGCGGCAACCGGGGTTTCCCCAAGCGCAAGTTTTATCTCTATCCCCTTTTCCATCGCCTGCGGCATGAACTGCCGGGCGGTAAAGTCCAGCAGCTTGGACAGGTCAAACTCGCTTTTGTTAAGCTCGATTTTATTCCATTCCAAACTAGTCAGCGTGCCAAGATCGCTTACAAGCCCGGCAAGACGGGTGATTTCCTCGTGGCAGCTTTCAAGATGCTCGCGGTCGGCCGGGTAAACATTGTCGATCATCGCCTCGATTGTCCCTTGCAGGCAGGAAAGCGGCGTGCGAAGCTCGTGGGCAATGTCGCTTACAAGCTGTTTCTGCCGCCTTTCCCCCTCTTCGATTTCTGCCGACAGGCTGTTGATCGACTGGGAAAGCTCGGCAAGCTCCGTCGTCGCATAGTCCTCGTCAACGCGGACAATGGGGCGGCCGGCGGCAGCCTCCTCGAAAAACGCGCTCCTTTTGCCGCCGGCATCCGCACAGGCGGCCGCAATCTGGCGAGCGGCCTCCTTCGCTTTTAAGATGGGGCTGGCTATGGTGCGGGAAAGCGGCACCGAGACGGCGAGCGAAAGAATCGTCAGAATGATCCATGTGAAAAACAAGAGCCGGCTTAAAGACTCCAAAAACATATACTCGCTTTCGCTGTAGAAAAAGGGGCCGTAGGTTTCGATGTTCACAGTCCCCGTGCGCCCCTGGCCGAGAAAGAGCGGATAGCTGGCGGTCTGCAGTTCCACCGGCACGCCCCGGCTCCTCATGCGCTCGCGTATCTCGCCCATGACCTCGTAGTAGAGCTGGGGGTTGCTTTGGCGCGCGCTCCAGATTGTGTTGCCGGCGGCATCTTGTATGCTTATGATGTGTCCCTGCTGGACGAAAAGATCGCCGATTGCATCGAGCGTCTGCGCCGGCGGGGGGTTAAAGCCCGCGCCCATGCCACGGCCGCCGCCCCGGCCGCCCCACTGCCGGCCGCCGTGCCGCTGGCCGCTTACCATACGGACTATTTCCATGTTTGTATCTTCGATGTTTTCTTTTACCAGCGAGTTGAACATGAGGGCGCTAAAATGGTTTATGGCAAGGATTAATAGCCCCAGGGTTACGCTTATGAAGACCGCGTAAGTGAAGGCCAGCCTTGTTTTAAGGCTTATCGAAAATTTCTGTTTCATCGTTCTACCCCTGCCCCCGGCCCCGGCTAATCGGTGTTTCCCAACCGGTAGCCCACGCCGTAAACTGTGGAAATATAGGCGGGCGACTTGGGATCGTCGCCGATCTTCGCCCGCAGTTTTTTTATGTGGCTGTCTATAGCCCTGTCAAAGACGTAGTAGTCGTCCCCTTTTACCGCCGCAAGGATTTCTTCCCTTGTAAAAACCTTGGCCTGTCTTGACATAAGCAGCTTTAGGATGTTGTACTCGTCCTTTGTAAGGTTAAGGTTCTGGCCGCCCCGGTAGGCGGCGCGTTTTTCCGTGTCCAAAGCCAAGTCCATGTAAGCAAGCCCGGCCGCTGCCCCGGCTGCTGCCGCTGCGACTGCCGTCCCTGCCGCTCCCGCGCCGGCCGCATCCGCACGCCGCAAGACTGCCTCTATGCGTGCCATAAGCTGGCGCGGGCTGAAGGGTTTGCAGACATAGTCGTCTGCCCCGATGTTCAGCCCCTGGATTATGCTTGCCTCGTCTGCCTTTGCGGTAATCATGACGATGGGCACTTGGGAAACGAGTCTTACCTTTTTGCAAAAGTCTTCGCCGGAAAAGTCCGGCAGCATTATGTCCAAAAGGATGAGCGAAACCTCGTGCCGCTCGAAAAGGTTCATGCCTTCCCGGCCGCTCTGGGCGCAAAGCGCGGCGTATCCGCTGGCCTCAAGGTAAGATTTCAAGAGGCCGAGAATTTTAGGCTCGTCATCAACGGCCAACACCGTCCGCTTTTCACTCACCCTTCTATTATAATGGAAAAACCCGCTTTCGGCAAGCCGGCTTTCCCGGAATAGCTCACACGAAGGCATGAACGGCACAAACTTCGGAAGTATCTCACACGAAGGCACAAAGGCACAAAGGAAGAGGAAGAGGAGTTTTCACCACGGAGGGCTGGCAAGCTACGCTTGCCTAGGAGTTCTACGGAGAAGATAAGAAAGGATGAGAGGAGAGGGCAAGCGTGTGCGTCCAAAAGTTAGCTTATACCGGCAACTGGGCGGCTGGCGCGGCGCGATCTTATAAATCCCCGCCCATCTTCTCCGTGAGACTCCTAGGCAAGCGCAGCTTGCCAGTCCTCCGTGGTTAAATTCTCCCTCTTCCCCCTTTGTGCCTTTGTGCCTTTGTGTGAGTTTTTCCGAATCGCGCCCGGTGTGCGAAAATTTTTCTGACAAAAAACTGGCGGATTTTGGATTTTTCGTGTATAATTAATAGAATGCGGCATGACGATCGCAAAGCTTGCACGCACAGGAGCAGATGTGACAAAACAAGATTTTCCGAAAATACACTTTTACGATCAGGATTTTGTCGATATTTACGACAAAACTTGGGCGTGGATAGAAGACTGCTGGAGATCGGCCGGCGAAAACAGCGGCATAGAAGGCAAATTTTTCTCGTATCCGGGGTCTGACTGCGTTTACCAGACAGATGCCGTGTTCTCCTCGTTCTTTCTGGTGTACTCCAACAGGATTTATCAGGCGCACCATACCTTGGACTTGTTCTACAGCCGGCAGGAGCCGACAGGCGCCATTCGCGGGGCATACAGTCTGGAAAGCGGCCTGCCGGTGGTGGACAGCGGCAATCCGGAGGGGCTGGGACTGCCTCTTTTCGCCTGGGCGGAGTTCAACATTTACCATAAATCCGCCAACAAAAAACGCATAAGGGACGTGTTGCCCGTCTTGCAAAGGTACACCGAATGGATCGACTCGATTTTCAAAAGACCGAACGGCCTTTACCACACCCCGCCGGGCGTAACGGGAATGGAAAACGCGCCCCGGGAAAGGGCGTATTACTCGCTGGACTTCAACGCTATAATGGCGATCAATATGCTTTACATTTCCGCGCTGGCCGACACGCTGAACGACAAGGAAACGAGCTTCCAGTTTAAGAAGCAGTACTTCGCCCTGAAAACCAGAATCAACTCGCTTATGTGGGATGCCGACGACGGCTTTTACTACGACATAGACGAAAACGAACAACGTCTGCCGGTAAAAACAATAGGGGGCTACTGGCCGCTTTTGGCCGAAATTCCCAACGACGAAAAAGCCGAAAGGATTGTCGAAAAACTTTCCGACCCAAGGTACTTCGGAACCCCCCACCCCTTCCCCTCCCTTGCCGTGTGCGAGGATGCCTTCGACGAGTCCGGCGGCGGCTTTCGCGGGTCGGTCTTTCCACACATGACCTTCATGGTGATAAAGGGGCTGGAACGCTACCAGCGGTGGGAGCTTGCACGGGAGTGCGCCATAAGGCACTTGTACTTCATGCTCGATTCCATGAACCCGGATGGCAACACGCAAAAAGGCACGCTTTGGGAGGCCTACCGGCCAACAAAAGAAGGGCCTGCGCAGTGGCACGGGAAAGAGGGTTTTCCGCGCCCGCAGTATTTGACCTATGACGCTCTTTCTACGATAGTGCTTACAATCGAAAACATCGTGGGGCTTTTTATTTCGCTTCCAAGAAAAACCGTGGACTGGATTATCCCGAACTTGGAAGTGATGGGTGTGGAAAACCTGTCGCTTAAAAAAAACATGATAACGATTCTGTCAAACAAAAGCGGCAGAGGCTGGGAGATACAGATGGAAAGCGAAAAGCTGTATTATTTTACGATTAACATTTTGGGGAAGAAGAAAAAAACCCTGCCCATTCCGTCGGGAAAATGTTCCATGCTTATAGACAAGTTGTAAGGCCATGAAAAATTCCCTTGTCGCAGTTTTGGAAATTGGCTCTACCGGCATAAGGCTCATTGTCGCCGAAATTATAAGCGAAAACGAATGGCGCGTATTGGACAGGGCTGTGCGGCCTGTCATGCTGGGACGCGATGTTTTTACATCGGGGGAACTTTCGCGGGAATCGCTTTCCGAGTGTCTTGCCGTTTTGCATAACTACCGGGAGCTTTTAACCGGCTGGAATGTCGCCGACAGCGACATTCATGTAATCGCGACAAGCGCTCTGCGGGAAGCGCGTAACAGGAACATTTTTATCGACCGCGTATGGCAAAAAACCGGGTTCCGCCTTGCCATTGTTGACGGGGTGGAAGAAAACCGGCTTATCTATCTTGCCGTGCGCGCCGCCTTAAAACAGGACTTTCCCCTGTTCTGGCGCGGGAACTCTATGGTGATAAACATAGGGGGCGGCTCCACCGAAATAATGCTTTTGCGCCGGGGGCAGATGGTCGCGGCGCGGAGTCTTAAACTGGGCGTGATCATTATCGACCGGCGAACCCGCTCCGGGG
>JGI24700J35501_10930665_pt1 | contig 18253 bp, 12 predicted proteins | sample TergutTh196P1_FD_35501 | JGI IMG/M metagenome (IMG submission 35501)
CCACAACTTCATTATGTACAAGCAGTAGTAACTATCTGTTGCGCGGGATACGGTTGCATGCAATGTCAATAAGCCAATACAAGCAACCCTTGGGTTATGTACCTCCCAGTTTATGTAAACAAAACCTTACATGTACTTTTCCATAAACCACTTTCATTTATATGCTTAGAATGATTTTTATTTCCTGCTGCCTTATTTAGCGTACCCATAAAAACAGTCACATGCTCTCCTTCTCAGTTTCACAACTTCAAGTAGCTTAAACTTCAAAGAAGAGATATTACAAAAAACAAACACATTAAAACAAAGGCTGGGAATAGGGATCTGAATTACAAAGACACACTGCAATAAATGCACACCACCTTAACAGTGGTGACAATCATACATATTCACATTAGTATACAGTGAACTTCACATCTTAAAAAGGGTGTCACTTGTTAGTTCTGCAGTAGGAAACAAATGTTACATTTCTTTAAATATCATGCAGCGTTGCACTAACATAACTCCACTAATTAAATATTACACACCAACAAATGCTCCAGTCGTATATTATATATTAGTTTAAAATTATTTATATTAAAACACTTTCACTGCTCCTACATGTTTCGATAGCACATTGCATATCACCATCAGGGAGCACGTATAGTTCCTAGCTAAAGTCACGCATTAAAATTACGAATATTCCATTATTATGAGTGTTGTGGCAGCATATCATATATTTGTGTGTGCGGTGCTTCTGGTGCAGGGAGGTATGTGGACTGTCCAGTCCACATACCTCCCTGCATCACAAACAATGCACACACAAATATGATATGCTGCAACAACACTCATAATAATGGAATATTCATAATCCAGTCCACATACCTCCCTGCACCAGAAACAACGCACACACAAATATATGATATGCTGCCACAACACTCATAATAATGGAATATTCATAATTTTTTACACATGACTTTAGCCAGGAATTATACATGCTCCCTGATGATGATATGCAATGTGCTATCACAACATGTAGGAGCAGTGAAAGTGTTTTAATGCAAATAATTTTAAACTAATATATAATATACAATTGGTGCATTTGTTGGTGTGTAATATTTAATGAATCTTCAAAATGCACGGTGCAACGATAAAGATAAATAACTCCACTAAATCTACTGCAGGTAATCATTATGAATGTGACAAATTTGAGTCCTAACTGTGTGGCCATTACAACTTACCTTATTGTGCACATTTTTGTGAGTTCATACACAGCCTCAAACCCATGGTTGACACTCTGAGAGAGAAGCTGTGCAAATTCTTGGTTGTTGAAGATCTTGAGTGAACAACCCGGAGGAATTTTGCAAACAGTACTTGGATGAAAACCATGGTGATGATTACAGTTTCGAGACTGCACAAATATAGCGCTATCTGACTTATTTTGGGCATACACTTCACCACCAACGTAATATAGTTGAACACCTAAAGAAACACACAGAAAAATAACAACACACTCATTAATGTACGTCACTTTCAGAGAGAGAAACGCAATCAGTTCAGTTTGGTTTAAATTTTATTTGGCTAACGTCACTTCACCTTGCATCCACTGTGTGGGCCGATCTTCACTCGCACACTACACCCCTCATTAATGTCCTCCTTGCCTTGTTGACAAATTATGGGTCGATGAGTGGTGCAACACACCACAGACAAATGTAACCCACCAATAAATGTCATTCAATGTGACTGGAAGACATTAAATCTTACCTTTCCCTATATGTCTGCGCGTATTCTCAATGGTTGAGTTGCGGTTTACATTGGACAACTGCCCCAGGCAAAATCGATCTGAGTTGTTGCAAGGATTTGTGAAGCCATCTATGATGATGATATTTGTCTGACAGTGGAACACCTCTCCTACCCTGCAGTTGAGCTCATAATACGCAATATCAGCCCAGTAGAGAGGTTCCTGGAGCAAACATGTTACTTTATTCACATATTCATGTCAAGCAAACATACTACTACATTCATATAAAGGTAAACTTGTCCCTGTGCTTAATTAACCACCATGCAATGTGGAGCAGTGGAAATACAATTTCAATATTTAACTTTCAGCAATAGATGGAGTGGAGCAGTCAGCTTCATGTGCTGTCCATTTTGCCCAAGGGGAAGTAATTGAAACCACTGGTTACGAGGCTGCATGGCCCACAGAGCCAGTGTGGACACAATGGTGGGCAGAAAATGCTTTATCCCCACTGTGAATCAAAATTTCAACTCTTTGGTTATCTAGCCTGTAGCTTAGTCACTACACCAACTGAGCTACTCTGGCCTCATACGATGCAATCAGAAATGAATAATTAGTATGACCATACAAAATATTAATATGCCACCATTTAACTCTTTCACTGCTAAGTAATTACAGTTTCGTAATTACCCTTAAATGTGAAAATCAAGCAAAAATTGAATGAATATACACGTATACTCCACTCTTGGTACGTGTTATGAGGATTACTGGGAACACAGATATCACTTTTACTGTCACAGTAATGGACAAAGTAAGACACGGCATGTTGTGAAGGGCATCCCCACAGGTAGATACAGCAGATTATAAATACTTCAACACATGACATAAAGGAGGCATTCAGAGATCACAAATATTCCCTAAGTTCATGGTAGAGAGAAGTATACACCTAGCATGGCTGACCATATTCAGAAACAATGTGGAAGACACAGTTTAAAAGGCTGCATCCGTACTGATACCACAGCAGCAAGGATGCCTGTAACATCATAGGCTCAGAATGATGAAGGTCACATACTACAGAGTTAGATTACTTTATCTCATGCAAAACATGTAACAGGCATGTAAGAATAGCTTCCCACTTATCAGCAACATCCATATACTGATTATGGACAAGTGTTACAAGCATCAACTATAAAAAAAAAACAGCCGTATTTACCTGGTAAGAAACAGGGGCAACCTCAGACATTATGCTGCTCGACGTGTCCATTGCTGATGGATCTGTCAAGGTTGTAGACTGGCCATGTTGACTGTCTTCAGGAGGACTGTATGCAGGCGGTGGAGTTTCTGAAATATAAAGCACACAAAAGTGCAGTTGTTGATTCAGCTTCCTTTTACATAACATTTCACTTGGTTATCATACAGCAGACTTGATCAACAATCAGTGCAATGTACAAGGAAAGATGCGTAAGTACTGCGACCCATGAGACATGCTTGGAAAGGTGTCATTTTTATTGATAAACCATTTTGCAATTGTTCCATAAGGTTGCAATGCTGGGTCCCTGACAATGTTGGGATTTATCCCACATAACCTTACAACAGTCAAACTTTTCTATGTCATAAATAACCAAGCACAATTCTCGCAGTTCTTTCTTTTACACTGGAGAACTATACATCCTGATGCAATTGCCACACCATATACATAACTTGCCTGTCATTGGGATGTAACACATCGAACATTCAGCACATATTACATAGGGACCAATGACGATCAATCCAATACCATGCAACTTCCCATCACCTTTTTTAGCCTGCATACCTGGTAGGCCATTGCTCCCATATGGGCTCTGTGGGTTGGAGTGGGTGCTTCCAGGGCTTGGTACACTACTCATAGGGGAATTTGGGCTGGGACTGAGATGAGAATGGCTCCCAGGTCCTCCATTTGTAAATCCCCCTGCTGAATAAGATACATTGTGGGGCATTGCAGGCTCAGGCAACTGCTGAAATGGCAGCAATGAGTGACCAGGTGCAAATTCACTATGGCGAGGCACCAAGACAGGTGGCAGCACTGGAAGAAATAACAAAATACTATAATGCTGATTCATTTGCCCCTATAAAAACAAAACATATGTGCCAGTACTGCTTGTAACAGATGCATATTTGTGGTTATTTTCATTGCAAAATTTCCTTCCTTGAATTGACAGTATTGTGAATATTTGAAGGCTCTAGCAGGTTTAACATGTTGCCCATATACAAGCTAAGGAATCCATAAAGAATTCTGGTGATGAAAACCAGGAAACCTTTCACTTGGAATATGAAAGAAAATACAGTTCACTGGCTCTCTGGGAAATAGGTTATAATGGATAGTGATGGAACCTCATAACAACTGAATTCAGTGATCAGAATTAGTACTGGTGTTGCACCATATTTACTAAAATGGTTAATAAGCTGAAACACTACCAAATATACCAAAAATTTAAAGGAGGTAATCAGAAAATGAGCTCTGGACAACTTCTTACCACGATGCTTAAAAATTAAACGGTGGCCGAAGTGAAATTGACGTAATCAGACACGGAATTCTGGGCACTTTTATTACCCTGAAGCTTAAAAATTATATTAAGGGCCAAGTGAAGATAAAGCTACTTGCATGTTTGGCCTAAATACACACAAACTTGAATATCACATTTCGTTCTGGTAGCACACTTTACAGCATTTCATAAAATCTGAGAAAAATTTTCAATACGTACACCTTATTATTATTAGTATTCAGCCCTTGGGATAGTTTGGGCAGGAACCAGAGCCCAGTCAGGCGACCGGTATGGCTCTGGTATGCTGCATCCTGGGCAAGTTCTTAGGGGTAGTTTGTCATTGCTTCCCCCGCCCCATTTAGATGTTCCCACTTTTGCCACCAGGTGCCTCCACATCCACAACAACGCTAGAGATCCTAGGAGCGAAAGGTGGAACTATGGGGGAGAAAGGTTGTCCGGTAATTTTGCCTACATGGAGTCTCTATTCACGCTGTTAGGGATCTTTTACATGCCGCAAATCTATGACATGGGACTGATGGCTTTACTTCTCCTCTAAAGGAAGGTGTGCTGAGGATTTTTTTGCCCTTAAAAATCTAACGGCTTCGGCCAGGTTTGAACCCGTGAATTTGGGTACTAAAGGCCAGCACGCTACCGCTAGACCTATGTCTATCATCCTGAAAAAATTATGTGAGGTTTTAAGTCCTCACAGCAGTAAGTATGAAGATTGCCAGATTACATGACACTAAGTCCTGTAAAATCGAAACCCCAGAAATATACGCCTTTATTCTAGCACAGTACATAGTTTACTCAATCAAATATACCTGGGCTCTCAACACGTTTGTAGTGGTATGGGTTGATGCATACTTCCTTCTGCTTTGCAGAGAATGGAAAGCGACAGTTCTCCATTGGCTTCAACTCATGATGAGACTGCAAATCTGGCCACCTCCAAACTCGACAATAAATCACGTGTGGTAAACCCTTTCGATGTGAAACCTGAAGCAGAACCCAGAACTTCATAGTTAATATTCTTACACCATATTACATTAACAGAAAATATATTCTTTTTCACTTATTCAACAGTGCAATAAACATCAGGGTTGAGCACACAGCATTCTCAACACAAACTTCGAAGCACAAAGGCTCAAACTTCAGCTTGCAGACTGGCTATATTGACTTTGGTTTTTGTGGTTTTCTATAGGACCTCCAGGCAAACGCCAAAACTAAGTATCGAATTGGAACACGACCATTTCATTTCCAATTCATTCACTTAGCAACTTACAGTTTCATGCCATATAGTCCAACTCACTAACAGCATTGTTAATCAGACCAAACATATGAAAAACCCTAACAGTGATGGAGGAAATGTACTGGACACAAAACATGAGCTTCACTTTCTCGACAATTGTTTGAGAAATTTTTTGATCCAATAAATATGAGTAAGTTATGGCAGAGGTGTGCAAGGCAACGTATGTAGACTCTGCTTTATAGTCATCCAGTTTTAAACAAAACTGGAACATTCTGACAATTTTAGACAAAAACGTACATATGAAAAGTTTATTCAGCTGATCTGCAGTTCTTACACGTGGAAAGATATCAGACAATTTCAACACAGTGAAGTTAACATGTATTTCTACAATGAAACCGGTGAATAAAGTGTAAATATATAACTAAAATATGGAGTACAAATACAGGACACCCTTGTTCTCTGTGGTCAACTGGAACCAGAAAAACACCACTTACGCAAATCCCTTTCAGCAGGAATTTTTGCCCACAAGAAATAATGTGAATATGCATCAGTGACAAATGGCTTGGTGTGTACAGTATTTTTTACAATTACAATGTACACAAAAGCTTTTAACATGAAAAGGAGAATGGGAGAAAATGTTCAATGCATGCAAATTTGAGACTGTTTTGTGATGAAAAATTCTTGGTTCATGGTTGTGATCCCTGAAGACTAGGGAATTTAGATACACAGTTCATGAAAAATCTGGCCCCCTAAGTACTTGGAAATGTAAGGGAAACTCAGAAAATGAGGGCCAATTGTACATGAAGAACAGCTCAATAAACAGGGGTCAAAACAGGTCACAGACACATGTAGTGTCCTGCTTACAAAGGACACAGATAGTGACACATTTGACAATTTGTAACACTTTTGGGTACAACTTGGAAAAATCCATCTGTCACACTAGTGGAAGGAAAAGGTAAAGCTGTCCCAGTTTACAGAAAGAAAAAGTATTACAATACTCTATGGAGAAGAGTCCCTTTCAAAAAGCTAACAATCAGTCAGTCAGTCCGTCAGTCCCCACAATTCACAAAACCTGAAGCTTCACTACCTTACTCACATGGGCCTGGACCACTAGTCCCTGCCCAAAGCCGGATGTATCCAGCCCACACCCTCACATCCAACTTCTTCAGGATTCATTTTACTATTATTTTTACCTATGTTTCCAGAGTTTCATCATCCTTGTAGGTCTCCCAATCAAAATTCTGTGTACAACATGTTCTGTTTCATCTCATCCTCCTTCACTTAATCATCCTAACAATATATTGTGAAGGGTACAGGTAAAGGTCACCCAATGATATGCCTATGCAGGCACAGAAGGAAGGTGAAGGTATAGCTCCAACCCATTAGCAACCTCGGAGCTAGAAGTGGGTGGGTGGTGAACATCATGCCCTGGCCACTTTAACCCTGGAAAAGAGCCAGTACTCACTGTACAGGAGACTGGATGCACCTTGGGGCCAGTACAGCCCCATCTTTGTTCTAAATCTTCTCCTCAGCACCATGTTCTCAGACACCTCTGATCTAGCAGCCAACGCAACATAAGAATGTACACCAAATGGTAGCAAACATAACCCAAATTTAATCTGCTCTTAGCTCTGTGAAGATTAACTTCCATGACTAAATAGTCGTATGGCAGTAATACATCATTGCAGAGCAACATGAAAGCAGAAGCTGATAGGCAGATGGGAAGGCAGGACCTAATTGCAGATACTGAAGTTCAATCTTTGTATGTGTGTGTGTGTTTAATGGTAATAATCCATTCTTTGCAGAGGCCCATTAGATGCCATGAGGTCTTATGTGATGCACAGTAGTGTGGTAGACATACACACACCCAGAAGCAAAGGTGGATGTATCCTTCTACAGATACATCACGACCGGCTCTCTGCAGCCTGGTCTTTGTGAGGTCACTGACAACTGGCCATCTGAGGACTTCTTTTACACCTGCAGTATTACACACTGCTCACTAAGCTGCATTTTACATCTGGCAACTCATTTTGTTGACTTGTTGAAACATATGTCGTACTCCCTGAAGAAGGCCCTTTGAGGGCTGAAACATGTCGGATTGACACAGTGTTAATAAAGTGGTGTTAATCGGAAAAGTGGGTACTGATTGGTTTTTTATGTGAATTAGTGATATTAGTGCAGGGACATGAACAAGAAACACTTTGCTTACACCTTTCCACCCCCTCCCCTCCCCTTCCATCACATCATCTTTGCCCTGTCAGAAGACTATAATTATTACACTCGTTGCTTCACACTCTTGTCAGTCACAAAGTTTTAACCTGTGAAGGCCACCAGGTCCCCTCATTCATGAAATTATGGGACCTGATCAAACAAAATGTTAAGAGAATAAAAGCATCACAATTAAGTGCTCACCATTCCTTATCTGGAGGTCTTGAGTTCAATTCTTACTTCAGAAAAACATTCTCAGTTATTCCAAATATACAATGAAGCTAGGTCATGACCGCTATCTTTAACTGTATTCCTCATTCTATCACCAACAGTATTACCACTTAACATTAACTGTACAGTTCAAAACGTACTGTTAAAGAAACAAATTAACAGTATTAATTTCTTCTCCAATCCTTAACCTTTCAGCTACATCGTTTGTTAATAAGCCAGCCCCACTGCAGCATTTTCTCCACATTTTCATGGTTCTTGTTGGACTAAAGTTTTGTGGCTTGCACAGTGCTTCCAACTAAAAAGTTACTTCTTTGCTTCCACTAATTCCAGAATTGGCCAACAACAATTCCACATGTAAATGTTGCTGCAGCAGCATGTAACAATGAAGAGGATTAATGGCTGATTATCTGTGCCTGTACCCTTAATGGTACCTCTGTCTTTTCAAAGGCATATTTAGCTTCATTTGGGTACTTATGTACACCAACAAAAACTACGATGGTGGCAATGTACCTGCTGGTAGGACCACCCACGCCAGACCAATTCTGAATGAGGTGTCTGACAAAAAAAGGCACCCTGGCCTTCCATGTTGTGAGTCTGGTATGGAGCCCACAACCTCTCCTCACAAAAACTCAAGTGTTTTGAAACCCTGGGATAGTCACATACAGGCCATACCCAATGTGCTTCTAACAGAAAGGCCTAGTTCACTGACCATAATCAGTTCACTTTCAGGTTCACATTACAATCTTAGCCCAAGTTTTCTACAAAATGAACAGAATAGGCAATGACAATCCAAGGTCTAAGATGTTCACAGGAATGAGTACTCAGACACTTGTGTTCTGGGTTGTGACAACACGCTGCATTATAGAACACGTTCCTCCAAAATGTTGATATACATAACACAAGAGAATCTGGATACAACATGTAAATAGAATGCCTCGTAATAGATTACCCAGGGTAATGAAGCACTATTCTCCAACTGGCAGAAGGAATTATGGCAGACCTTTGAAGACTTTTGGATACGCAAGATCGGAATGGGTCAACAAGTGGCCCAACTCCATGACGGATATATAATGATGATGATAACACATGCATTACAACTCACAGGATTATAGTCTGAAGGCAATGACAAATTTCCTAGCAGTTTTCAGCAAAGTTACAGTTGTCCCTGTCCACACCATTAAGACATGCAGGGAAGTGGAGGTACTGCTTTACTCATTTTACATCTTGACAACTTGGGAGTTTGATCAGTTTCATGCCCTGGCCACTTTACTCCCAGGAAATAACCAGTTAGAAGCTACTCTGGTAAAAATCTTTTGCTCGGATCAGAAACCAAGCCATGATTCCTTTGACATGTCCACTTCCCTTCTTACAATATTCTGCATCTCATTGAGCATAAAGTAAAACATACATCCTGTAAAGCAAAAACTGACAAGACCAGAAAAAAAAGGTATCATTTTAAGATCTGTCATCCAAGAACACAAATTTTATATCTCTACACTGTATGGAGTTAGTAGCCATATTTTAACTGCATGTAACAGTTTATCATCCAGGAACAGGGACTTCTTAGATCTCCTATATACAGAGGGCTGGTCCTCATGTTTTACTTAGATCTCCTATATACAGAGGGCTGGTCCTCATGTTTTACTTTAGGATCAATGGTTAATGTACTGAAAGGAATGCAACACTTAAGGCACTTGGATTACACACATCCCCTGTTGCAACAGTGCTAGTTAAAGTTAAAACTCCTCACCAATTACTTCTGCATCAAGTTGATAATATTTCTTACATACCTGTAATCTTCCATCCAGGCTGCGAGGTATAGTGACACAGTCACTGGACTGCCCGGGTGAACTCAACGCACGCTCCAACTCTTCAATAGCACCTTTTTTCTTCTTCAGCTTCTTGACCAAAGAATCAACAGCTTTCTCAGCCCACTTTTCCTCTTCATCACCTTGTTTCCAACCCAAAAGTTTTTTTACAGCAGGGCTCGTAAATGAAAACAAACTGTTGAGTGATGAGATTGGACCACCAGATCCAGAAGACTCTGCTTCATCTGCATCCATGATTATTCACTTACACCAACTGCCAAATTTCTTTAAAACTGCATACGTTCCTGTCTAAATATAAAGTAACAACCATGTTACAAGAGTGCAACTGTGACACCCACATAATAGTTACTCAAAAGTCAAAAAACTGTTATCTGTACCACTAAACGTTATAATAAATACAGTTCTGGGAAGTGGACCTGACGCTACCTCAATATCTACGGCTAATTCGATCATTATAATACTGATTTCTCACTCGTACGACAAATTATCTGCCATCTCAAAATCTTCCTTTATTGCACAATATCAAATATATATATAGGCAATGGATCCAAGTATGATTCACGATAAAGAAAATAGACAGTCCTCTGTACATGGTACAATAAGGCTCAAATGTTTTACAAGCCCATACACACACCCAAAAGCACTTCCTGTGTATCTGCCAAGTACATGGCACAAGTCTGCTTTACGTTTCAGAATGCTGGAATATCCTTGTATAGCATCAACGGGTGCTAACAGGCGCCAGGATGTCTGCTTCAATAATCGGACTAACATCTCTCATACCAATTATCTTTGTTTTATCCTTACCAAACTATATTCGTCTTGATTTCTGGCGTTCACGACTTCAGTTATAACAGTCTCTTCCGTCAAAATTATGCTTCCTTTGTCACAAATGTTTACTGCAGTAACCCCCAATACTACGGCTTCTGTTTACTGGCGACTAGAAGTCGGGGACAAAACCTCTCCTTTATATTCATCCGCACATATGTTGCCTGTATGAGTTACAGTTTCAAAGTACATATCAAATTATAAACTTTCATAACACGGTCGGTACAATTCTAGATCATCATCAAAACTTTCGACATTGGAAAAACCAACGTCTACTAACTCTATAGCCCATTGTAGTTTTCTGTTTATAGAACTATTTAAGAAGGAGTACGGGTAGCTCATACACTGTGTCTCACGTCCTCTGGCGACAAATTGTCGCAGAACCGGCGGCATAATATGAAAGAAGCAATGTCATTTTCACGCCATGAACCAGAATTAATGTAAATGTTTAGTACAATACATTTTAAACTCAGTATTTTCACATGATTAAAATGTATACTGTGTAATAACGCGGTGTTACAGAAATATGTTTAAGCTTGTATTGACACGCAAAACGATTGTACACTGTATCAACTGAGTGGATATTTGGAATATGTTAGAGAGAGCAGGTTTACCAGAGGAGTAACAACAAGACTAACTCCATGCAACGGAGTCCTTCAGATGCTCGTAGTTCCTCATTTAGTCAAGAAACTAATCGAATTTTATGGAACTCATTGTTCATTACTATCTTCAATGGAGTCTGCCACTTACACATATCCAGAGCCACATCCATCCAGTACACCTCTCCCCAGCCTATATCTTTAAGGGCCATTTTAATATTATCCTTCAAGCTACGAATGTATCTTCCAAATGTTCCTCTTCCTTCAGGTTTCCCCACCAAACCCCTCTACATATTTCTCTTCTTCGTTATTACTGCCACGTACTCTGCCCATGTCATCTTTATAGACTTCATCAACCTAATACTAATCTGGAGAAATAGAAAGCCTTAAACTCCTCATTACACAGTCTTTCCCCCGTTAATTCCAAACATCTTCCTCAGTACCCTACTCTCTAATATCCTCAGCCAATGGTCTTCCCTTAATGTGATGGCAAGTTTCAAATTTTGTACAATGGAACAGGAAAAATTATAGTTCTGTACATTTTAATCTTTGGAAAGAAAGAAAGTTCGTGGACTTATAGATAGCAGGCATTCCTTAAATTTACTCTGCTCTTCAATTCTTTCGTACATGAAATTTTCATTTGTATTGTCCCCAAATTTTTTAAATTTGCCGCATTTTCTGAGTATTTATTAGCTGTCTTATATTGTGATTTTATCCTGAATTCTGTTCGTGAAACACAAACAAAGTTTTCTCAGCATTACTGCTAGACCTACTTTCTTACTAGAGGCTAATAAACCTTCTGTTTTTCTTAACGGAAAATCAGTTTGGCTTAAAAAATTAACATCTTCTGCACTTGCTTGGACTTTCTTAAAGACACATTCTAAAGAAATGTTAAAAAGCAATTGTAATATAGAATTTCCTTTTATCAGACAATTATGAACAGGAAATGCATCAGACCAATGTTTGTCTATTCACATTAATGTAGGTTTCATCTAAACACATTTTGTATAACCTTACAAATTCCGTGGGTACACAAAACCCACTGAGATTTTAAAACATCCCCCCCACCCCCATAATTGAATCATATACTGTCTTTAAGTCTTTAAATTGCTGATGTACTTATCAATGGTGTTCCCATTTTTCATTTGATAAATGCAGGATATCTGATCAGTAATTATCTAATATGTCCAATTCCACATTGGGTACCCCAACTCGTTTCTCAATTATTACTACAATCAGCTTTAAGAGCAATCAGGAAGAAAATGCTTTTCATGTATGTGACAACAGTGTGGCAACAAATCTGAATGATTGTAAGCTTTTAGAGGGGTTAATAATGGAAGTGTTTTATCCCAGTGTTCTTCATCATGGTAATGGACGATAGTATTAAAAACAACAGGAAAAGACAGTGAACTTATAGTGTGGTAAATGCAGATTTTGCAAAAACTTAATGGGAAGGAGATGCCACATTCTTAAGATTCTCCATGCCCAAGACACTTAATGCAGTTTAGCTTGCCTAGCAGAAATTTCTCACTTAATTCTCTGGTATTAGGACCTGAAATTTTAGTACAGTAGAATTCCTTTAATCCAGATGCAGATACTCCTGAAATCCTGATACATTGGCAGTTGGATCAGGTGTTGTATATAAATGGTTTACAGCAACACATTCTGATGGAAAACCCATGACTGGGACTTCGATAATTTAAAAACTCCCAAGTCTTTTTTTGAGTAAATGAAAACAACTAATAATTGCACATTTTCCAATGGCTGGCTGCGAAGTAACAAAAATTACCTGTAAGAAATTTGGTCAGTATTGTTACTGTTTGATAATCTGGAATATTCAATAATCCAGCACCTATCCAGTCCCATTGATGCCAAATCAAAGGAATGCTATTGTAATATTAACAAAAAGCCTGCCCCTGGAATTTATTCCAAGCCATATCATTCCAATCCACAGCACAGCCAGTTTTCTTAAATTCTCCCCTAGTTATTCATCCTCCTGACAATAATCCAAGCACCCCAACTCAAAACTGCTGCTCTAGACTATCACACTCCTGCTTCCTTATGATACATGTAAACAACATGCTAAGCATGAGTGTTACTGATTAAATATTTCTCTACCAGGCATAACTATAGGTAAGGCTCATGTAGGCATAAAATTTAAGCTCCTGTAAATGAACAGACTTGTTATCTTTGGAGGTTGACAAAATTTTAATGTACACACACACCTACAAATTCAAGCTCTTCTTAAAATTTTTGTGTTACAAATTTAAGCTCAGAATTCGAACATAATAAACTTCTATTACATAACAAGAAATGTGTGACAGCAATTAAACACCAACCACTTCATAACAAGAAGATGGAAACAAACTACTATATAAAGATATGAGTTTTCCATAGCACAAAAATTAATACTGATTGCAATCAATACAATATATTAAAATCCATAATATGTATCCTGAGACAAAATGCATTCAAAACAACTGACTTGTACACATAAATGCTGAACTTTTATCACTTGCAGATCACTCATACTTTTGGAAGCCACAGTTTTAGCACCGTTTTTACAGGCATTATCACAGAATACAATTATTACTGTACAATAATTCTGCATATCTCGTCACAAAAGTTCAACATTTACACCCTCTACTCCAGTAAGCTCTTAAACTAAAATACTACAGAACATATAGTACAGTTTCCTCCCACCAGGTCCTTCTCTATCCTGTTTAGAAACAGTACGTATATTCCATGTCACTTCAAATGCAACAATGTTACAAGAGTGGTTTGATGGATGAACATACACTGAAGTCTGTTGTGCAATACGTCCCAAACACACCTCACATCTGTTGGCTATTACTACTCCTATTCATGACCATCTTCCTGCAACTTGTTGGATTCATACGATCATACTTGAACCTGAACTTAATGTCAACATATTCAATAAATCAGTCACTACCCCAGACACTCAATTACAAAGATCAACTGGTTAATGCAGTTGAGAAATAATTGCTGTTTATTGTGAGAATCACACAAAATACATAAATACACTGACCAGGCAAAATAGAGTTACTGAATGTTAAAGCAGGTGTAACATGCAGTCATCACTGTGCTTTAAAGGGTTAAACTGCATTTCACATTCAGGCATTCCATACACAATCCACAGCCAACAGACACGGCACACCTTGAACCTACAACTTCAGCTCAATTTACAGGTACATTAGGTGCCAGAATGACTATTCTGTGTACAATGAAGTCCAAAGAACTGACTTTTAAATACTGTTAACAGCCAGGATTATTATGAGAAATACTAAATATTAAGATATTCATCTTCTACAGTGTGATGCCTTATGGTATGGAAGATAGAGTGCAACACTTTGGAGGAACCTGTGGTCTCAGGGTTTATTCTGGAAATGGTGACTGCAGGTTCCTCCAAAGCCATGAGGCCCTCCCTATCTACCAACATATGTGGTGTACACATAAATGATTTAGTGCTGACAAGCTGGGTCTAAACCTGGATGAAAGAAACATAATAGAACTCCAAATGTATAATTCACCATAATACCCATTATATACTGCATAAAATGAACAATACTTAAAGGGTCTGCAAATACAAAGTATTTACTAAGTACAAAGCTCCTTGGTTTACAAAATGGTAACTACGTAAACTGGAAGAATCACACTAATCAAATAATACTGTTAGATGCACCATGTTATACAGTTAAAAATTATGTTTCATATCAATACTGACAAACACATGTTTTCACTCAGTAATTATGTGTGATATAATTTGGGGGAGGTAATTTATCTAGCTATAAAAAGATATTTACATAAAAATTTATTAGAATTAGCTGGTGACAAATGCAGAATTTCATGTACAAATCCGTTTAAGATCAGCGGTTTTATCTCTCCCATGGGAACAAACCCTCTCATTAATGAGTTTCATTGCAAGTAACCTAGAACATTTTCAGGAAAATTAAACTGTAAACAGGGTTACCACACCGAGTATGATGATAGATCAACTGCCAACCTTTCATGCTTAAAGGGAAGTGCATACTGTGCTGCAACAGTCTGCCACTGCTATTAGAAGTATGACAAATGTAGATCATAAGGACAAAATTCATGGGTGGGGCTGCACTCAGAGGTTGCAGGTTCAAATCTTGGCTCAAACACAGGCTACAAAAATTAAGATCCTTTTCTTGGGTTTCCTGAGTCACTCTGGAAATTGATGGGGCATTATCTCAAAACAGGACACAACATCTTCCATCTACACTTTTCAAATTCACTGTTCATTAATCATCCAATCATCCAGTGTTACAAAGTCTAACCTACTAACCGTGTGATTTAATAAAAGGATATCCAGATAAATAGTGACTATAATGATTTACCACTACTAATATTATTCAAACAATACATACCATCCTTCAAGTCCAAAAAATATGTTCTAGCATAATAAAATTACATACAAATTCAGACATTACTTTCTGCAATTAAACTATGTCTACAACTTTTCCAAGGGTATGGCATCATCAGACACTGATATATCATTGTCAATGTTAGGAATTTACTATTCTATCTATAACATACTTCTGGTCTGCATAAACCAGTGAGAAATTCAAACATGATGGGTTAAAGATTCAGTAGGAACTGCTTTCCATCACAGTACCAGTCTGATTCCTACACTCCCATGAGGCCCCAGTAGAACAGGTGGCTAGTGCCAGCCATTTTACTGCCACAGTAACAGGGGAGAGAAAGTCACATGACTGAGCTATATGCATTAGAAAATAACAAACACTTTGTTAATTTATACATGATTACTTAAAACAGTTGTGTTGTTATGTTGCTTACTTGCCAGCCAAAGACTGAGAACACTATTTACAAATATTAAATTGTAACTGAGTTCACGAACATTGGTATTAAATCATGGAACAATGAAATGACGAAAATCGCTTGCCTCTCACAGCAGAGGTCCAGGTTTCATTCCAGGTTTGTCGTCCAAGTGGGATTTGTGGTGTAGAGAATGGCAATGAGACAGGCTTCTCCCCAAATACATTGGTCTTCCCTTGTCAGTATTATTCTTCCAATGCTCAAAACATGTCATTCATCTACCACCAATGGTATATAATCTTAGCAAGTGGCAGGATTATTAAATGAAACTTTCTCCCCGCCTTCTTCCCATTTGAAATGATGGTTATGGAATGCCATGTGGGAGCTCTGATTGAACTCATCTTCTGTAAGATTGGTTAGTTAAGGTATGATGTACATTCAAAGCTGTTCTGGACAAATTCTAGAATTTTCTTGTGCTTACTGTGCTAAAACAAAGCACCATGGATCATTATATTTCCACTGGTACCAGTTCAACATTGATGGCCCTGTTTCTCATACACAAAATGCTCAAGATTTTGTTAACAGCATAATTACATATTTAGGCCCATACAGGAGAAGCATCAAAAGGTGCACTAAGTTTAGATTTTTTTTACATTTTTCATACATTACTAAAACCTGACCAAGAGGCAGTGTTTTGCTGTATTATTTTATAAAACCAGTACAAGTTATTTCAGTCAACACCTATATTTATTTAAAGGTAAGGTGGTTATATATTTCATCTTTCTATTGAAGTCATCACCAGGCCAAACACTAACATTAAAAGACACAGGGAATATTTGCTTCATGACAATGCTTTGCATTACCTGAAAAAAACGTGGGATTGCAATCCCAGCTTTTTTACAAGATAAATGTTACATATAAAATACTAAAAGTGTGTATTACAGTAGTTCCTGCATTTTGTTTTATGCAAAATTAATTACAATAAAAACATTAAAACATCTTCATTAGTATTTACACACTTTTATTACTTCCATATTTCGCTGTTTGGCCTCTACATGTGACAGTGGCTTGCCACCTATCATGTTATATATTACAAACATATATATACACATATTACACCAACTTATGTAAAACGTAAATGTTCTAACTATAACAGTAATATTATCAAATTAGTTTTTTTTAGTATTTAATTTGCATCATACTATAAGCTGTGTGCAGTTCTTTCATTAGAATTTACATTTTCAATTATCTTGGACTAACATTCATAATTTATTTTGGGTGAAACTTCTATAAGTTTTCATTATACAATACACCCAGCCCTTGTTTTATGCCCTAACTGCATTCCTGAAAAGGTGATCATAAATCAAAAAGGCATGAATAAAAAATATTCCCATCAGAAGTAAGAGATTAGGGTAAAAGAACGCAGCCAGCCAAAGAGCGTTATCCCAAAAATGAAAGAACTTGAATTCAGAAGTGGTATAAATTGGCAAGGGGCATACAGCAAAGGAGCATAAAAGAAATGGGCATAAAACAAGGGCAGGATGTGTGTATTTGTTCTTCTTGTATTTATCTGTACAGTTTATAGCCAAGCTTCAGTGTATACAAAACAACTACCAACTAGTCTTACATCTACATACTCAGTCTCCAACTTAAATAAAATCTGACCTGAAGATGTGAACAAACACTCCATTTTTGCAATATGCTACAACAAAAACTGGCAGAAGAATCACAAAAAAGAACTACAAATAATGATGATGATGATGATAATAATAATAATAACAATAATAATAAAATTAAAAAATATGAAACTAGACATTCTAATGGAAGAACTATGCCCAACATAAGGTACAACAGCAAAATAAGGGGTAAAACTGTCAATCTAAGTTTTATGTTATATTATTATACATCTTCAATGCAGCATGTTTTCGCTTAAGTACACAAAGCTATCATCAGACAAAATTAGAGTACCAAATTAAATTTATCCCATAAATTACATTAAATCATTTTTCATGACAGTATATATGGCTGAGATTTCAACTTTTCATTTTGTTCATAAGATAAGATAAGCCAAATTCTACTCATAAAAGTTTAGTAAATTTCACTTACCTTATCTTACGCAAAATGCAAAGTTTAGATCTTGACTATACAGGGTGATTCACGACTTGTGGACATTACTGCAGGAGGTGATTTTCTAGGTCTTTGTGATCAAAAAAGTTCATATAAACATGTGTCCGATTTTGGACGGTTACGGAGTTATG
>JGI24700J35501_10930663_pt1 | contig 18219 bp, 12 predicted proteins | sample TergutTh196P1_FD_35501 | JGI IMG/M metagenome (IMG submission 35501)
AAGCTCTTCTCTCTCTGAGCAACCCGAATATCATACCACATCTCTTGACTTTTGTCAATACTTTACCTGCACTTTTTTTGCCTATCATAGTGGTGGCAAAAATATGGGTTGCTTTGTTTACTACTAATATCTATTATTAAATGTGGGTTAACATTCCTGAACATTCTTTGTTACCCATTTGAATTATGTTCATAAAAAAATATTTTTATACAGTTACTGTTTCAAAATATTTGAAATGATTAATTTTGTAAGTTTAACGTCAAATTTTCTTCCACTTCGATTTTGAGTTAATGAGCAATCATGCTACAGAAACTTAAACCAATTTTAAGCGCCGCCGCCAAACTTGGGAGTATTAGGAATCAACTAAAGTCTCTTAACTTTTCAAAACTTTAAAAATTCAGTGACAGTGGTAGGTGACATTCTGTATATATATCTGTTATAATATTCACTTACTTAATATTTCAGGAGGCTTCAACTATGGAACAATTATTAGAAAAATATGCAGCATTAGCAGTCAATATCGGTGTTAACATTCAAAAGGGACAAAATTTACTTATTCGTTCATCTATCTCATCTGCACCTTTCGCACGCTTAATTGTAAAAAAGGCATACGAAGCTGGTGCTAAGGATGTTCACATCTTATGGTCAGATGATGACATTACTCGACTTCGCTACGATTTAGCACCTGATGAAGCATTCAAAGAATTCCCAGATTACTATGTAAAAGCGCACACTGATGCGGTCGAACAAAATCATGCCATTTTATCAATTGTATCAGTTGATCCGGACTTACTAAATGGTGTGCCCGCAGAACGCATTGCTGAAGCGACAAAGGCAGCTGGTACAGCACTGAGTGAATTTCGTCATGCACTACAAGCTGATCAAATAAGTTGGTCCATCGTCGCCGTGCCTTCAGAAGCTTGGGCTGCGAAAGTATTCCCTAACCTAGAGACATCTGAGAAACAAGTTGATGCGTTATGGAATGCCATCTTCTCAGCAACTCGTGCAGACCTTGATGATCCAGTTTCAGCTTGGCAATCACACATTAACAACCTTGTCCAAAAATCAGATTTCTTAAATAATCACAAATTTCATAGCCTCCACCTTCGAGCGCCTGGCACCGATCTTACGATAGAACTGCCTGAAAAACACCTCTGGTGTGCTGCTGAAAGTGTCAACGCAGCTGGTACAACATTCACAGCCAATATTCCAACTGAAGAAGTATTTACCATGCCATTAAAAACAGGTGTTAATGGTGTCGTGACAAGCAAAAAACCACTTAGCTACGGCGGAAATTTAATTAATAACTTCTCTTTAACATTCGAAAACGGTGCAATCACAGATTTTACAGCTGAAACAGGTTATGAAACACTCGAAACGCTGATTACTACTGATGAAGGGTCAAAATACTTAGGTGAAGTCGCACTCGTTCCACATTCTTCTCCTATCTCAACTTCAAACTTAACTTTCTATAATACATTATTTGATGAAAATGCATCCGTCCATTTAGCCATTGGTAGTGCCTATTCCTTTAATTTAGACGGTGGAAAAAAAATGTCACGCGAAGAACTGGTTGCAGCAGGTGCGAATCAAAGCATCACCCATGTTGATTTCATGATTGGTTGCGCAGAAATGAATATTGATGCCATTAAAAAAGACGGTTCAAAGATAGCCATCTTCCAAAATGGAGAATGGGCCATTTAGATGACACTGCTAGGCAGCCAATTCTGATGAATGAAACAATCCCGAAATCTTCTTTAAATTTTTCGATAAAAAATTTAAAATTCAAGTGAAACGACTGAAAATGGTCTCACTTGAATTTTTTATTGTCAACAAATGATAAAATCCACATCAACTAACGCTTCATAAAATCAATCAACTTCTTGATACCTCTTACAGAACCATAACAAACATCTCCTGTCGTCATCATAATTTCTCCAATTTCCACATCGACTGTCGAAATGTTATTAATATTCACAACACAAGAACGGTGGCATCTAAAAAACTGATGGTTTTTCTTTTCAATGTCGGTAATTTTTCCATGAAATTTCTCCACTCCTGTATTTGTATACATCCCAATTAATTTTTCACCTTTTTCACTCACTTGAAAAAATTGAATGTCTCGCACAGCTTGTCTAAAAACTTTAGAACCCGACTTATACACAAATACAGAATCATTATTTTCCTGCAATAAAAACCTTTGATTAACCAGTTCAAGATAATACTCTATACGCTCTCTTACTTCATCTGAGTGATTCTTTTTAATAAAGCCAAGTGCACCAATCCCTTGTTCAAAAATGAGCCCCATCAGTTCAATATGATCTGTAATATAAATAATGGGTCCCAAATGATCACATTTTCTAATCGCATGAGCTAAATCAATACCTGTTATAGTTGGACGTAAATTCAGATCTAAAAAATACAATCGTGTTTTTGGATAATTCTGAACATAAGTCAATACCTTTTCAGGATCATTCGTTTCTAAAACGATCTCCATTTTAAGCTCTTCTATCAAAAGGTAGTCAGAAATAAATTTTACATGTTCTTCTCTTTTCAACTGATTTGTATCACAAATGATGATTTCCATACTTTTAAACCCCTAAAATCCCCTTAGCAAAAATGGCACTCAACTTAAAGCATCCATGAGTGCTTTTAATTTTCGTTTACTCCCCAAGAACGACACTCCATTATTCATTATAATCATTCCTGAAGGTTGGACTTCTTTTATATTTTTAAGATTAACGACTGTTTCACGATGACATCTAAAAAAATCAGTGTCCATCTTTTCAATTTCAGTTAAAGACCCATAAAATGCTTGTTGCCCTTCTTGGGTATGCATAATGACTTTATGAGGGTTGTTTTCATCTTTCCTAAAAAAAATAATCCGTTCAACCTGTTCGACAATACTTTGTCGTCCATTTTTAAAAACAAGTTCTACAGCTTCATTTAAAGATAAACGATCTCTAGCTACTTTAATGCACTTTTCAATTTTTCCCTCTAATACCTTCTGATCCGTTTTGAGGATGAAAGCCATGGCTTCAACATGATAGTCAAAAAGCAAATACATGACTTCAATACGCCTTGTTACAAAAGCAATCATGCCTCGCTTATCGTACCGTCGTATTTCATTAGCAAGTGTAATACCATTCATGGCGTGCTCAAATTCAATCTCCATAAAATATAAATGGGGACCACCAACATTCCTACTCAAGTAGGCTAACAGTTCTGTCGGATCTCCCACTGCTAATATCACTTTTCCAGTAAGCTGCAATTTTTTCAAAGTTAATTCAATCTGCTTGACCAACAAATAGCGTTGATCGTCATCTTGTTCGCACACAAAGATGTTTAGCATCAATTTCAACCCCTATATCACTATTTCTTTCCGTCCCGATTGTTAAAAATAAACATAATAACGACAACGGTTAAAAGACCAACACCTGCAAAAATGAGCGGATGACTTCCCATCATACTTATTCCCCCTTCTGTAAGTTTTCATATTCTTTTTCAATCTGTTTATCAAAGGCACTTGCTTGGGCAATGCGCTTTTTCTTATGTTGATAAAACAAGATGATTAACATGAACACGACAGCAAATCCAATGATGATGAGGACACGAATGTTAAGCGGTGCGCCCATTGGTTCAATTTCTGCTACCATGCCAGGTTCATAAGAAATTCTCGTTCCACGTACTAAAAGACGGTGTGTATTAACCCCGTAAGGATAGCAAGTAACGAGGGTTATCCAATCATGATGTTCATCCGTATACAAGATTTCTATCTCATGGGGATACACCCAGTCAATACGGTCTACTTCATAAGCAAGTCTTTTATCCAAAATTTGAATGAAAAATAAATCACCATGGTCAAGGGAAACAAGATCCGTAAATAACCTAGAATTAACCAAGCCAGTGTGTCCGGTCAAAATCCCATGTTTTCCATAACCACCAATTGGAAATGGCGTGTTTTCCATGTGTCCGATTCCACGAGCCAAAACATCATCACTTGTACCGTGAAAAATTGGTAAATCAACACCGATGGAAGGAATTTCAATGCTTCCCATCACGCCGTTAAAATTTAAAATCGAATAGTACTCATCTGACCTGACTGAGCCACTTCCTGGAACAAATGGATCCTCTATATGTATCCCTGTCAATCCATTATTAAACATCCGTGCGCGTTCTAACTCATACTCAACTTCTTCTCTTGCCATGATTGCAACGCGTTCATTATATTCCTGTCGAATCGCTTCATGTCGATTGCTCTGGTACCAATTTGAAACATCGGGATAGATTAAAATTCCCATTCCTAATATAAGTAGTATGATCATTAACATACTTTGCATACGTCTACTTAACTTCATTTTTGTACGCTTGTCCATTTTCAATCACCAAACATTTCATGATATTCTTTTTCATATCTCTGATCGATGACATGTTCATCTAATAACCTCTTCTTCTCTTTTTTCCATGTCTTCAACGCTCTAAAACTTGATATCCCTATAACAATAACGACGATACCAATAACAGCTAAATGTCTAACATTAAAAATTTCAACAATGGACTCAATGTCATCTAACATCCCTTCGTCATAAAAGATTCGCTCCCCGAAGACAAGAAGACGATGAGAGTTAATCCCATAAGGATAACATGTCACAAGCGTCACCAAATCACGATCTTTGTCAGTTTGCAACCCTTCTATTTCGTGGGGTAAAACAATCTCACGATCAAACACTTGATAAGCAATTCTTTGATTGGCAACTGTAATCACGAAAATCTCTCCAACAGGAAGGTCAATAAGATCAGTAAATAACCTTGCATTGACTAAACCAGTGTGCGCTGTCAAAATTGAATGATTTCCATATCCACCAATGGGTAATGATGTGTGTGGCATATGACCGACACCTCGATCAAGAACAGCAGAACTAGAACCATGGAAAATCGGTAAATCCACATTAATTCTTGGAATTTCAATGCGTCCCATCATGTGATGATCGCTCAAATTCAACAAACCATAGTATTCCTCTGTTCCAGCGATCTCATTAGCCCCTCGACCCCATGGATCATTGATGCGAATATCTGTGATGCCTTTATTAAAAATGCGAGCTCGCTCCAACTCATACGCAATTTCAGCCATCGCCATTAAAGCAACATCAGCGTTGTACGCTTGAATAAATGCAACATGGCGACGACTTTCACGCCAATTCATCACATCAGGATAGAGTAAAACCCCCGTACCTACCATTAGGAGTGTGACCACCCATACGTTTCGTATCATGCTTTTCATCAAATCATCCCCAGTATAAATGATATGATCATTATATCATAAAATCGAGAAAAACTCAATTTTATACTTTTTATTACAAATATTTAAATTTAATATTAAAAATAAATATAAAAAGTTCATCAACTGTTGTTTAGACAGCTTCTGAACTCTTTTTTCATCCCATCTCTTATACGGTTACCCATAAAGAAATGGATTCATTTTTATATGCGTTGTCACAACTTTTTGAAGGTCGCAGCATCAAATCAAACAGTACCTCAAATGGATCAATGGGTTCAAATTGAATTTAAAGGCTTAGGCTACCTCGTCTTCTTTTTTGCTGCCAACGAACAAAACCAATGCGCCGCCTACTAGAACAAGACCTACAACCGTTAAAATGATTGTTCCTGCTCCACCTGTTTCTGGTAAAATCCATCCACCTGCTGGCTCGTTATACACTGTTACATCCACAATGTATGTCCCAGGTCTAGCTTGGCTTTCTCCTACATTAATTTGCATCCATGGATTAATATAGCGATATCCAGCTGGTGCTTCTGTTTCTCTTAACCATAGTGTATGATCTGTACTACTCATTGGAACTCCAGCGAAATTTGTTGTTCCATTTTCAAGATCACCTGTTGTTCCTGTAATATGAACACCAGCAGCATCTCTTAATGGTAAAACATAAGCTGTTCCATTGTTAATTGTCCCTGCTGGATGGGTACCAGCTAGTTCATCTGCAGTTAACTCACGGTACATGAAGAAGACTGCACCATCTAATGATTGACCTGCAATGTTTCTTTTTAATACTTCTAAATTAAACGCTGCAACCATTGCAAAATCACATTCTGGCTCATCAATTGGACAGATAATATCATCTTCACAATCCTCATCTGTTGGTGGACATGGTAAATCATAATCGCTTGGTTCTTGTCCAATGTTCCATACACTCACATTGGAATGACTTCCAGCTCTGTCAATAGACGTTGAAAGTCTAAACATAACATCTCCCGTTGCAGTTAAACCATGGGCAGCTAAATAAGCACGACCAGCTTCTGTCACCTCAATATCAATACGTTGTCCCACATTGATGACCGTAAAATGCGTTCCATAAGCCAATTCCCCTGTTACCGTTTCCCAGTCATTGTTCTCATCTCCTGGCATCGTAAAACGACCCACGACTGAATCTGTAATAAAGCTTAAACCACTGGACATAATATCCGTTACCGAGAAGTGAACTAAATTACCGACTGAAGTTGGAATTCTATGTGACAATTCCCAGATTGCAACATTACCAACAACTTCTACCAATTCTTTATAGGTTCCTTCATAGCTAGGAATTTCTGATTTCGGATATACCCTCACATTGAAGTCAAAAGCACCAGTAATGGTATTATATCTTGGAAGACCTACTAAGAAATCTGCAAAATGATGTTCTGGATTAACAGGATTAACCACTGCTACGCCATCAACTGTTGCTGTTGTGACTTCACTTACTAACCAAATGCCTAATGGCAAAGAAGGGAATGTCACTTCTCCATTTGAATCAGTTACACCATAGAAAACAACCATTGGCTCCATTGAACGAACATTCGTCGCGTCAGTCGGACGAGACACATCAATAAGCTCCACTAATTCAACACGGATCGGTACACCAGGAATTCTACGTCCTGGGGCATTAGGTGTTACAACATTTCCAGGTTGCGTGAGGATGTAATCACCTTCATCTCCTGCAATACGCGTAACTGTGATACTACCATATTCTGGTGCATCATCACCAGCCGTTGGGCCAAATACTTGTGGATTGGCAAATGCGGACAATCCGGGTATTAGTAAAGCAACTGCGAGTACGACTGCAACAACATTTTTAACTAATTTTGACATTTTATGTCATCTCCTTTTTTGCATTTGATAGCACTGTTTAACTAAATGCGAATAAGCTCACCGTTTGACGAGTGCCGATATGCGTATCTTTACTTTTTGATCACGTGATCACGCTAAAACCGTGTGCGACTTACATCTTATGAATGCGCAAGGTCTTATTTTTCTCCTCATTCATTTCCTAATTGAGACAACTCATCTGACATTTTAAATCGGAGATAAAACAAACCGACGAAAGTCATTGCTAACCCACCTAGAAGGGTTAACCCTGTTGTGCCTAGTCCACCTGAATCAGGCAATACAGTTTCTGGGAAATTTCCGACATAATAATAGACGATTCTGTGTTCTCCTTCTCCACGCTCGACATACCTAAAAGCTGGGACTAATGAAATCGTGCCATCTGCTCTTATATTGAATCTCTGAGATGCTTCATCCCAATTGATTAACCACCAACCATGAGGCACTCTAAATCCTTCAGGTGCATGTACCTCATCTAATCGATAACTGCCATCCAATGTTAATAAAGATTCGAACTCAACTAAGCCAACTGCATTACTGATGACATCTTCTTCTATCATTATCCAATCATACGTCTGACTCACAGGATCAAATTCCCATCTGCTAAGTGTAAATACTGCACCAGCTAAACGCATCAGGTTCGGATGATTAGGTTCAGAAGTCGGATCGTTAGCATCTGCATCTAAATAGAGGTAATCATTTGTTTTAGTGAAGCTAAATGCAACTCCTTTTGGCATATTTCCAACAAACCATCTATCATTGCGACGGATAAATGGCACATCTTCCTTTTCAATACCTGCTTCGTTTAAGCTTCGGGTAATGATCACATTGCGATTCGTTTCAATATCAATATACCAATGCCCTTCTGGCAAACTAAATCCTTCAGGCGCCTCTGTTTCAACTAACCTATATGAAGAACCTGCAATTAATCCTTCAAACCTAACTAAACCATTTGCATCACTTGAGACATCCGCTCTCATGAGATGCCAATCGGACACCTCATTTTCCCAACTATAAAGATTAAACCGTGCACCTTCTAACATGTTCACTTCTTCAAATTCAGTATAGCTGTATAACAAATGATCTGTCTTGATAAATTCAACATCTACAATCGGAATCCATTGCGCATAAAGGGTTGTATTGTCTGTGATAAAATGATTTTCGAAATCAAATGGTATATGACCAGCAACATCAGTCGTCCAACCTTGAAAATGAAAACCTTCACGAACCGGATCGACGGTTGGAATCTCAACTTGTGTATGCGTATTGACACCTATTTGTTTAAATATCCCTTCATTATCCGCTTCAGAGTCATTATAGTTAAACGTAACAATGAGACACCTTGTTACTGTTAATGTCGGCCCTGGCATAAAAGCATGTTCTCCGATTGCATCACGGTAAGAAATGACCCCTGTTCTAGGGTTCTGATTACCTATTTGCACACCATTTACGTCACCTAAATGGGTGACTGGAATCCCCAGTGTCGGATTTTCTCTAACCCTTATAAAGTCAAAATCATCTTCGAGCGTTAACGTCGGTGACCCATCATGAAGTAAAACTTGAATGCTATAGCCTATATTTAAAACATTAACATGACAGATATCCGGATTTTCTCGCGCTGGAAGATCAATGCGCCAACTCCCTTGACCATGACCATCATCAGTGACAATGGTCGACAAAGTTAATCTACCATTGGGTAAAGAAGCACCTTCTATTTCAACTGTTACACCTGCTCCAATTTCAGATGCTGTACCAGAAATTTCAACGTCGATCGGACTGATCGTAGATGAGTCAAATGAGCCCGGTGTAGGAGGCGTCACATCTAGAACGCTAGTTGTCGTTCTATGGTCCTGTATCCAAAGATTGTATTCTAAATTACCCTCTGCCCAAACTTCAATTTCTTCTCCTGCGATTTGAAATCTATGATTCGGATCTGTCCAAATACCGACCCCATCACTACCTATTTCCATCAGTTGTGGATCATTTGGATCAATAAAAGAATCGATTACCCAAATATCTGCTTGATCTTGACCTGCATGAACAGGTCTCCATCTGACCGTGCCACCTACAACTGCATTTCCAAAACCGTCACTAATAGGCACTTCCATCAACATGGCTGCTGCACGAATATTCAGATCTGCATCAGTCACTGCATCTAACAAATAAGCAACAGGATCTTGAGTTGTTAATGCGATTCTTCTGAATCTACCCATATTTCTTTGCGCATTGGCAATAGCTGTTGTACCTGTTCCCGTTCCTCTCATGTTACTTCTTACCATATTTTCTAAATGTGGATGCGAAGAGGTGATGCCTGACCAATTTGAACCAGTTGTTCCAGCAGCATTTGAACCCCAAGTCGCCGCTGCTCCTCCAGCAACTGTTCCACCTATCAGCGTAAAATGATCGACATCGTGATACACATGATCTGGAAATCGATTATTAATGTTCGCAATACCACCTGTATTTGTACCGTTCTCCCAAAGAACAACGGTTGAATTAATAAAAGAATAGGTGGCACCATCATGACGACCGAAGATGCGTGAATGTTCATCGGTATTTTCGTTTCTTAAGTCAACTTGATAAGGACTATCAATTAAAAACAGATTGTTACTTCCTGACTCTAAATTAATCACAGGGCCACCACTGTTAGACCCCATAACAAACAAAGATCCACCAGGTCGTACTTCTAAAGTGGCATTACTTGCACTTGTACCAGTAGCAGACGTAATACTTCCACTGCCCGATCCATTTGTTCCAGGTGCATTTCCACGTATAACCATTCCTGTACTTCTTCTAGTCCCTAACATCATAGCCCGGTCGTGAATACGAACTGTTTGTGGGAAAACATTTACCCCGCCTCCAGGTGTATCATTGAAAGCAATACTTGGTCCATTTGTCGATACATCCATTCTTGCACCTTCAAAAAGGAGTAAATTACGCCAATGGGCGAAGACAGCTGGAAAATCGCCACCTGCTGTAGATGTTAAATAGACTTCTGCGTACTGACCAACGACAAAACTATTACTGCAATCCGTCTGATTTAAACCCGTTCCTTCTGTGGATCGTTCAGCTGGTAATGTCAAATTTCCACAACTTGAAGATCCCGCAGTTCCAGGATTTCCAGCTCCAATTGGTTCAGAAAACCAAATAATTGAATAAGCACTGTTCATCAATTGTCCAACATAAAGGGTATGATCTTCAATTAATACTTTTCCTGTGTACATATTTTCCGAACGAGTGCCTAGAAATACTTCTCCATAAAAGGTCGTTTCTGCTCGATAGGCTCTCACGAGTCTTCCGATGGCTGAGCCAGTCGCACCTGCATCTGCACCCGAAGGTAACTCCCAATAAGTCGCTCGTCCGGTTTCATCCCGTGCAGTCACATCGATATTGCTAGTTCGAATATTACCAAATCTAAAACGCCATAAATGTCCATGGCTGGTATTATGAATCCCAGCTACATCATTAACAAATGAGGCACCAGCTGCACCAGCTGCACTAGGTGTTGTTCCAGTTCGATTAATGACGACACTATGCAAATGAAATAAACTTCCCCAACCTTCTGAAGGTGCTGCACTAATGTCAAGGGTGTTATTACTTGCTTGAGTGAGAACAAACCCATCTCCTTGTGGTCCATTACCACTGGGACTTCCATTGGCTCTTCTCCCATTCCCATCAATTTCTATAGGCGCAATTCGATTGACAGTACTGGTTAATGAAATATTAGCCATCATAACAATTCTGCTAACATCGGCATTATTTGTATAAGCTGATTGAAATTGTGCGAATGTTTGAACACAAACAGTCCCATCAACAATGGTATTAATCACGAAATTTAATCCGTCTGCAGTCAAATTAGGACACGCATTATAAGGTAGCAAGACCTCATTTGTCGCTATAATAGCTCTTCCTGTCATAGAAGATGCTGCATTGGATTGAAATTCAATTGCCATGTATCTTCCAGCTTCTACTAGCTCAAGTAATTCATCTTGGGTCAGCCCTTCAAATTCTTCTCTCGTCATTGAAAGTTGAATAAGCTCACAATACTCATCCAATTCAAGGTCGCAAAGAAATTCTTCTTCCTCATCTATTTCATTCTGCTGATCATTCATTTCTTTTTCATCGCGATATATATCGTTACGCTCATCATTTTTTTCTTCTATTTCTATTAATTCTAATGCGTGATAAGCTGCTTTTAATTCGTCGTAGCTTTGCTCTAAATCTGTTCTAAGTTGATTCAGTTGTACCATAAAATCGTAAGCTGCTTTTTCTTCTTCACTCCCTTCAAAATTCTTGATCATATCTTGCACATTTGAAACTTCAGCATCGAAATTGATCATCATTTGCTGACTACTCTCAAGAGACATCTGTAAGATATACCATGAATCGCTCAAAAAATTTGATTCATTTAATTCTAAAGTGTGCTCAATAAGTTCTATCAAATCTTGTTTCAATTCATGAATCGTCTCTCCATAACTTTCAATTTGTTCAATATAAGTATTGTCGGCAAAAGTATCAGGTACGACCACTGCTAATAACCATAATGCTATGATTAGTAGAAATAGTTTCACTATAGGTTTGAATCTTATAGTTTCACTCATATTTAATCCGCTCCTAGTCGTCATCAAAGTTCAATCTAATTCTAAAATATTTATAGAACAGATTATAAATTATCATTCAACCCATCAAATGATGGATATGTATTTAATGGGTATGGATTTCCAATTACTTATATTCTAACATATTATTCCATTTTTTTTACAATTTTTCTGTCAAACATGACTTTTGATCCTTAAATATAACATCTTTGACAGTTTTGAGCATTTAAAATTCATGAACGTATCTTTTTTTATTAAAATTTATAAAATTTTTAAAAATAAAGAAATTTTTATCGTAAAATGAGATGAAATATGGCTCAATAAGTAAAGAATAAAAAAACTACGGATGAACATCTTTGTTCATTCGTAGTTTTTTGAGGGAGAGATCTCTATTATTTATGATAAGTTTCATTCGCATTAATTTTGAAAGCTCGATAGACTTGCTCAAGTAACATCAATTTAAATAGTTGATGCGGAAATGTCATTTCAGAAAAGCTCATTTTTATATCAGCACGTTGCTTAATTTGATCCGCTATTCCAACTGATCCTCCAATGATAAAGGTAATATGACTTTGTCCATAAGTTCCAATGGCTTTCATTTTATGAGCGAATTGCTCTGAAGACAATCTTTGTCCATTGATGTCCATGGCAATCACATGTGTATTTGCTGAAAGTTTATTTAAAATCAATTCACCTTCTTTTTGACGTACAATTTCTAAATCTTTTTCTGATGCTTTCTCAATTAATGGTTCATCTTTAACTTCAATTAGCTCAAGCTTACAAAATCGACTCAATCTTTTCTTAAACTCATCTATGCCCAATTGTAAATACCTATCTTTAATTTTACCAACAGAAATCACTGTTATCTTCATCCCCATGTTGCTTTTACTTCGCTTCCTGATAATTTATAGACAGCTATCTCTTGGCACTTATGACATAAAACTTTAACCCCAGCTACTTCTTCTATGAGAGGCAGCTCTTCTATTTCATCCAAAAAAACATCTAAAAGTTCTTCAACATGTTTGATACAACTATATATCACGTTACTCATCTTTTAATCTCACTTTCATTTTAATTGCTTTTACTTCCGAGAACCAAACACAATTAAAGCTCAACCACACGGGATGGTCTCAGTGGATAAGTTTCATAAATTCTTAACTTTGATGCATCTATATTTTCCTGTTTTAAAATATCTTTCATGGCCTTCATTGCCACCTCTACTAGATTCGCTTCTTTACTGATATGTGCTAAAAAAACATGTTGTGTTTGATTCGTCATTATTTGACTAAACGCATAAGCACCATCTTCATTGGATAAATGTCCAAAATCACTTAATATCCTTTGTTTTAAAAGCCAAGGTCGTGAAGAAGATAAAAGCATATCAACATTGTGATTCATCTCCATGATATAAAGGTGAGCCCCTTGAACAGCCGACCTCACTTCTTTTGAGACATAACCCGTATCAGTCAACCAGACTATTTTCTTTCCATTTCTTTCTATGATATAACCAACTGGATCAACAGCATCATGAGACAAGGGAAAAGGTGTAATTTTAAAGCCTGCTATTTCATAAGTTTGATACTTTTCAACATACTCGACTTTCTTATCCGTTTCTTTCAAAATTCCTTTTTCATACATCATATTTGCAGTTTTTTCAGTTGCCCACATTTGTAAGTTTAACTTCCTTGTCGTAACACCTACCCCTTTGATATGATCTGAATGTTCATGTGTAATCAATATATTTTTAATTTTCTCTACTTTCAAATCAGTTTGAGAAATCAACTCAGAAAATTTCTTAAATGTCACACCACAATCAATTAAAATTGATTCTGTTTTATCTTCAACCACAACTACATTCCCAATACTCCCACTCGTTAAAAGGCATACTTTCATTTAAAACACCTATTCTATCTTACAATTTTCTAATTCTTCAAGATAAGCTCAATGCGAATCATCCCTCCTTATTACTGTGACCTTCAATCTTTACTTCCATTTCAAAATCCTTTGAACAAAGCTATTTTTCGATTTTTTCACATCCATTCATATATCCCGTTAAAACTTTTGGAATTGTAATACTTCCATCTTCATTTTGATAATTCTCAATAATCGCAGCAACAGTTCTTCCAATCGCTACACCTGAGCCATTTAATGTGTGTACGAATTCTAACTTACCTTTTATTTCACGGCGAAATTTAATGTTTGCACGTCTTGCTTGGAAATCTTCAAAATTACTGCAAGATGAAATTTCTTTATACGCATGATAAGATGGTAACCACACTTCAATATCATATGTTTTTGCTGCGCTAAAGCCAAGATCTCCTGTGCATAATTCAACTACACGATAAGGAAGCTCTAGAAGTTGCAAAACTCTTTCAGCATTTTTAAGCAAGCTTTCCAATTCTGAATCGGAATCTTCTGGTTTAACAAACTTAACCAATTCTACTTTATTAAACTGGTGTTGCCTAATTAATCCTCTTGTATCCCTTCCTGCTGATCCTGCTTCAGCACGAAAACACGGACTATAAGCTGTATATTTAATTGGCAACTCAGCAATGTTTAGCACTTCATCTGCATGAAGATTTGTAACAGGTACTTCAGCCGTTGGACTTAAAAAGTAATCACTATTTTCTAATTTAAAAGCATCTCCTTCTTCTACAAATTTAGGGAGTTGACCTGTTCCAGTCATGCTTTTGCTATTAACAAGTGCAGGTGGTAAGATTTCATCATAACCATGCTCATTGATGTGGAGATCAAGCATAAAGTTGATGAGCGCACGTTCTAGTTTAGCACCTACTTTTTTATATACTGAGAACCGACTACCCGTAATCTTTGCCGCACGTTCGAAATCAACGATATCTAAGTTCGTGACTAAGTCCCAGTGAGGTTTTGCTTCAAAGCTAAACTGGCGAGGTTCACCCCATTTTTTAACTTCTACATTATCATCTTCATTTTTCCCTACTGGAACAGTTCCACGTGGAACATTTGCTATTGCTAGTAATGTTTTATTAATTCTTTCATCAATAGTGCGTAATTGTTCATCAATGCTTTTGACCTTGTCTCCAACACCATCAATCTCCGCCATCAATTCATTCACATCTTTTTTATCCCGTTTATATTCACCAATCTTTTTAGAAAAGTCATTGCGTTTAGATTTTAACAACTCGACTTCAAGAATCAAAGATTTACGTCCTTTATCTAATTCAACTATTTCTCTTAGGTGTGAAAAGTCTCCACCTCTAGTTTCCAATGCTTTAATTATTTCTTCTGTTTGCTCTACGATTCTTTTTAAATCTAACACCCTTTTTCCTCCTATATTTTAGAAAACTAATGTTCCACATGGAACATTAGTTTGAAATATTATTCTTCATATGCTTCAGCATCAACAGATAAATGAGGTACATCAACTTCTTCTTTCTCTGTTAAAGTAATACTCGTAATAGATTGTTCTTCTGCAACTTTCATAACTTTTACACCTTGAGTTGAACGTCCTAAAGTCGCAATTTGATCAACTGATGTCCGAATAATAATACCATTATTTGTTATGATTAATAGATCCTCATCACCATTAACAGTCTTCATTCCAATAAGCGCACCTGTCTTCTCAGTCATATTAATGGTTTTAACACCTTTTGTTCCTCTAGCAGCTTTACGATAGTCTTCAATCGGTGTTTGTTTTCCTAATCCATTTTCAGAAACAACTAAGACTTTTTGTCCAGGTTCTACAAGCTCCATGCTAATGGCTACTTCATCTTCACTTAATTTTATACCACGAACACCGGCTGCAGAACGGCCCATTTGACGAGTTTGTTGTTCATCGAACCAGACCAAATTCCCGCCACTCGAAGCAATCACAATCTCACTATTTCCAGTTGTTTTCCTGACTGATAGCAATTCATCTTCATCACGAATCCCTAACGCAATTTTCCCATTACGATTAATACGAGCAAATTCAGATAAACTCGTTCTCTTAACTATCCCTTGCTTTGTAGCAAAAAATAAAAATTCATCCTCTTTAAATTCTGATACTGTTAAAACAGCACTGATGACCTCGTTTGGAGCTAAATCAATTAAATTAACAATTGGAATGCCTTTTGCAGTACGTGAAGATTCAGGAACCATATAAGCTTTTTTCACATATACTTTACCAACATTTGTGAAATATAACAAATAATCATGAGTTGAAGTGGTTAAAATTCTTCTCACAAAATCATCATCATTCGTGCCCATCGCTTGAATCCCACGACCACCTCGATTTTGTTGACGATAAGTTGAAGTGGGCTGACGTTTTACATATCCTTTTTCTGTTATCGTAATAATCACTTGCTCACGAGGAATCAAATCTTCATCTTCAATATCAAAATCACCACCAACGGTAATTTCAGTTTTTCTTGCATCAGCATATTTTTCTTTAATGTCAATTAAATCTTGACGGATGATGCCATACACACGCATTTCGTTCGCTAAGATATCTTTTAAATCAGCTATTAATAGCAATAGATCAGCATATTCAGATTCAACACGATCACGTTGTAAGCCAGTTAAACGACGCAACTGCATATCAAGAATAGCTTTACCTTGTATTTCAGTCAAATCAAATTCACTCATCATCGTATTTAAAGCGAGCTCATCGGTTTGAGAACCACGAATAATTTGGATGATTCGATCAATATTGTCAAGTGCAATGCGATAGCCTTCTAAAATATGTGCACGTGCTTCAGCCCTTCTAAGATCGTACTCTGTTTTCCTCGTGACGACTTCAAATTGATGTTGCACGTAATGAGATAAAATTTCTTTCAAATTCAATACTTGTGGTCGTCGCCCCACCAGCGCCAACATATTAATGCTGAATGAAATTTGTAATTGTGTTTGTTTAAATAATTGATTCAACATGACACTCGCATTAATATCTTTACGAAGTTCAATAACAATTCGAGTCCCTTCACGGTTGGATTCATTACGAATATCTGTAATACCATCAAGGCGTTTTTGCTTCACAAGGTCAGCCATTTTTTCAATCAAAACTTCTCGGTTAACTTGGTAAGGAATCTCGGTTACAATAATTCGAGATTTTCCACCCTGATCTTCAACAATATGCGCTGTTGAACGAATAATGAATTTCCCTTTTCCTGTTTCATAAGCTTCCTTAATTCCTTTGGTACCAAGTATCGTCGCACCAGTTGGTAAGTCAGGTCCTTTAATATGCACCATTAATTCGGAAATCTCTATTTCACGATTATCAATATATGCGACACAGCCATCAATAACTTCACCTAAATTATGCGGTGCAATATTAGTCGCCATTCCCACAGCAATACCTGTTGTACCATTAACAAGTAAATTAGGAAACTTTGCCGGTAAAACTGATGGTTCTGTTTCTTCCTCATCGAAGTTAGGCACAAAGTCAACTGTATCTTTATTAATATCTCTGACCAGTTCCATCGCAAGCTTAGACATTCTGGCTTCTGTATAACGCATGGCAGCTGCACCATCTCCGTCTACCGATCCAAAATTCCCATGACCATCAACTAAAGGAGAACGATAACTAAAGTCTTGTGCCATGCGCACCATTGCATCATAAACAGATGAGTCCCCATGTGGATGATACTTTGCAATAACATCTCCGACAATCCGAGCAGACTTTTTATAAGGCTTATCACTATGCATACCTAAATCGTTCATCGAATACAAAATACGACGGTGTACTGGCTTCAAACCATCACGCACATCAGGTAAAGCACGAGCCGCAATAACACTCATAGAATAATCAATAAATGATTGCTTCATTTCACTAACCAAACTTTTTGGCTTTATTTGATCACTACTCAAATTACATCACTCCTTTTTTCAAAAGATGCATTCAATTTCTATCCTTTAAATCCTGTATCATCTTCGGTTTAGATGAATTTAACAAATTGCTTTACCTGTCATTCATTGGTAATCCATGACTCATTTTTCAAAAATTGAACCAACACGACCTAAAAAATTAAACATCTAAATTCGCATAAGTTGCATTCGCATCAATAAAATCACGACGTGGCTCTACACGATCTCCCATTAGAATATCAAAAATTTCATCAGCTTCCATCGCATCTTCTAAAGTAACTTGTAACAAAGTTCTAATTTCAGGATCCATGGTTGTTTCCCACAATTGGTCTGCATTCATTTCTCCGAGTCCTTTATAACGTTGAATATTAGGTTTTGGTGTTGGCGGAAGAGAAGCCATATGACGCTCCAATTCTGACTCATGATACAAATATTCAATTCTTTTACCTTGTGCCACCTTAAATAAAGGCGGTTGTGCAATATAAACATACCCATTCTCAACAAGTGGCTTCATATAACGATAGAAAAATGTCAACAATAATGTCCGAATATGTGCACCATCTACATCCGCATCAGTCATAATCACAATTTTATGATAACGTGCTTTTTCTAAATCAAAATCATCACCAACACCTGTACCAA
>JGI24700J35501_10930662_pt1 | contig 18119 bp, 7 predicted proteins | sample TergutTh196P1_FD_35501 | JGI IMG/M metagenome (IMG submission 35501)
AAAAAATATATATATATATATATATATATATATATATATATATATATTGTGTGCTCTTTAGCAGGGCTTATTGAATTTGCTTTGAATTAAGAATAGACAAAATTATCAGCTACCTAATGTTTCTTGTGAACAGAAAATATTTTAAGTTGTTTAATTCATGTTTGAATGACAGCTTGTAGTCAGTATGTGGACTAGGCAACAGGGTGGAGGACTGGGGGAATCCTGTCATTCCTGGCAGACACAGATATCTAGACTGGCTCTTGTGCCCCAATAGTGTCCTGTTTAATGGGTTTCAGGTGTAAAGTGGCCAGGGTATAAAGATGATCACTTATCTCCATTTAATGCTGAGGATAAGAATGGATGGTGCTGTACCTCCAGTCCTTCATATGCCTTCGTGGTATATGCAGGGAAACCTTGCCTTTTTAGTGAACACCAGAAATGTATCCCATGTGACACCAGTGAAGATTTTACATATTATTATAGGCATGGTATCTTGCTCATTTGTGTCACAAAATAACATGCTTTGATATGAAGTAGGAGCATATAAGCAGTACATTTGCGCTACTTCCAGTTTGGTCTCTTATGGTCATGCAGTTGACTTTTTTCAGAAAAAAACCTTTGCGGGATTAAATTCTTTCATTTTTGCTATTCATGTTACTTATAGTTAAACATTTTCTTCTTGAACTGTAGGTTGAATTTATTTTTCACATGATTCATTAAGCTGAATATTCAGGATGATATTTAAAAAAATATATCCTATAGTGAAGTAGCACACAGTTGCATGAAGATGGGTAATTTGGTCTGAATCTGTTATTAAAGAACAAATAGATGTGATGCAGATTTAAGGCATTTTTTACATTATAAGCCAGTGATGGGTCTGAAAATATTAATCAGAGGATCTCAGTAGTTTATTTTCCAGGTTAGAAATGCAACTTAGTGAATTGTCTTTGTTCATAATTTATGTTGTTCCCAAATGTCCTATCAGCATTTTGGACGTTTCATATGTTGCTAAACTAACCCTGACACTATCACTGTGGAATACCAGATGTACAAAATTTGACACCTCGTCTTTGTGGCCACCTTACGGCAAGATCCATCAATATGTTCAAGATCTTGAATAGTTACTGAACGTACTGGAAGGACAGCACCGATCACATATTTCTGCATAAAAATGTAGGATAATTTGTAAAACTGCCATGCGAGGGAATTAAAGTGAATATACGTAATTACAGGTTTCCACCGCGAAGTAGCTGAGAACCACGCACTTCTGGGTTTGTTATGCAGCAAGTAGTGGTAAGAAATTACCACTACTTGCTGCATAATAACCCAGAGGAGTGCAGTTCTAAAATTATATTTTGTGTGAATGGTTATTAATGATGGGATTTCCACATACATGTTAAGGTACCAACCCTGCTTGTGTCTACCTTTACACTAGTGTGTTTTTGTCTGTAGCCTGATTTGTGTATAGTTACATCTCATTTATTTTGTATTATTTATAACAGAGGTTTTGACTGATTTGGTCCTAAAGTAAGTTAGATGTAATAAATTTTAGATGACTGTAATGAAGATGAATTGATAGCTCGAACACTGTTGAATTGTCACATTGCAATAAATGTGTTCTGCAATGTGTGATTTTTATTGAATCTTTATTTCAAGATACTTGGGAAGTTGTGGGAGAGAGGGAGGATTATTATTTATTCACTTCACCTGTTTAAATTGTTTACTTAATGCCTTCCATACCGTTGTGTTAGATAAAATATATTTATTTGTGTAAAACCATCAAAACACAACTGATTTGTTAAAACCCGATTACAGGAAGTCTTTATATATTTATATAAAGACTTCCTGTAATCAGGTTTCAACAAATCAGTTGTGTTTTGACGGTTTTACACAAATAAATATATATTTAAATTTTGATTTTTTAATTAAATTAACAAATTGGCTGATAGCTAGCTAGCCTAACTGAGGCGTAAAACAAATTGTAGAAGGAACTGCAGTTGAATTACATCTAAAGTGAATATTGAAATGGAGTGCAGGTTACTTTGTGTTTAAAATGTGGTGTAGTAGAGTGCATTTTAAATTATGGGTTGTTCAGTAGTGTCAAGTTCACACCCAGGCTGTGTAAAACATCTCTTGGAATGACCATTTGTATGTGCAAATTTAAACTGGTACAATAAAATCAAGGTGAGGAATCATATGGTGATCCGACGTTATGGAATTTACAGGCCTTCTTTAATGTTAATTATTCATGATTATATGTGTTGCTCAGAGAGACGTTCCATTTTGTTTTTTTGCAGAGAGTGACTCTGTCATGGATATGTCAGGACTGTCCAATCATAGCTCATTCGGCAGTGAACCCTTCCTCACTCTTGAGCCTCCGTTGTCTGATTCGGATTACATCTTCAGTTTGGGTGATGGAGAAGGACTTACTGATCTCTTTGATTTTGCATTCTGAGAAGGAACAGAAGCTGATCTACGATGCCAGCTGTGCCGGAATGAATGAGATGAAAGCAGTGTTATTCTGGTTTGACAATAGGTATAAGTACTGGGGAAATGCAGCACTAAGTGTAACTGTTGCCATGTCATCTGATGGTGCCTGTGGTTTAGGTATGAATGATTTTCAGTACTTTGTGTGAAATGTATATGCCATGTTTGAGGCTACTGAATGGTCTTGTAAGTTTTATGTGAAGGGGGGGGGAGAAAGTCTGAGCACTTGCCTCAATTCCACTGCCTTTGCTTATTTATAATTTAGTTAGTTCACTACTTTCACATCTTCTGGCAGTTTCTGAATTTTGAGTAGCAGAATGCTTGGTTGTTATGGTTTCCGGGATATGTACAGTGTAAGATTATGACATCCAGGAAGCTTGGGAACTGATCCAAGTTACATTTTTGGATTTCTTGTCCTAGATGTAGCTTGTAATGGAAATACAAGATGAAGCATGAAAATCGGTTCATGACATTATTTTGATTACTTGCTGTATTATGGTCTGCAGTTACATTTCAGTACTGGGATGTCTGGTCTGCAGAAATCAAATTCCATCTGAAGGCAATTCAGCATCCGGGGTGGAATTTGATGTAGAGGTATAATGCTGTGGATGTTGATGTTGATCCAGTTATGTGAGGCGTAAAGCACGTGGTTTTTGAACCATTCCATAAAAGTCCGTAGTACCAAGCCTTGTAAATCACAGGAGACAGCCTGTTCCTCTTCAATGCTCTAAGAGTCTTACTTTCTCAATAATTAGCTGTTTGAATTTGTGGGTATAGGCTGTGCATGTCCCAGTAAGTCCTTGAACCCTGCTTGTGCTGTCTTGTTAGGTATTTCATGAGTTTCTTTTAGTATGTATATTCACCATAAAGAAGTTTTATCTGCATTGTCATCTGTATTGGTTTTAATCCTGCTTCTGAAAGTATTATGGCAAATTAAAAAAAATTGCTGCTTTTATGGTCAGCAGAAACCCCCCTCAGTGTACAAATAAGGACTGAGTGTTGCTGAAGATCAGGGTATTCTGGTATGTGTATGTGTATCAGTTGGGGTACAGGTACTGACATTTCAAAGGATTGCAGTGCCTTCTTCTAGGTGCAGTGGTCAAAGAAGTGTGCATTACTTAAACCCTGCAGCTGTTGGAAGCATCAGTACCTACTTACCACTTGACATGGTATAACATCCCAGAAGACTTGGATCTTGAGGAGCCTTCTCTTTAAACACTTGCAGAAAATGAAAGCCATGTCATTGCTGAGATCTGTCGGACCACCCAGAAGTGTGTTCAGTGTGTGTTAATGGCCATAATTCTTGTGAAACATTGTAGTGTGACCAGATACAGTGGAACCTGTTGCTGTCAAGCTGTCTTTGCTTGGTGTAAAGTTTTTTTTTTAATTTGTATACATCACTGTCACCACAAAATGTTAGTCCCTGTTCTGTGAGATCATATGTGGCAGATGTACATATGCCACACTTTTGTGTAATTTCATTAGTTTCCCCACCTTCTTTGTGGGGTTTGCGGTGGTGCGGTTGGTTGAGACTGTGCAATAAGCTGAAAGGTTGTGGATTCACTTTGTGATGGGGTCATTGGGATTTTTTATTAACTTAATCCTTCTGGCCATACAGTGGCTCTGGAGATGACGCAGCCTCTAATAGAAATGAGTAACAGGAATATTTCCTGGAGGGTAGAGGCAGCAGGTGCATATAGCTGACAACCTTACCACCTTCATGTGACAACTGTCTAGAAATTCTGGAAGTATCAACCTCCCGGAGCCCTAAGGAATTTTCCAGGCCTGTAATGGGACTGTTTTAGCACACTTTCTTTGTACTCTTAGCAAAATGTGTACCTTTTTGTCCTTCAAACTAAACGTGGGCCTGCCTGTTGGCTTGTTAAGCATGTTTTCGATTAGAGAATAATTGTAAGTAAACAGTCACAGAGAAAAGAGAGTAGGTATCAGAGCGTAGGCTTCATCTGAGCAGGTGTTTGTGTCACTTACAATGGCCAACTGGAAAATAATTCAGTCTTGCTGCCAACCCCCTATTTTGAAAAGTAGCCAGACTTCTGAATGCCAGATAACTGTAAATGTAGAGCATTATGCTCTTTGCTCTCCTGCTAATGCTAAAGGCATGGAATATCATAAAAATCCGTGGCATCTTGAGCTCAGTAACCTGTCCAAAAACAGCACAATGTGTGTGGTGTAAAGTGACTAAATTAGATCACCTGGTGTGGTCTGTTGATAATTGTGTCACAGAACAGAGCATTTGAAATGTGCAGGACCAACGTCACTTGTGGAGGGGTGCAGTTTGTTTTTCATTATTGATGGTTAAGACTGCAGCTGTGTTCTGTTGAAGGTATTGAATATTGTTGTGGAGATTTTGTAACTTGTAATTAAATTAACATTGGCCCTCAAATTTTTATGGATTAATTCACATGGCTGTGTTTGGAGCACATGCTGAGCTTGCAGTGTTTCCATTTTTTTTTTTATAAATGTACTTAGTCTCAAATTTCTGCTGTGGTGTGTATATTTTTTGGACTAGTTAAGTATACACACCCATCTGTGGTTGCATTCTGTTATTAGAGAAGAGTCGCAGCTTGATTACGCTAGCATGTCTAAACTGTAGACATCCCAAGTGAACATCTGTTCTGAGCTTCTCACTTTATGAATCATGAGAGAGGAAGTTACCATTTTTTCCTGTATATTTTTCTTAATTTACAAAAAAAAAATGTGGGGAGGGAATTGCCTTATGATTGTCTTCAAAGTTATGTACGTAATGTGCATGTGTTGCCTACTGAAGATACTGAAAGAGGTCTTATGTGTGGGTAAATATTGCACACTTCGTTATGTATATTAATGATTTACATTGTGCTGTGTACTGGTATCATTATTACAAGCTGTCACTTGATGTTGATGAGCAGGTGAGGACATGTGATAGTATGGTGGGATACATGTGCAGTGTCCAGTGGAACCATTTTTGGCGTAGTTAATTTTTACATGTGTATCTGAAGTGATTTCACGTACAGAACTGTTTATGTGTAACTTGTGTATTGTAGATACTTCCCATGAACAAATTTTTATGACAGCCATCTAAAATTTTGTGACCACATTGGTTAGTCATGGGGGCTCTTCTACCAAAATGAATTTTGAAAGACATCCATTCATTGTCAAGGAGACCTTTCAACCAGAGTTTGTGTTTGTAACAGTTTAATATTTTCTTCACCACATTGTCCAGGACCATTGTCAGGCCTTCTTACCCTTGCCTGTAGTTGGTACTATGAAGTCTTTTCATGTCAGAAACAATCTGAACTGCTCTATTTAACTTATACTGTTTGCTTTTTGGTTGTGCTATTGCCATTCTTGTGACTTAATGTAAAATCTGTTATGGATACCCTTTGCTTAAACCACCATTGGTTGAATCAATCCAGTTAGTCTGCATAGTCCTGATTTTGTGCAGTAAATCCAGTTACCGTGCCATTTGCCGAAGCCCCTCATCTTCTCTGGGAGCCTGGTGTAACTTAGTCATTATAGTGACTAGACTGGACCGTCGAGGGTTTGGATCCCTAGGTGCAAGAGATTTTTCTCTTCTCCAGAATGTCTAGACCAGCTCTAGGGCCCACCCATCTTAGTTAACGGGTACCAAGTTTCACTTTTGGCGGCTAGGTGGCTGGGGCATGAATTTAACCTTTCACCTTCATCTAGTGTGGAGGTCAAGAACGAGTGGAGCTGTACCTCTACTCCACTTATTTCCCTCCACGGTGTAAGCGGAAAATTTTACCTTTTATCTTGTCTACCATTTTTTGGTACGGCATTTTTAAAAACACACATTTTATGATCATGTGTGTCACAAACACATTTAATTTTAGTGTTTTCACTTTGATTAAAGGTTATTTGACGTTGGTTCCTGCAATTGTGGATGGGAAAATGGTGAAATGTTGTGTCTGCCCAAAAGTAAAGTCTGTGATATACTTGCAATTGAGTCGCATTTTTGTCACATAGAGAACTATTTTTATTAGCTAATTTATGATGGTTACCCTGTTGTCAGGATTTGTGTAACAAGCACACATCCTTTTCCACAGAAGTTTGGCTGTTTTAAATGGTTTATACTTTGGCTGCCAAAATTCAAGTTTTAGCTTTTTATAGGTTTCTTTAATTCTTTCTCCAAGTTAGCATACAATGCAAAGAATCCATACAACTCCTTCATGCTATATATTTTTTCAGTTTGACTTGTCAGAAGACGTGGCTGCTCAAAATGGTATTTCTGTCTCATTGGACCAAATGCAGTAAGGACATTTGCCCAAGTTATTGTGTTGGCAGCATTTTTTCACTATTTTGAATTCAGTCATGAAGCATTTTGATCAGAAGTTTGTTATTTATACAGTGTGTATAGCTTAAAGTGGAACCCAGGCATGGAATCTACAAACCCACTTTTAGCTGTATTGCTATGTAGTGACTCATTGCTTTGCACTCTGCAGTTCTCAGTTCTGCATTAGTGCAGGACTGTGTGCCATAAAATGGACATCAATTGCTGCATAGCAACTGATGATGTGCTGAGTGCAGTGCTCAGTCCCAGAGCAAAGAGAACTTGCATCAGATTATGTGTTAAAAATTGGGATGAAATGTTGAAACAAACTGTGCTGGGTAAAATCCACTTACTGGATTGAAATTCTGCATGACAACCATCAGAAAGCAGCCACTGTTACATTTTATCATCTGTCCTCCACTGAAAAATATACCACTACAAACAGTTTCCACTGAATTTGGAAATATATGTGCCACCTATTCCCTTCTGTTCAGATGGTCTTGTTCTAAAGGTGTATATTTGTTTCAAAACGTTTATTAATGGTTTTGTATTTCTAACATTGTGTTGATTTTCTTTTATCTGATGGTGGATTGCAATATGTTTTGTCATTTTATTTATGGTGTGTGTGTGTGTGTGTGTGTGCATAGGTTGCAAAGATTAAGTTTCTGTATCATTCAGTTTACTGGTTCAAATCTCAACCAGGCAGTCACTCTCCTGAGAGTTTTTCAAAGTTTTTAGCAGATGTCTAAGCAGTGCCTCTATCTATGCTGTGACCATGTCTTACCACACTGACAGTTATATTCTTTATGAAATTTCTCATTTTATACTGTGTAACCTCTGCATTTGGTGCATTGTTACATAAACCACAACAAACATGCAGTTTCCAGAATATGTCATGGTATTGGTTTGAGTTGTATGCAGCTGTATACTTGTATCATGGCTTAATTTCAGGTATGCTTTTGTTTATTGGTATGTATGTTTGTATGGATGTGTGTATGTATGTATGTTTGTTTGTTTAATGTAAGATGATTTCTCTCATTTGCCCAGTTGTAAGGTTGTAAATGGCTTTTATTTTCTTATAAATAAATGCATGTTCACAGCCTATTCACTTTTTCGTATATAGTGATCTTCAGTTTATGAACAATTAGTTTACAAATGTTCATTTTTAAGAGATGCATGAATTGATAACTGCTATTTCTTTAATTAGGAAGCCAGGTTATCTGATATAATGAAAATAAATTGAAGTCTCTTAACTCGAATATTGGCTTGTTGTCCTTATCTTTGTACAGTTGTTGCACTTAATTTTCTCACATTTTTACATAAATTTTATTCTGGTATGAACTGTAACTAGAACGAGCCATTATTATTACCATAAGTCATTGTTTCCCAAACTTTTTTGTTCGCAGACCCCTTTCGGCTTCAGAAAATAGCCATGGATCCTCACATCCTTGCTTGCATAGATATAGTGTCTGAATTGTGGGTATCTAAAATTAAAAATTATATCTCACAACTGATTTTAGTTAGATATTAATACATACCAGTAGCATATGTAACAATGCATAAAAAGATATGACAATAATTAAAATGATTGTGACTTGCTTCTTGGGTACAAGAAGTTTCTTATTTAAATATTCTGTTGGTCATATGAAATAAACACATCACCTGTTAAGGAGGTTTCTCAGTTACATTTAACAAAACATTATTCCTTTAATGTAAAAGATTTCAATGTAGCCATTACAGAAATATATCCATGTATGTGGAATCTGGTCACAGATCCCAAGGGATCCACAAATCGCACTGTGGTAACCACTGCATAAGTGACAGACATAGATTGGTCAATGTAATTCAGTTCACAAATTTCTCTCTCTTTCCAACAGTGCTACAGCCCGGGGTGGGCCTCGGCTTCCTTCAAGAGTTTCCTCCATCCTTCCCAGTTTAGGGTGACTATTTTCCAATTTCTACACCCTAGCCTTGCTACATCCTCCTCCACTCCTTCTTCCCAACGCAGCCTGGGTCTCCCTCTGGGGCGCTTTCTTCCTGGCTCACTGAGGACTCTACTGGATAAATCATCGTCCTGGCGTATGACATGTCCTGCCCGTCTCAGTCTACTCAACTTGCAGAATTTCACAATATAATTCTCACCACAAAGTTGGTAGAGTTCTTGATTAGTTCTAGTTCACCATCTTCCCCGGTCCATCACTGGGCCATAAATTCTCCAGAGGATTTTACCCTCAAAGATACTAAGACAATGTTCATCTTGTTTAGATAGTACAGTTCACAAATTTAATGACAGTTAATGCATGCTGTAGCCATCTGTCAGAGGTACCCACATACATTGATATTCAAATCAATATGTTATGTTACAAAGTTCAAAATTTAATTGTTGCATACATGCTGTGAAAAAGCTGTTTGGTACGCTTAGTTACTATGTGAAGTAGGTTGTTGACATCTAAATTCTCCCCTGCTTTTCCTGCAGTTCCTTTTCTGGGTTGCTGTTCTGTACAGCCTATGATTTGTTTTCAGTGTGGGAACGAAGATCATGCTTCTGGCGCTTCAGATATTCAAATCCCACGTCAACTGCAGCCATTAAATCATATTTTGACAACAGTACACAGGAACTTTTAAAAAAATGACATTATTGTACTAAGTGGAGGAGAGTCTCAAATTAATGCTCTTCATAAAATTTCAAAAGAAACTAGCAAGTGAAATACACCATGAAGTCATTTTTTATTTAAGTGGGTGTTCTCACAAATAACATTGCTGGTTCCATAATGTGGACACCTACAGGAAGGCATCCTTGCTGGTTGTATTGCAGCACAGGTTTCATTTAAGAAACTTGTTACCCTCAAATTAACTTCTTAATTGTATTTGACTCACTGGCTGTAGAAGAGTCTCAAGTCTTGTGGGATTTGTACGCTATGCACATTGGTATACAAGTTACTGAGTGTGCACTCACAACTATCATGAGCATGGATTAGTATCACCACAGAGGCATGGGTATGATGCCATGCCATTCCATGTGATGTTTATGGACAAAGTGGCACTGGGATAGTATTTTGGTTTTCCTGTGTCATTGTCATTCTGCTGCCAATGCTCGATACTCATATTTCATTCATTTACCATTGGTACCATGTAATCGTAGCAATTGAGTATTGTCTGTGGTGTTACCTACTTGTATGTACAAGGTTTTTCAATGCATCTGTGAGAAGGAGCTAAAAGTGGAAAACTTATTACAAGGAAGATGTTTTATTTAGGTTCATATTTTGCATCCACTTTAGTATTTTGATCCCAGGCATTTATTTCATAATGTTTCAATTATAGAAATCGCAATTCAGACATGTAGGACTGAAGAAAAATGCATAAAATAGGTCCAAAGTAATTTGTTGTTAGTACAAGTATGTACTGTTCATTTGCCTCACTTGTCTTCCACATCCGTTCTTTCGTTACACTGAACATCATTACTCATTAAGACAACGTATGTTGTTATCTGCTGCAGCAGAATCCTCTCATCTACACTTGGAATTAAAACCGTGCTGCAGTAGCTTTATGATGATGTTTCATTTAGTAAAAATGCATAATGAAGACCATGGATCTAGAAATGGAATAATCAATAGGCCACGCACACACAATGAAGTCGTCTGCAGTCTATTAACTCTGTACACAATGACTGACAGTACATGATTGATGGTTGTTTAAAGCCTTCTAAACATATTAAGTGGGAATAGTCAGTATAAAAATTAAAAAAAAAAATAAAACTTCAAATCAAACTTCTTGTATAGGAAACCTTCGTATCTACGAAAAAAACTGTGTATTGATTTATTTTCAGGTGTGTTCACAAAACTGTGAAAAGTGTATATTAGCTTCGTCATGTCATTCTGTCTGTCCGCATGGAACACTTCAGCTTCCACTGGACGAATTTTTATGAAATTTTATGTTTGATTATTTTTTGAAAATCTGTCATAAAAATTCAACTTTAATTAAAATCTGACAAGCATAACAGATACTTTACATGAAGACCAAAATACATTCTTCTTGGAATGAGAAATGTTTCAGATAAATGTAGAAATCAAACACATATTATATTCAATAACCTTTTTTGAAAATTATGCCATTTATGAAATGTGGAAAAATGTAGATCGGGCAGGCCACAGATGATAATATGACGCATGCACATTGCATGCTGGATACAGAAGGCTTCAAATGCACACACATAAATGTTAATACTGTAGTATGTAGTAGTAAGATGTAGTGTCTGCATTGTTAATGTCTCCACAGCATGAATTGGATCATTTTGTGACCCTGGTGGCCATTCAACTTGGGCATTTTATTTGTGTAATAGATAGGATCTGTCAAGGTGTGTTTAAAGTAGCCAGGGTAACTCAGTCATTCTAATGTCTGGTCTGGCCAGCTGGGCTGTGGTTCTTGGCAAAGGTTTGCTGGCTTGTTGGGGGCCTACCCACCTGCATATGTAGTGAAAGCCTTTCCTTAGCAGTTGAGTGGCTAGAGCAAGAAGTTGACCACTCGTCTCCATCTAGTGCTGAGTTTAGGATCAGGTGGATCTAGACCTCCAACCTTCATGTCGTCATGGTTTGCGCTTAGTGGAGGGGTGACTTCATCCTTGAGTGCTGGATGAGAATTCTCACTAATAGAAAATTGAATTTGATTTTGCTTTGTAGTTTTTCCTTCCCATTTCATCCTCTGTTTAAGTCATCCTAATATCCAATTTCTACATTAACATAAGCCATCAAATTTCAGTAAACATATTCCTGGTAAGTGTAATGTGTCGTGAAACCAACTTTCTTTTGCCATCCATTTGGTGTAGTGGAAGCTGTAGTAATTTTGAAAATGAAGTAGTTTTCAAAGAAATGAAATTTATAAAAAGGATGGCACGCATCCATGGTGTTCAGATGTGCATGGTGCAGAGCAGGTAAAACTTGTATTCTTACAATATGAAGTTCATGGCTTTTTGCATAGTTTCTTTTTATAGGTAGGGTTGCCTGAACCCAGTAGGTGGTTGCCTAATGCAGCAGAATATGGGGGAAGAAACCAGGAAGCAGGAATGAAATACTCTCATGATTGCTAGACACTGAAAAAGTGTAGTATTGCAGTTATTTTTATATTTTAAGTGTGCAGTCATATTAGAGTATTGCATTTTGTGCCACCAATTAGTAAATGAGGTTGTTTGTGTTGGGGAGGGGTGCAACACAGAACTCCAGTCGGGCTGTGACTGCTGTATGCGAGGTTTTATTTTCATGCAAAATGGGAGTAAGTTTAGCAGCCTCTAGATTTTGAGCTTTGTTTCGAGATATGACATGAGAATTTTTTTCTCCTGACAATTAAGATTCCAAAGATATATACAAGTGAAGGGGAAGCATTTTAAGGGTGCTGTATTTTCAGTGCACTGTTGACAAATATGGCACTAGTAGTAGTCATATACATAGCCGAGAAATGAGTATGACTGGTGCAAGGAAATCTGCTGATTACTTTTTGACAGTTTGAAGGATTAAGTGTACAGTGATTTCATGGTTAAAGTGTTTTTATTAATGCAGTTATGAATGAAAGTTCATTTTTAAAGGTATGTGCTAATTAATTTCACAGGAAATTTGAGAAACTTGTATTTACCATAGTGAAACTATTTTCACTTTACAGTTATTTCTGAGGTAGTACTTTTCATTAATGGCCCTGCCATCTTAACTGAGCAGTTGGCTGTATTTGTACTGCAAAACAATATATTTGTTGAATTTTTTAGCATTTTCTCTCCATCAGTTATTGCCTTTACTGTGAGGTGTATGTAGCTGTTAGTACCAGATGTTCTGATTGCCATATTGGTTGACTTCAAACATTTGTAACTTTGCCCACATCTTTTAATAGATTCTGTTGACCTTCAGTATTATTTGTATGAGTTAACTTAAAAGGTGTTTCATTTGAAGACGTGTCTGTTGAACTAACTTTGAATATAACCACAGCTACCCTCAGATATGACTGATTAGTGTTTGTGTATGAATGCATGTGTGTGTATAATCCTTCAGAAATCAACAATGGCTGTAGTCGATGTGTTGTGCTTTTGAAAGTGCCAAGGGTCGACTACAGTCATTGCCAAAAAATGCCAGCAATGGGATGTTCTTGCAGAGTCCTGTGGGATATGTACACTCCTGTATCTGCTTGTGCTGTGTTTACCAAAGTGAAAAAGGGTGTTTGTTTAGTTGGTATGTTTAAAACTAATTCTGGCTGCAAAGGGATGTGCTTCAATTGAGGATGTGTCTATTGAACTACATTTGGGTATAACCACAGCCACCTTCAGATATGACTAATCAGTGTGCATGTGTGAATGTAGTTGCGTGTAATTCATTTTCCTTGTCTAGCCATAGGTGCCTATAAATGTACAGTACAGTACAGTACACACAATTTTTAAGGAGAGAAATAATATATTCCTTCATTCTTAAAGGTACATTGCATTTAAAATGAAGGCAGAGTCATATTGCTTAGTTTTTTAAATGGTTGACATTACTGACAACATGTGAGCAAATAACGATTTTGGTCTTTTGTATTGCACGTGTATTTTATCTGAACTTTGACAGGTTAAATACTGTACATATTTCACATTACTGTTGTTGCTCTTAAATGTGAATAATATTGCATTTTAAATTCTTCTTCTGTCAGTTTATTAACCTGACTTTACAGAGTATCAATTTCTGAGTTGTGGTTTGCCATTTGAGGTTGCATATTTGTTCACAGTAGGTGGACACTTGTAGTTCATATACTTGATTCGTTGTAAATTTGTTTTTAGTTACTATTAATTATGTGTGTGATTTATGGTGTAGTGACTGATTGGTGGAGCAGTGGGATGCCATAACTAATGTACATCTTGCCATTCAAATGTTACGTGACTGTGTTCTTTGTCCTGTCTTAGTGATGGAAATTATTTTATATTGTACATATTTTAACTGTTTCCCAGACTTATATTGGCCTCAGTGGATCATGTGCTGTGTTTCAGTAGTGGCTTACTCTATCAGTATTTCTGTTAGCGAACAGATTTACATCACAAATATCGTGCAGTTGTGAAACATAGGAGGTGCCACTAACCTCATGTGAATTAGGGGGGGGTGTTTATGATCAGATTCATGGACCAAACCATCAGACTCGACACACAAAGTATTCGCAGACATCTATTTCTTCTCAGAAGACATAGCCTGTATGTAGACAAAAAGACAAAAGGCCTAAAGGGTGGTGGGAAGTGGTTGGAGTGTAAAATGGGAGCATTGTCTAGGTCTTCTGCCATCTCTGATATTCCACATTGTATCACCCTCAGATATGGGCAGTTTCAAAGCCACACTTCATCCTTAATGCAACTGATGTACATTGAGAATGACTCATCTTTATTCTGAAGCCAGACATACATTTCTCACTTCAACTTGTCAAACATCTTCGTAGGGATGAAGAAAAGAATAAATCCTGAAATTTATCAAAGTTCCAACAAGCATAAAATGTGGCCTGCAGATGAGTACATAATACGTGTATACAGTAGGGATAGATCAACTGAATAAATTTTTTGCCTAACATAGGGAATACGTGTAAGTAACAAAAGATCACCCTTAATGCTAATTCTGCAGATGTGCAGTTTTTACTCCAGGTCCTATCTTGAAAACATAACTGGGGTTCATATTGTTGTACTGATATGGTATAAACACTGTTCCAAAAAACAAAAACAACAGAACTAACAGATTTGAACAGTTATGAAAACTGCGTAAATATTGTATAACAAAAAAGCTAAAATATGGTTTGCACGGTTACCCCTCGGCAAATCACACTTCTAATTTAACCAACATTTACAAGCAGTGTGCCCCTCCCTTTGGTAGCATTGCAGCTCACATACCCCAACCCAATTCAATGGAATCTCAGGGAATTAAGCGTCTTAATGTAAAACGCTTCGCCTTAATGATGAAAATTTAATGAGATATGAGGAATGTAGTGATAATGCTTACCACCTTTTGCAGGTGCTCACAACTTCAAATCCATGCTCATAAACACTGAAATGAGTACAGTAGAATTCCTTCAACCTTACATCCACAGGAAGGTACAGGTGCTGGATTATGTAATAATACCTACAATGACCTTAAAATTCTTACAAGTAAGTTTTTCTTACTGTTCCTATGTTTGGTCTCCACAACAGATCAGGATAATATTCCTGTAGGTTATCTCCTTTAGCCAGTAGTTCAAGGGCATCAGATTTATCTTCTGTGTTTTTTTGACTCCCTTCAATTTCTACCAGGGCTGCTACAGGATCAGGATACTTCATCGTTGAAGTTGATGGGGTGGGAGATGAGGGGTCAGGAGATATCCACAACGGCTGATGTACAGACATTCATTGAAAGCTTTCTGATCTTATTTCTAAAATCTACCTCAACTGCTGAAGTGTCAATTTCTGAATTGTCAGCTTCTGGATTAAAGGAATGTACTATATTACATTAACACTACAACAAGAAAACCTGTATGTGGGTTTAAAGAAACCAAACGCAAATAGAACTAACACCATAACAGGGATGCAGGACTTGCAGTTCACCCACAGAATGGAATTTCAAAACCTCACATCTGGACAGTTTTTTTTTCTGGTCCTTCCTACGAGTCAGAATGAGATATAATCTGAAGGGCCAAAGGTCTGATACCAAGGAGTGGTAAAGGGGAAACTAGGCTGTGCCACTAGTGCCATCTAAGATCCAAGTATGTGATATGGCACAACTTTTGGAATTCATGTCATATAGCCTTGCATTCTCTGTGCGTTAATTGAAAATAATTACTAGGTCTGACAAAATTATGCCACTTTTGTAATTATGAAATTAGAGGTTGCATTTGTGTTAATATATGAAGTATTTTAACATTGTGTTGTGATCCTGTCTGGCACATAGGCCTGCATGTACTAACTTTCCTCTGTTACACTTAGAGTGCTTTGTTTATTAATTTTTAGCTTAGGCTGATGACAGGAACATTAGAATTGTTTGCACTGCTTTGCTTGTAGCAAGCATCACTTCATAATATGTTTGGGGGGCAGATCTTTATCGTGTATGTGTGTTATAAATGAGTTCTATAACTGACACACCAGGTCTTTGATTCAGTATGTTTCTGCAGTCTTCATTTCGTGATCCCTACTCTGTTACTTCTTGTTCTAATCAATTTTCTTATATTTACTTAGATTTGTCATTTTTCTGCCATTTGGGGTGTTCTGTTCCCCATTTGTTATTGTGCAAACACTCTTTCTAATTTAAATTATAAACGCAGTTGTGTAGTTTTCACCCCATGTTCAGGAGGTTCCAGGTTTGAATCTGAGCTCGACTCAGCTGGCTTTCTTGACCAAGTATCCCTTTGTACAGATGCTGCCCTTGCTCAGGTTTTTTCCATTTCACCAATCACACCTTTTCTCCTCCTGAGTGATGTTATACTTTCCCTTGTTGGACCTGTACAAATGAGAAAGCTTTGGTAGATTGAAAAATGTAATGTAGGAGCGAAAAGTTATTTGATGCCTTTTATCAATCGGGAGTTTTCAGTAAACTGATGGATGATTTTATCTTAAGATGCAAGTGTGCCCATGAAGATGTTCTTGTGTCATTCAAGACAAGACATTCTGTTATCTAGTAAGACTTGGGTATTACAGTCTGCGTGATGTTTCTGTTCTTTTAATGCTGTTCTGAGACATTTTTCGGCATCACAGTGAAGCAGGAGGCTCAGATGTTATCAAGGGCAGTGATACAATATATGTAATATACATGCTTTCATGTACCCATGAAATAAGTAACTGGAAACTTGGAGACAGCACTGTCTTGAAGAGTCTACAGTAGTGTTGTATTGGGAGCTGTATAAATATACATAAACATGTTTAGATGGCACAGTGATACACCTTTTTATATTTGATATTCTTGTTACATTTTTCGTTTGTAAACAACCACCCGCAGGCAGTATATCATATTATGTGACATTTGGTTCATTTTTGACTTCCAATTCTGTGACATGTAATTTTACATTGTTACATAAAAATGTGCTGAAGCACACATAATTTAATGGATGGCCCGACGATGGTCATTTGTGACTGCGTGTAGCAGAACATTTGAAACAAAGGGGTCTGCCGTGTGAATGGAAGTATGTGTATGGTTCTAGCACATTTGGATGCCTCGTTCAAAGGTTGAAATGTATTTACGGGTGGGCCATGGCCATTCTGCCACTCAAACTTACTGTCACATATTTTATGTTGAAACTTCTGCAGTTCAATTATTACCACATTGTTTTCAGATTTAAATTTCTCTCATAAGTGAATGAAACACAGACATGACTTTTAACTTGGATAAAACGTACTCATGTGATGGTGTGTCTCAGTTTTGAAATGTGATAAAGAAACGTGTCACCATTACAATGGTTGAAGTGCCACAAGTAGTTGTAGCGTATCTTTCCTCTCATAGACAAACTAATGTTGAGACATCCTAACACAAGTTTCTTGAATACATACTGACATATACTGATCCTGCTGTCAGTTTTATTGCATTTTAAATATACCACATTTAATTAGACAGTTAAATCATACTGTCTGCTTGCTAGTAAATTATACTTCTCAGTCCATCTAAGTTATTTGATATACTCTTTAATAGTTTGAAGATTCACTTTAATATAAATGTTTATTTATATCACATGTTATGCATGTGAATATTGTATATATCAAAAGTGTTGGATGTTATTTTGTGTATAGAACTGGAGTGCTTTTGAAGATTGATTTGGGCATCTGTGGGTACTTGCAGCACATGAAGGCCAAGTTATTTTTAAATTTGTCCTTGCTTTGCCCCTGTTGCCAGAAATGTGGACATTTATCCTCTCAGCCATTTTGCACCAGTTCAGCAGAGTATTAGCAACACAGTGATACATCTCTGCTTGTTATTCTATATTTTCTTTTACGTTATATTTATGCTAGTATTGAAAGAAGAATTATTTGTTTTATCTTCAGCAACATACTTGTAAACACACCTTTTGTTTGTTGCTGTCCATTGCTCACACCATCAGCCTGTACATGTTGTATTTTGAATGATTACTGTGCAAGAACTTTGTACTTTGAGCATCCATTGTATTTATACATTTAATTGATATTTTTAAGTATAAATTTGGTTTCAGTAAGAATGTCAGTTGTGCTGCTGGTAACAAACTTACTGACTTGTAATTTTAGTTTATGTATTGTGGGATATTGCACTTCACATATACGTGTACAGGGAACTGATAAGTCCTTAGCCCGACCAGGAAGGAAACAAGCTACAGCGACAGAAGATTTTGAGTTTCATATATCCTATTTATAATCATAATTGGAGGAATG
>JGI24700J35501_10930661_pt1 | contig 18094 bp, 13 predicted proteins | sample TergutTh196P1_FD_35501 | JGI IMG/M metagenome (IMG submission 35501)
TTCATAATGCTACCTTTTTTGGTTCCTGTATAATTCACATTTTACATACAGGGTGTGCTAAAATTTAAATACCAAATTCCAGTGCTAAAAGGTTAAGTAGACACATTTATTTCAATGTCTTAAAAAAAACTCATTTTATATACACATTACTCATGAAAGTATCACTGTGTGTAATCCCAGTATGTGTCAACTTGTTTCTCTTACCACAGTTCTTCTACATAAAGTAAATGCATGGTGCAGCACCATGGAACCTTGCTGCTTAAATTTATTTCTAATGCATGGTACATATATCATACCTGCACTAAACAGTCTCTATAACTGGATGTGAAATCTACAGAATTCAATAAAACTATGAACATGAACACTGTGTAGGTAAACAAAATACAAACTTGATCTGCAGAAATATGACATCAGGCCACCTAAACATCCTTCAGCACACTGTGTCATACAATATGACGCAGCACTTTGGTTTTATTTAATAAAATAACCAACACAACAAATATATAAAATACATAAATGCAATAATGTTTTTATTTAGCTCTACTTGTCTCAGCCACTTATGGCCACCTTTATGGGGAACAGCGTACATATCTAGGAATGTTAAGACATGATACTATTCATTAGAACAAAGAAATAGTTCAACTCAGCACACTTACTAGAAAAGATAATGCCAACCAACATAAAGACAGACTGTTAACATTTCACTAAATTTAAGCCACAGTAGAATACACTACACATATTTCTTTTTTATAATCAGTACTGCTGACTTCAGAACATTCCTATAAATATACTACATTCTTCCTGCTGATGGCCAAAGTGGTTGAAACATGCAAGGGTAAATAGAAATAAAATAATTTTATGTACTGTATTTGTGCATTGTGTTGGTTATTTTATCAAACAATCTTACAGCAAGTTACTACATATGTGATGCTCTCTTCAGACAATTCATATACACAGAACATTGCTACATCTGTAATGAATCAATTATAATCCAATTTTTCTTAACACAAAATAGAACAACACATTATGAAAGCCCAAATACATTCACATCAAGGTACAGAACACATGGCATGAATACAGTGGGATACCATAAGAGCCACACTCAGAACACAATACAGAAACAACTAGTCTCAACTTGGCTTTACACATAAATTAAAGAATTTGCCAACACTGAACTGCTACAACAAGAACAGCTAACTGAAAATAAACTTAAAATCAGAATGTGCACTGTTAAAATGACAATACAAACACACATGACGAGCATTCCAGTCTTCTCAGATATGACAATGTGGCACTGGGTAAATGGTTCCAGATGTTTTGAAGCAGGCCCTCTATGATGAAGGCACTATATTCAGTTGAAATGTTGGGAATCACTTCACTCAACAACACAGTATCACATCCCAGAAGACCCATCAAAACTGGTGTACTAAAACACTTGAAGTGATGACTTGGTAACTCATACTAATTTCAGTCACGCAGTGTGGTGTGATCTGTCACAAATTCATCACCTCCTTTTCAGAAGAAGTGCCTTATGAATCTTTAAGCAATGTTTCTTCATGTCAGTCAGCTGAGCAAAGCCACGACTGCGGATTTCACACACATATGGTTTTTCGCCAGTATGTGTTCGAATGTGAACTAAGAGTGTTTCTCAATGTCAGAATTCCTTGCTGCAGAAAGTATAATCATATGGCCTAGCATCTGTAGGCAAAGCAGTATGATTGATAAGACTGGTACGCTGAGAAAACGCATGGTTACAGATTGTGCATATAAATGTTTTCTCCCCAGTGTGTGTCTGATGATGGACATCAAGGTAATTTCTTGTTGAAAAGGCTTTATTGCATATAACACACAGGAAGCACCCCATTTCTAGTCGCTGCCTACCTTCATGCACAACTTTACAGTGAACATACAGACTGCTACTATAAGGGTATGTGTTGCCACATTCATCACAGCAAAATGGGCACTCCCCTGTGTGGGTTCTCATTCGTACTGCCACTTTTCGTGCTGAAAATGCTTTATCACATACATCACATGGAAACTGTTATAGAAGTCCCTTCCTTGACTTATCATGAGATCTGAATGGGTCTATCGGTTTTCTTGGGCCAACAGCATAGATCCCATGAACCTCCTGTCGGTGAGACAGCAAATTCCTGTACCTCTTGTAGGATGAACCACAAATCTTGCAACCATAAGGTCACACTTCTGAATGACTCAACTGGTGGAGCTTTAGAATGTACAGAATTTCAAATCTTTTCCCACAGGTTTCACAAAGAAAACTCTTCTCTCCATGTTTCAGCATATACCTCTTCAAATATTTCTGAAACAGAAATTCCTTACCACATTCTTCACAAGTGGGTTTCATGTCACGAGCTTGATTACTGTGTTCATGGTTCAGATGAACCCTTCTTTCATGACTCCTTAAGGTGCTGAATATGCCAAATGTTTTACCACACATGCTACAGAGATAAGGTCCATCGCTACCGGAGTTTTGACTGTGAACAGACTTGTGAAACTGTATATCACTGATGGATTCAAATGTGTCATTACGGGATATACATCTTAATTCATTAAGTTCAGTGTGATCAACTTTTAAGTGATCTCTGAATGACAGTGTAAAGAAAAACATTTTACCACAATGGTGACAACTGCACTGATCATGAGATGGTGCCTCCTTGTCACCTATTTGCTGGCCTTTGACAGGGTAATAACTTTTTGTGTCAACACGGTAGCTATAATCACTGTCACAACTGCCAAGTAACATGTCGCTGTTTTGGTGGTAAAGGCAACCTGCCAGTTTATCTCCAGACTAAACTTCATCATAAGGATTGTTCTGATCCTCAACACTTTCATCCCTAACAAATAACAATGTGCTCTGCCTGTCTGGGAAGTTTTTGTGTACAATGAGTGCTTCAAAAGCAGACAGGTTGAACACTTCATATGCAGATTGACTATCACATGTATCAAGGCTATCAAATTTAATTTCTGGTGTTAATATAACAAACTCTTTGTCATCACTTCCACATGGTACTAATGATGAGTCTTCCAAACCTTGACAAAGTGATTTTAGTTGTTCCTCCAATGATTCTTGACCTGGAAAACAAATTGCGCCTAGTCATTACTACTGGCAAATCTACTCTCATGTATATAGCAGATCTGGCAAAATACTGAAAAAAATTATAAAACTGTACCAAAACTGTCTGCACTGAATTAGCTGGTAAAAAGTTCAAGGTTTTCATTTGACGCTCCTATATATTTTCCATGCAGAGAGGTTTCTGTTGTAACATTTCACTGCCAGTAGCATATAGTGGTCAGAAAGTAACTACATGATTTGCAGCCTTTCATGATTCACTGGCATTTCAAGGTGAACCTCGTATCACTTTATGGTTCCTTCCCCTTGGATAATGATCACAGAATAAGATCCTTCAACACTTTGACAACCAGTCAACAAATTTTCACTGTCTCAATCCACTTAATATACGAGGTCCATTCAGCAGGGTCCTTCACGAGAAGCTAATAACTCCTCGGCTAGTCAAGAAATTCCCACCATTTTGTGGAACCTTAAGGTTCATTGTCACATTCACTAGAGCCCAAAACTTGGCCCTGTCTAGAGCCAAATTTATCTACTGCTTGCCCTCCCGTTCTATTCATTCAAGATACATTTTAATATTACCCTAAAAACAGCTATGTCTCTTTCCTAAAGACAAAAGATTCTGTACTAAATTGCAGTAAGCATTCCCTGTACTCAATCTGTTCTCAATTTCTTCATGCATACAATCACTTGTCTGTGATATGTTAGCACAGACAATACTGATGATGGCACTTGTGCCAGTCCTGAAACACATATGTTGACTACATTTAACACATATGCATTTTGTTCCAAAGTTGTTGGAAGTGTTACTAAAATTTTATTACCAATTCAACTGGTTTAATGTTATGTTAGGCATGTCACATTTCATTGCGTAGAACTGTGTCAAAAGTGTAAATTTAGTGTACAGAGCATGAAAGGTATTCTTTTTTTCACTTGTTTTATTACAGTACAGGTAAACCTTACAATAAAGTACTCATGGCTCAAACAAAAATGGTATACATACATTCAAGATAGTGCCAATTGTATTCACACCGTCAACACAATATGTAACATGAAATGCACTTACAATAAAAGAGTTTACTTCCATTATTTAACTCATATATAAGATTACACATGTCATTTACTACTTTCTCTACAACTCTCACAATGTTCAATAACTTCATTACTTTTTTCCTCTGTATCATGGTTCTTTAACAGATGGGTCAACAAGTAACGTTTCAACCGGAATGTCATCCCACAAATGGCACATTCAAAGGGTTTGTCATCTGAATGAATGGCTCTGTGCTTCAACATATCTCTATTGGTGGTGAATCTTTTATCACAAATGTCACAGGGGTGTGGCCTCTCACCTGTATGGGAGCGTAGGTGAATGGAAAGACTGGAGTGAAATCGGAATGGTTTCTGACAAGTGGGACATGATGCAACATAGACTTCACTATGAAATTTCTTGTGGATGTAAACAGAAGATTTTGTCTTGAAGTCCTTCCCACAAATTTCACAACGAAATGGACGTTCACCTGTATGTACACGAACATGGTTATCCCGAGCCACTTTCTCAGAAAAGCACTTTCCACAAATATGGCACGAAAAATCCTTCCTGCCTTCATGCAGACTGTTAACATGGCGGCGTAGAGCTCCACAAAACTTGAACTGCTTACCACAGTGTTCACAAGTGAATGGCTTTTCTTTTGTGTGTGTACGTTCATGTGATTTCAGCTCTGATGTTGTGGAAAAACATTTTTCACATTCTTTGCACTGGTGGGGCTTCTGTATTTCCTCCCCTGTATGAACCTTTATGTGTCGCACCAATGAGCCTGAATATCGAAAACATTTACCACATATAATACATGCATGAGGAAAAGCGCCTGAATGACTTTTCTTATGTATCAGCAGTGCTGTCTTGGATATACAATATTTTGGACAGAGGTCACAGGCATAAGGACGCTCACCAGTATGAATTCTGAAGTGGTCATCACGTGATGCCTTTTCACCAAACTTCTTCCCACACACATTACATGCATAATCTCTCCTGCCTTCATGGACGTTGCGAAGGTGACGACACAAGGCACCAGTCTGTCTGAACTGCAGTCCACATATTGGGCATGTATGAGGACGCTCGCCTGTATGTATCCTTTTATGCACTTCCAGAGATCTCTTTTCATAACAAATCTTTCCACATTCTTCACATTTGTATGATTTTAAAAGAGTGCCAGTATTTTGACTATGGACTACATGAGTCCCACAATTCTCATCATATGAGACATCTTCCTTCAGTACTGGAACATTTCTTACACATGAATTCATTGATAGTGTCTGTTCAGTATCTATTCCAGCTAGGAGAGTAATCTCATTTTGCTGGGCAGCAGTGCTTGCAACAACTACATCTACTGTTGTGTGAGGATGGTGACGCAATGTGTGCTTTGCAAGATCGGTCTTGCAACAGAAAGCTCTAGCACACTGAGAACAGACATATTGTTGCTCTCCTGTATGTGTCCTCATATGTTTTGTTAGAGCAGACTGAAAAGGAAACTTCCTGGGACAATGCATGCATTGGAAATGATATGATTCATGGCTTTTAAAATGATACCTCTTGTGAATGTAAAGCAAAGCCTTTGCTCGAAATGCTTTGTCACAAAGGTCACATCTATATGGTTTTTCACCCGTATGTATCCGCTCATGCTCATCCCTTCCTACTTTTTCAGAAAACCCTTTCTTACAGAAAGAACATTTGAAATCCCTTCTTCTTTCATGTACGGACTGAATGTGGCGAATTAATCCATACTTCTGCTGGAAATACTTTCCACAAATGTGACAGATGGCAGCATCCCTATCACCTTCCATTTTCTTAGTAACTTTTATCAGACTGCACTTTGTATCAAACATATTGCTTCTGCCAGTACTAGTTTTGCCTCCCCCCGAATTAAACGTTTGTGATATGTTCAAATCATCACCACTTTTATCATCAGACTTACTACTCTGTCTAGTGCAGGTAATTTTCTTTGGTGAAGTATAACCACATTCCCTGCAAGTATTACTATTCTGTGCACTTACAGACTCAAGAGCAAATGGGTTTAACACTTCATTTAATTTGCCACCATTATCATCTATCATTACTGCTGTTGCATTTAATTTGCCACCATTATCATTTAGCATTTCTGCTGCTTCATTTAATTTGCCACCATTATCATCTACCATTACAGCTGCTTCATTTAATTTGTGACCATCTTCATCTGACATTACTGCTGCTTCATTTAATTCACCACCATTATCATCTAGCATTACTGCTGCTTCATCAGGAAATTCTTGTGAATCAGCCATGTGTTTATTTTGTGCAATATTTGGGTGAGTTTCCAACACATGTTTCTGGAGTTTGACACTGTCACAAAGGTTTTGAACACAGTAAGTACACTTAAACATTTCCTTTTTATGTTTCAACATGTGTGCAGCAAGAACAGTATAAAAACTAAATTTCTTTGGACAATCTGTGCATTGAAAACGGAATGAGTCATATAATTTTATATTCGATCTTTCGACTCTGAGACTTTTATCCCTACTGACATTCTTTCTCAAATCAGTGGAATCATGTGTCATCACACTCAACTCTGGGCCCACTTCAGAATACTTGCCCCTTGCTGATGTTTCAGAGGCCCCAGATCTGACAGACTGTGATTTCTTTTTCCTCGAAAGTGTTGTGAGCTGATGATTATATTGTAATTCACACATTTTGAGATCAAATGTGTGTGAATAACCCTTGTTGTGGACTGTGCAGTCATACTGCTGTAGACTCATGCATTTCTTCACATGAGAAGCAAAGAGGGAATGAAACTGGAATTTCTTCCCACAGTGATCACATTTATAATTAAACAAGCCATCACATTTTCCATGTGTTTTCATATGTTGGTCGAAGACAGACTCTGCCTGGAATACCTTATCACACTGACTACACTTCAACAGGCTGTCACCTGTATGTAATCTTTCATGTCCTTCTTTTGAAGCTTTATCCAAGAAGCTTTTCTGGCAATATGAGCACAAGAAATTCTTTTTACCATGTACTGAACTAATATGATCCAGCAATTCTGTGTTACTTTTTAGTCTTGCTCCACAAAAATCACATAACCTACTCTGAATGTCTTTTGAATGAAGGCCCATATGTGATTTTAGGGAACGTTTTGAACCATACTTTTGATCACATAAACTGCATGTGTAATACTTCCTACCCTCCATCAACGGCTTTGATGCACTTGTATCACCTGTTTTTTCAGCTGTTTCAATTTGTTCCATACATCCATTCAAAACCATTTGTGTCATTGATTCCCCCAGTGGATCAGCAAAACAATTTTTTTTATTATCTGTCAGAAACTCAAAATTAATTGATTTGTCATCCACTTCTGCAGCAGCAGCAGCATCAGTCTCATTGCAAGGTGATATGTTCCTTTCTGTGCTGCTTTGGTTGTGTGTTGCAATGTGAAATGCAAACTGTGTCTTTGAGTCATAAAAAAGTTTTTTGCACACCTGACAGTAAAACACGTTTTTGCCGTGGTGGAACAAAACATGCTCTGTTAAGTCAGCAACCGCTTCAAACACTACATGACAGCTAGAGCAAGGCAGCTGATCAGGCTGTGTTTGATCCCTTTCCACTTTTGGTCTGGTCTCTACTATTTGCTCTGCTTTCAGTTCAATCTGATCCTGATTTGGACAAGATAAAATTTCCTCAGAGACATCGTCATATGATGAAATTTTACAATCCTCCAGTTCAACTTTACAGCCTATTTCAAGCATAACATTAGCAGATTGCAAACAAGTATCAGTTTCAGAGCTTGCTAATGGCACCACACTATTCTCATTGAGTGATATTTCAAGCATATCAGGAGACTGTGAACCAATGACAATTTCAGAGCTTGCTGATGGCACCACACTATTCCAATCTGCTGATATTTCAAGCACAAAATCAGGAAACTGTGAATCCATGTGCGCAACGGAGCTTGCTAATGGTACCATATTATTCCCATCTGCTGGAATTTCAGGAACCATATCAGAAGACTGTGAAACAATGTCAATATCAGAATTTGCTGATTGCAACAAACAATTCCCATGTGCTGATATTTCTGGTATAGTACTAGGAGGTTGCAAACCAATGTCAGTTTCAAAGTGTACTGACTGCACTGTATGACTTCCATTTGCAATTAATTCTGGTACAGCATCAGGAGACTGTAAACCAATGCCAGTTTCAGAGCTTGCTGATGGCACCATATGTTTTCCATTTGCTGATATTTGATCCTCACACCTGAAAGATAAATTTTTATACTAATTATGTGTCGTCACGTCTGATCTTTTCTCAAATATTCCTTAAGAAGTCTGAGTTGTAAGACGTAATTATCATATTACAGACTCTCTTACATTACTTCACAGGCTACTGTACTTATGTTACCATGAATAAACAGTACATTGAAGGATAAGACTTCCTTCTTACAATTTTTGTCTGCACACACAGTAAGTACTGAAAGATGTTCCTCCTTGAAGCAATGTTTCTAAAATTGGTATTTATATAAAGAGTAAGTCAAACATAACCTGCATAATTAAAAATCTCAGCTGAGGGTTTTAAATAAACAAGTTGTGCTCAACTGTTTTGTTACTGTTCATATATAAATGCACAGCACGATTATGGACAAATATATTGTTATTTTACTTAAAATTACCTCCCAAAGGCTACAGCCCAAGCACATAAATATTTCATACAAAATGTCACACACTATCTTCACATTTCAGTACACCTCCAGACCTGAACAGTACTGTCTGTTACCCTGACTGTCTCACCTAAAACTTGGTAATTCCCAGCAGTAAAGTACAACATCAATCACCTCTCCCCTTCTGAGGCCCTGAGTGGCCACAATCCTTACAGCATTCAAACATCTCCTCCAAATCACTTCAGTTTCCACCTGAACCACCTCAGGTTACCCTGAAGATGGAGGCAAGACATTCCTCCAAAACAACAAAACAAACAAATTATCCTACACATAATAATCTAGCAGCCTTTCAGTATAGCAATGAAGACCTGAAAACTTCCAATATAATTCGAGTATTTGATCAGTTAATAAACACAGATAAAAACTTGGTAACATTCAGCACCCCTGGGACCAAAGGGTAGATAGACATCATGATTTTCTGGATATTAGAACATTATACCTAATAAGCACCTTAGTGTACATAGCAATGAAAACATTTAATGCATTAGATGCCCTGTCCTGTTCTCCCTGCAACACTTTCTATTCCATTTTGCCACTACTTATGTAACATGGCCTACACATGATCTAAAACAACAAGACAAAAATATGTGGCCAAACTCTCAGAATTGGTACTAAGTCCTGATTGTTGATGGAAGAGTGAGCTGTAACGGACATCTTAGTCAGTTTCTTGTAGATCATCCAGTGCCAGACATCATGGCTTTTACTCTCTAAAGAAAAGTTTAACCATTTGTCAATAATAAATGTATTAAACAGCAATAAAAAAAACAATGATCCACTATCTTAAGTGTGTGTGTGTGTGTGTTCTAAAGTCATCCCTGTGCATGTAATAGAAACAAATCAGGAGTGCAGTCAGCACTAGATGGAAGTGCATTATGAACTTCATGCCCTGGTCACATTACACTGGGAAAGAGCCACATAAACCCATACACCCTGGACCCAGTCTATATGTTTGGACACAAAAGATCTCTCAACCCTCCCACGAATCATCAATTCACAATTCCTTGGTCTTCCAGCCAATAGGGTAGCCCCTATACCAGTTAACAGTTATGCTGAACACAATAAATGTAGATAATTTTAATACACAAATATTGCTTGGAGGAGAAAAAGGAACAGGACTGAAAGTCAAAAAACTTTCATATGTTCTATGATCAAATTTTAGTGACCTAGTTGTAGCAGTTCACAGATGCTCAATGACAGCACCATCAGTGGTACAGCACTCATCACATCTGTATTCAAGTCCAGGAAACACATACATAAGCATGGCAGGTGTAACTGCGGCTGCAGGAACAAGTCTGGCAAGGGGTTGGGTGATGGTGGTATGTAGGCAACATTCTTTATCTACCCCCGTAAGAAGAAATCCAACAACGTACAGTGAAGTGGACAAGTGACAGGGATGACCACCACCAGTATGTTGCTGTGGAAACTTTTGATCCATAACTTCCTTAAATGAAATGTAGTAACACAACGGCACACTCTCGCCCTGCAACAGCATGTCATACTTCCAATATCGCATGAGGAATTCATCCACGTCCAGTCACAACACACACAGCAACTAAGAAAGACCTAAACACTTCTGTTTGGATAGAACATAATAACACTGCACTTCATACTGTCCAATGTACCTTATATTACCGCAGGTAAACTGTTGCTCCCTCGGGTTCTAACGTTATATTGGTACCATGCCTGGACAGATGGAAAATGGCTTCATTATTAAATAAAGACCACATATCTTGAGAATTTGTTATAACATGTGCTACCTCCCCCCACCCCCCACAAGTCCCATCATGCAACTGCAAGGACTGTATATCAAATTAGTTCACTATTCGCTGTCAACCTATCATACAACACTATAGTCTGAGCTACAATGTACCGTTAAATAAACCACAAATATACTTATATATTATATGCAAGAGAAACTAATATTACAATGAATATCAGTGAAACAAGGTGTGAGGATTTGCAACAGACGCATACGGATCAAGTTGCGTTCAGTGGTGGGCTCTTGTGCACAGAGTGATTAATCTTGTTTCTTTAGCCCTCTGCAGTTCAAATTATTTTTTATGAGTTCCAACAGTCTGGTACAAACTCATTTTCAAGAACATATCAAAACTTCGGAATTCAAAGAGCAGCTAATACATGGCAGGAGCTTAGGGACAAGTAACATAAACGCACACTTCCAAATTTGCTGCATTGTTCAGCTCAAGTTCAATGCCTTGCCTTTGTGCTGGTGGCTACCTGCTGCAAGCCAACGCTGTAATATACATCATGGTTTTCTTCACAAGAGGGGTTTACGTGCTGATAATTTGTTCTTTACAAACAAACAGTGGCTCCACTTGAGTAGGCACATTAATACACTGAAAACCTACTTATTTGGTGATCACATCGTTAGGAGTGACCTTGGCCCCCACAATCCCCAGACCCTAAACCATCTGACTTGTTTCTGTAGAGAATTCTTAAATAAAGAGGTTGCATAAATAACCCAAGTAACCTGGTGGGCCATAAACATAAAACTGAAAAGGATGTTGCTGTCACTGACCAACAAACTCTCTCAAACTTTCAACAGGCTCTGAGTAAAGAGTAAATGCTTGTCTTCACGGTGAGGGGCAATTTCAACAGTAATACACACTTTTCACCACACTTTTGGTATCTTTGTAAAAGCAAAAATTAATAGTCTACAGTACTAAATTGTATTTCATGAGATACAAATCCAAGAATAAATGTCAGTATACAAAACAAATTTAACCATGATGAAAACTTCCAAGTCTGATGGAAAACAACATTTGTTCTACCATTTGCCAACGAACAGATCTTAACATTTAAATGCTGTCACATATCGGCTGATATCACATGATCCACTGTTCACTGTTTACCAACAATGAGCAAAACATTTTCTTCTGATATGAACATGGTTATCAATTTTCATTCAAATTCTGAAGCCAGCAATTTGATTTCCCTGCTAGATATGCAAAGTATCTTTAAATGGTTCCCCATTCAAGTGATTGGAGGCTGAATGTTTTCACACCACTACCCTGTATATAAACACTACACACTGCATTATTCTGGTATATAAAGAAACGGCCTGTCTTACAACTGCAACTGATCACTGAGCCATGAACTATTACAGGCACAGAGTACCTCCTTCTGAATTAGAAATAAGGAGATTCCACAGTACATAGTAAATATACTGACGAAATACCACCCTCTGCATCAAAGAAACTGACATCATTAAAAACACACAGATAAACTAAACTTTACAAATCTCTACAAGAGAGAATTCAAAATATCACATACATCTGTTATTTGATGAGCAAGTAAACTAATATGTATATACTGTGTTCTGCTAATGCATCACACGATGTAAGAAGAATATGGATAACAGTACTCTTTGTATTGTTAAATCCTTCAGGACAAACTGTGCTATTTCTGTATCTGTTAACAAGAAAACCTGCACAATTAGAATTATGCAACAAACCATCCGTAACTATCAGTACCACAAGGACAAGCACAAATCACTCCAATCTAATACATAAAACATGTGAGAATTTTATTACCTCTCCAAGATCATGACATAAAAATTTTAACATGATGTATTACCTTGCTGTACACACATTTTACAATTTATCTTTTAACTAATTACTTTACAAAATCGTGATCCACATGCCATCAAAAGTACGACGGTGTGACACAAAACAATAAATTCACAGTCACTCAACACATAATATACACTACAATACATTGAAATTTTCAGTACACAATTATCCTGAAATCCACTTCCTTCTGATGACACACAGAAAAGAATAGCAGATGACTATCAGTTTACACAAGCATTCTGTTTCACCTGTGCATCCTATGACGTGACTTCTCGTGGTTCTTTAGATATCTCTTCTGTCCAAAAGAAAGGCCACAAATAGAGCACATAAATGGTTTGTCACTTGAATGAATCAGTCTGTGCCTGGTTAGGTCATTCTTCACACCAAAACCTTTGCCACAGACATCACAGGTGTGAGGCTTCTCACCTGTGTGCGTAGTCACATGAGCTAATAGCTGCTGCCTCCAACGAAAACGACGTTCACAGTAAGTACATGGGTGGGGAAAGGAGTCTGTATGGATTTTGCTGTGAATGTACAAAGAAGCCTTTGTTTTAAATGGTTTACCACAAGTGTGACAAACATATGGACGTTCACCTGTGTGAATACGTCGGTGATCTTCCATGGCTGCCTTCAAGGCAAAGCTGCGGCCACATATATCACACCTGTGGTTCTTAATGCCAGCGTGAACATGTTTTAAGTGATAGTACAAGCCACCTGTGTGGGAGAACTGCTTCCCACAAATATGACACGTGAAAGGTTTCTCACCGGTATGGATTCGCTGATGGGATTTGTAGCTGTCCTTCAACACAAAGTTTTTCCCACACATCTCACACTGATATGCTTTCTTCATTTTCTCTTTCTGGCAAGGTGCTGTCTCTCTTTCAAATGCACATTCCTCTTCATTACATGACTCCTTTACTGAATCATACCCACCCACTGCAGCCACGCTTTCAGCTGCTTCAACTTTCCGAATGTTCTCATGAGTTTTAGTATGTTTCTTGAGCTGAAGATTCCTCTTAAAATATTTACCACATATTTTGCATTCAAGGCAGCCCTGTTTTGTAGCAGTCTGAAGTTCAACTGCCACACTTGTGTTCAGTTTTCTCAAAACCTTTGCATTACTTTCACCAGAAATTCCAGTATCATCAATTGGATCAGATCCAAGGCTGAAGCTGCTACCACAAGCATCTGAAACTCCCTGGAAACACTTTTCACTAGATTCATGTAATTTCATGTGGATTTCATGTAACTCTTTTCTTTCAAACACAACAGAACATACTTCACAGTGGTATATGCAATCTGAATGCACTGTGTCTATGTGAGCTAATAAATCACTCTTGTGACTGAAGAGACACTCACAGTAATCACAAGTTTCAGAAGAAACATTATCTTCTGCTTTGATGCAAACAGAATCAGAATTTGACACATGAGAAGCGCAAGCAATGTCGCTCTTCAAATTAACAGTATCTCCGGAGCCATTTTTTGTTTCCAGGAAAGATCTGAATGACGTCAGTGGGGACTGATGGCACCTGCAAGACAAAGTCTACAGTCAGTGCCACTGTCCTTGTTTAAAAGTTGTAACAGACAGCCCTAACAATTCAGATATGTCACAGGACTGGTACTAAAATAACATGTTTTGGTAATAAGCAGTAACCCTCGTGAATTAGTACCTCGAAGATGGGGTTGGATTCTACCGTTAACTTGTCATTGATTTGGGTTCCAAGTTGTGTCTCCCTGTATATGTAAAATCTCTCAAGGGTATCCAGCATTCTACCCTTGCTTGCAATGCACTAATGCAAAACAATCCCCACAGAGGGCATTAACTCCATGCACAACTAAGACAAACTCATTCGATCATGCAGTACATCAAAGGAACTGTCACGCAACAAACCTACCTGGGAGGCCACCACTACAACGACAAGTCTGAGTGTATAAATATAACAAAGTGGAAACAATTTAACAAACAAATATCTACGGATACCAAAACTAAACAATCAACATTGAATTTTTCCACAACTACCGAAAAACAAGCCAGCATGAACTGTCACACGTAAGTGCTTACAACACAAGTTACTTAATCAATTAAGACGCCCCATTTATATTAACTAATATAGGCCCGGGTCTTCACTTGTTATGCCATGCAAGACAATAAGAAACACAGATCCACAGTCTCCCGTAGGTGCGACACAAAACGACTCCGCACTAAATAAACTTACAGTAGTCCTACAAGCTATGATTCGCTGAGAACACCAGATGCTACCTTAACACCACCAACCTCACGTCAATAAGGGACATGCTTCAACGTCCTCAGAAGTTCATTCAACTCCAGTGAATTATTTTACCACAGATGTGCCCTTTTGCATATAAGTACAGACTTCTGAAAACACACAATCCTTATTTTATCCTCTGAATTTTATATATTTATCTGCTAGATAGAATATACTTGTACTAACTGTAAACATAGTTGGGATCCCAACATCTAGCCAGCATTTATTGACTTGATTTGTAAGAAGGCCTGATGATGGTCACATAGGGACCGAAACATGTAGCCTCACACACAATAAAATATGTGTTTGACCTAAGCTGTTTTATTATTTTAAGACTGAAACTAGTTAATGATTAATGATAGTTAATAATTTTTGTAAAATCTCTCAAATCCAAAGACTTTCAGACCTGCAATGACACTTTACTATAAAAGATAGATAGATCTCAGAGAATGTATGTTAATATTTTCAATGGCCAAGTACTGATAAGTAAAATGTAAGTAGTAAGCAACTAATTCATTCCATGCAGTGCAGCCTTTCTTAAAAAGTAACAGCTCCTCTGCTACTCAAGAAATTCCACCACCCCCCATTTTGTGGAACCCTAAACTTTATGACCGTGTTCACAATAGGCCACATACTATCCCTATCCTCAGCCAGATGAATCCAGTCCATGCTAACTACTTCTTTAATGTAGACTTTAATATTACCCTCCCATCTATGCCTAGATCTTCCAACTGATCCCCTCCCTTCAGGCTCTACCAAAATCCTGTATGCATTTCTCATAGGTATAACCTATTTAACAAATATTTCACAAGTTGAAAAGCAAATTACGTATGAAGTAGGAATATGAAGTACTTCCTGAAATAAAGTTTCAAAATCACAATGCTGAGCTGCATGAGCAGACAAAAACAGCAGCTTCCTTTAATACAATGGAACTAAAACATATCTTTAGTATACACAATAATTCAGGATGTCAGTGTGAACACTTCCTAATTTCCTTGCAATTAACCAAAGAGAAAATGGCAAAAATTGACAAAGACTGAATTTACACAACAATAAAGCACAGAATGTCTACCAGTGAAGTAAAAACATTAATGAGAACTTACCTCAAGAATGTCTAAACCAAACAAAATTCTCAAAAATGAATATTGATTCCAGCCTGTAATGATACAGTCTCCCCAACCAGTAAACAATGCACATGACTACATAAGACAGAACTGATTACAAGTCATATGAAGGCATGGAAGGCACAGTCAAATAAACAGGTCAGCATTGCTACACTGGTCATGCAGAAGGTGAATCAAATGAACAAACAGCACTATACCGAATATGCACCAACTCTGAGATGGTGCAACCTGAGTTCCAGCAACACTACATTGATGGACCTGATCCTCAGCCAACTGAAACCATATGACACGCTCTCACAACCTATACTCATTAAATATACATTCATTCTGAGTCTTCAATGGATGCCCTCAAAGACACTTTACCACACAAACTTTCTATGCACATTTTGTTTCCCTAATTTGAGTTACTCAGATTTACATGCATGAAATATGTGGCACATGGTGAATATTACATAATAAAGATTGGTTATGGCACTACTACCAAGCCCATACAAAATAAGAGAAAGTGGGATATACAGCAGATTAAATTACAGTTTTGTAATGACAACAAACTTCAGCATATTGGAACTTGGGATGTCCGAAGTTAAGATGTTTAAAATGCACTAATGAATTATGTTCAGCATTAAGGTACTTTATTAACATGGGGAACAAAATCAGAGAACAGCACACTGACCATTGTCAGATGAAAATCTGAAATGAAATTGCACTTCATTATATACAAAAAGTGTGAATTGCACACATAAATTGGCATGTCTTATACAAATCTCATTAGGCAAAGTTCACAAGCAGTCACATAAAACGGCAATGTATAGTACAAAAATTAATTCTGCACGTCATGCATCTACAATTACATAATGTACCAATTTAATTAAAATAATGTAACAAGTGTAAGAGATGTAAACTTCCGGTTCACATATTCCAATTTACAATAATCTAACATAGAAAGTTAACTCAAATAATGCAAAAATTGCATGGGATGGGATATGAACTTCTGGTTCACACATTCCCGTGCACATTTTCCATAAGTACAGTCCAGGGGTCTCAAAATCAAATAGTGTGAGGGCCAAATGGGTAATTTTGAAATTTAGGGCAGGCCACACCACATTTTAAGCTAAATGCATTTAAGTATTTTCATTTCAATTAAAACTTGCCATTAGGCATATTTCATACATTTAATAATGAAATCAAACCACATTTCAATTACTGAATTTAAAACTTTACTGTATTACTGCTTCTGCTAAGGTATAATCTGTTACCATCCACAGACAGAACACCTTTTGAGAGCGATCAACTTGAATTAGATCAGACAGATGACCCTACAAATTGAATTAGTGGAACCACATGATTGAGACCCCTGGTACTGTCCTTTGTACAAGTGGATGCAAACTTTTCAATACCTTTTGCTGCTGAGGGATAGTACAGTGGATGTCAAACAGCCTCAACCAACACAAATGCACAGATTACGAGCAGGTCAATTACTCTACTTTGCACAATGTTGATACAAAACACATAATGCATAATAATACCCAAACAGTGTCTACCAACTGATTAATTAATTCTATTGCTCATAGAACTTGATACAGGTTTATGAGTTGTTCTTTAGAAGTATGCTTGTTACAGTCTACATATTCTGATGATCCCAGAGATGAACCTATACTTACAAACATAATATTGAGTTCTTGCACTACTGCACACTGGGTGTCCAAGAATGACAAAGATGATTAGTAATTGCTACACTTAATGCATCAAATTTATCAAAACAATGGCATAACTTGATACATGTAGAGAAACAAAAATTTACCACGATGTTCTACAGTTAACTGCCTGGCACTGGCAGCACTACCATCATGTTGGACAGTTAACTGCCTGGCAGTGGCAGCATTACCATCATAGTGGACAGTTAACTGCCTGGCAGAGGCAACACTACCACCATGTTGGACAGTACAGTGCCTGGCAGAGGCAGCACTACCATCATGGTGGACAGTTAAGTGCCTGGCAGTGGCAGCACTACCATCATGTTGGACAGTTAACTGCCTGGTAGAGGCAGCACTACCACCATGTTGGACAGTACACTGCCTGGCAGTGGTAGCATTACCATCATGGTGGACAGTTAACTGCCTGGCAGTGGCAGCACTACCATCATGTAGGACAGTTAACTGCCTGTAAGTGGCAGTACTACCATCATGTTGGACAGTACATTGTCTGGCAGTGGCAGCACTACGATCATGGTGGACAATTAACTGCCTGGTAGTGGCAGCACTACCACCATGTTGGACAGTAC
>JGI24700J35501_10930660_pt1 | contig 17949 bp, 17 predicted proteins | sample TergutTh196P1_FD_35501 | JGI IMG/M metagenome (IMG submission 35501)
TTTTAAATTAGCCCTTTAAATTCATACTAAAACTGCTGAATTTAGGAAGCTATTCCACTTAATTTTATTTTAAAAAGGGCTAGAATTAAGTGGAATAGCTATAGTATTACTTTTCAAATTTTTTCCTACGCAAATTCTTTACAAAATAAAGTAAATTAATAAATCCTTTACAAAAATACCTTTCAGGTGATATAATTTGTATAATTTTTGCATTAAAAAAATTATTATGTACGATATTTGTTATTATTGACATTAATACCGCAAATTTCTTGCATGATTAATTTGAAAGGATTGATAAAATGTATAAAAAAGTTGACACAACCCTTAATTTTGCCGATAGGGAACAGGCTACGCTTGAGTTTTGGCAAGACAACAAAATATTTGAAAAATCTGTTGAAATGGGGCAGGACAAGCCGCCTTTTGCTTTTTATGACGGGCCTCCGACTGCAAACGGCAGGCCTCATATTGGTCATATTCACACTCGTGCTTTAAAAGATTTGATACCGCGCTATAAAACGATGAAAGGCTACAATGTACTGCGAAAAGCCGGTTGGGACACCCACGGCCTGCCTGTAGAGCTGGAAGTCGAAAAAGAGTTGGGGATTTACGGAAAAGGCAAGCACGAAATAGAAAAGTATGGTATAGAAGAGTTTATTAAACATTGTAAAAGCTCTGTTTGGAGATACGAGCAGGAGTGGAAAGAGGTTAGCCAGCGGGTTGGTCTTTGGTTAGATATGGAACAGCCCTATATAACCTACGAAAACGGCTATATTGAGTCTGTTTGGTGGGCGCTTAGGCAAATTTGGGACAAGGGTCTCATTTATAAAGGACATAAAATTTTGCCCTATTGCCCACGGTGCGGCACCGGTCTTAGCACCCACGAAGTAGACCAAGGGTACAAAGAAATAAACGAAGATTCTATTTTTGTGCAATTTAAAGTAAAAAATGCCCCAAACACATACCTTTTAGCATGGACAACCACCCCTTGGACACTGCCGTCAAATGTGGCTGTTGTTGTGCATCCAACGGAACAATATGCGAAAGTGGAGCAAAATGGCAATGTATACATACTTGCAGAGGCTCTTGTAGAAAAAGTTATGGGGCAAGATTGCAAAGTAGTTGAAACAGTAAAAGGAAAAGATTTGGAGTATACAGAATATGAGGCTTTGTTCGATTTTGTTACTTTTGAAAAAAAAGCATTTTACGTAACTTGCGACGACTATGTTAGCCTTAGCGACGGTACGGGGATTGTTCACACTGCCCCTGCGTTTGGAGAAGACGATAACCGTATCGCAAAGTCATATGGCTTGCCTTTTGTGCAGTTGGTAAATGAGCAGGGATGTTTTTTGGACAGCGTTGCCCCTTGGGCGGGGGTTTTTGTAAAAAAAGCAGACCCCGATATAATAAAATATTTGCAAGGTCAAAACAATATTTATCGTATACTTAATTTGGATCATAGGTATCCTCATTGCTGGCGTTGCGATAGCCCTTTGCTTTACTATGCCCGAAACGCCTGGTTCATAGAAATGACAAAGTTGCGAGATCAGTTAGTGGCAAACAACAATACCGTAAACTGGTATCCGGAAAATATAGGGGAGGGGCGTTTCGGCAATTTTTTGGAAGGGGTTAAAGACTGGGGTCTTAGCCGAGAGCGGTATTGGGGTACACCCTTGCCTGTGTGGGAATGCAGTTGTGGGCATATGCACATGATAGGCAGCGTGGCAGAGTTGGAAGAGCTAAGTGGCCAAACGTTTAAAGAGCTTGAGCTACACAAACCCCACATAGACAAAGTAACGTTTTCCTGCAAATGCGGCAAGCAGATGCAACGCATACCGGAAGTTATAGATTGCTGGTTCGACAGTGGTTCCATGCCTTTTGCCCAGTTCCATTACCCATTTAAAAACAAGGAGATTTTTGAACAAAACTTTCCCGCAAACTTTATATCCGAGGCTATAGACCAGACCAGGGGATGGTTTTATTCCTTGATGGCAATATCTACCGCTGTGTTTGGCAAAACCGCCTTTAAAAATGTAATAGTTATGGGCCACACCCTAGACAAAGATGGCAAAAAAATGTCAAAGTCTAAAGGAAATGCTATAGACCCCCACGATATTTTAAAATCTCATGGGGCAGATTCGATACGTTGGTATTTTTTTGCTTCTAGCGCCCCATGGTTGGGTAGCCGCTTTTATTTAGATATATTGAGCGAATATCAGCGAAAGTTTATGGGTACATTTTGGAACACATATGCCTTTTATATTCTGTACGCAAATATAGATAAGTTTGACCCAACTCAATATGAGCTGGAGCCGGACAAACTTCCGATTATGGACAAATGGATTCTATCCAAGCTCCATTCCACAATATCTGCTGTGGATGTGAATATGGAGGGCTACAAAGTATACGAAAGTACACGTATTTTGATTGACTTTGTAAACGAGCTTTCTAATTGGTATGTACGTCGTTGCCGCGAGCGTTTTTGGGCAAAAGAAATGCCCCAAGACAAAATAAACGCTTACATGACGCTGTACACTGTGCTAAAAGAGCTAACTCTGCTCTGCGCACCCTTTATCCCCTTCATGACAGAGGAGATTTACCAAAACCTTGTTCGCACAATAGACAAAACAGCGTCGGAAAGTGTTCACCTTTGCAGTTTTCCTGTTGTCTGCAATTCTTTTGTGGACAAAGATTTGGAGCAACAAATGGGCAAAGTTTACAACATAGTGGAGTTGGGTCGCAGTGCTAGAAATGCGGCGGCTATTAAAAACCGCCAGCCCCTGCAAACGATGTATGTGCAGTTGCAAGATAGTTTGGAGGACAATTTTGTTAAAATCATTAAAGAAGAGCTAAACATCAAAGAAATAGAGTTTATAGAGGAAACGGATAGGTTTACTGCATATAAATACAAGCCAAATTTGCCAAAGCTGGGGCCAAAACACGGTAGCATTTTGCCCAAGATAGGAGCATATCTTGCCACAGCACCTGCTACCCTCGCTACGGAGCTAAAAACAGGCACAACAATAACGGTAGACGGAAAAGAAATACCCCTCACAGAAGAAGATGTTTTAGTTGAGATAACCCACAGCCCTGGTTATATAACCGAAAGCAACAAAGAAATAACAGTTGTTCTCGCTATTAACTTAACAGAAAAATTAGTAGAAGAGGGTTTTGTTAGGGAGATTATATCCAAAACCCAAAATATGCGAAAAGACGCAGGGTTTGAGGTAACTGACAAAATACGCCTGTACCACTTTGGTAATGAAGAGATAACAAAAATTATGAACAACAACGCCGATGAGATAAAAGCAGAAGTATTGGCAACAGAAATAATCCATGGGGAAGGAGGAGCTGCAAAACAATGGGATATTAATGGGGAAGTTGTGACTCTTGGTGTAGACAGGGTTTAAAATTATTATACGGTTATGGCAGTTCCGGAAATTATAAGGGCAATAAAATACGGAACTGCCATAATCTTTATTTTTCTCTATAATCGCAGTTTTCGCCGGAGCAAGCTATAACCGGTTTTTTTGTTCCTTTTTCCACCAAAAAACTTTGGCATTTTGGGCAGGAACGCCCTACCGGCTTGTTCCAAGATATAAATTTGCATACACCATGACTTTCGCCATCTACTTCATAATTTTCGCAAGTAAAAAATGTACGTCCTTTTCTGCTCTTTCTAATGTAAACTTTGCTGTTACATTTTGGGCAAGGGGTTTCTATTTCTTGCAAAAATGGCTTAGCATTGCGACATTCAGGAAAACCGGGACATGCCAAAAACTTGCCGTAACGACTAAATTTTATAACCAAGTTTCTACCGCATTTTTCGCAAATAACATCGGTTTTTTCGTCTTCTATCACTATTTCCTTTACACTATCCTCTGCTTTTTGTATTTGTTTTTCAAAATCGGGGTAAAACTGCCGCAGTATCTCTTTCCAAAAAACAGATCCTTCTTCCACTTTGTCTAACTCATTTTCCATTTTTGCCGTAAAATCTACATCCACAATTTGTTCAAAATTACTTCTAACAATATCGTCTACAATTCCGCCAAGCTCCGTTGGATAAAAAACTTTGTTATCTTTTGTTATATAATTACGAGCGGTAAGGGTAGTAATTATGGATGAATATGTGCTGGGGCGACCAATTCCAAGCTCTTCCAAAGTTTTCACCAAAGTTGCGTCGTTAAAACGAGGGGGGGGTTGGGTAAAGTGTTGGTTTTCGTTAATTTTCTTTAAATCTAACCCTTGCCCAACTTCCATTTTTGGTAGCTTTTGCACATTTGTATCTTTTTCTTCTGTATCATAAACTTTTGTGTAACCATCGAATGTGAGTTTTGTGTCGTTTGCTCTAAAGTTGTAGTCCCCTGCGGCAACCTTAACCGTTGTGGTAAGGTATACGGCATCGGGCATTTGGCTTGCTACAAAACGTTGCCAAATAAGGCGATACAGTTTGTAAAGATCATTGGAAAGAGAGTCTTTAGCCTCTTCCGGTGAAATTTCTGTATATGACGGACGTATGGCTTCGTGGGCATCTTGGGAAGATGAACGGTTTTTATAAACCCGCATTGTGGCTGGGGTGTATTTTTCGCCAAAATTTTTGCTTATGTATGATTTTGCTCCCTCAAACGCCTCCGGGGCAATGCGGGTAGAGTCGGTTCTAATATACGATACAAGTCCTACACTACCGTGGCCTTCTATATCTATCCCCTCATATAACTGCTGTGCCAAGCTCATTGTTTTGTGTGTGGCAAAACCAAAAACCTTGCTTGCCTCTTGTTGTAAAGTGGAAGTTGTGAAAGGGGCTTGAGGCTTTCGCTTTTTGGTTGTTTCACCTATGTCAGCAACAACAAATGGCAACCCTTTAAAGTGTTTCACTATTTCCTTTGCTTGGGCTTCGGTTTTTATAAACTTGTCCGTTATCTTTTTTTCTTTCTCTTTCCCTTTCTCTGTTACAGAAAATAATTTTGCGTTAAATATTTTGCTCTTGGCTTTCAAATCTACATCTATACTCCAGTATTCTTCCGGCACAAACAATTCTATTGCCTCTTCACGCGCACAAATAAGCCGCAGTGCAACAGATTGTACCCGTCCGGCACTCAGCCCTTTGCGGTTTATTTTTTTCCACAACAATGGGCTGATTTTGTATCCTACCACTCTATCGAGTACACGGCGAGCTTGCTGTGCATCTACCAATTTCATGTCTATTGCACGAGCTTCTTTTATCGCATTTTTTACTGCATCTTTTGTTATTTGGTTAAAGGTTATTCTAAATATCTTGCTCCCCTCCACCCCAAGAACATTTTGTAAATGCCAGCTTATCGCTTCTCCTTCTCGATCGGGGTCTGTGGCGAGATATACCTTTTTTGCAGATTTAGCCTCTTTTTTGAGACGTAGCAAAATCTCCCCTTTACCCCTTATTGTAATATAGTGGGGTTCATAATCGTTTTCAAAGTCTATACCTAGCTTGCTTTTCGGTAAATCCCTTATGTGACCGACACTAGATTCTATTTTGTATGTTTTGCCCAAAAATTTTTTTAGTGTTTTGGCTTTTGCTGGAGATTCTACAATAACTAAATTCATGTGATATCCTCCTATTCTTTTTTACGGTTTTTACAAATTTTGCGATTTTTGCAGTTTTTACAATTTTTATACTTTTTCGGTCATTTTTTTGTGTATCTTCCCCCGGGCAATCTTTCCACAAGTTCATTTAGCTCCAACATTGTCAGTGCATAGTTTACTTGGGGGATAGGAATGTCGATTTTTGCTATTATTTCGTCTACAGTTACTGGTGCTGTTTCTTGCGCAACTATATAATCATATACCAACTTTTCTTCCGGTGCAAGAGGGGGAGTATTATTTTCTGCTTTTTTTGGTTTTTTTCGTAAAAGTTCTCGTTCCAAACCGAGAAATTCTATTATTTCTTCCGGATGGGTTATTAGAGTGGCTCCTTCTTTTATCAAGTTATTTGTGCCAAGGGAAAGGCTACTTGTGATATTTCCCGGTACAGCAAAAACATCTCGTCCTTGATCCAGTGCCTTATCGGCAGTTATGAGAGAACCGCTGCTTTTCCCTGCTTCCACCACCAAAACAGCAAGCGAAAGCCCGCTAATAATACGGTTCCGCAATGGAAAATGGTGAGTTTTGGGAGGTACACCAGGAAAATATTCGCTAATAATTGTGCCGGTTTTTAATATTTTTTCGTATAAACTACGGTTTTCTGAGGGGTAGCAAATGTCCACGCCACAACCCAGCACTGCCACAGTGTGTCCGTTTGCTTCCAATGCTCCTTTGTGAGCAAAGCTGTCTATCCCTCGTGCCATACCGCTCACTATACTTATGCCACAATCCGCCAAATATTTGCTCATTTTTACGGCAGTAAGCATACCGTATTCTGTGCATTTGCGAGAACCTACAATACTGATAGCGTTTGTGGTTGGCATACTTCCTTTTATATACAACCCCAGTGGAGGCTCCGGTATTTCTTTTAAAAGGGATGGGTAATCATAGTCATACAAATCGACGAATTTTATGTCTTTTTTCGACAAAATATCGGCGTATTGCTCAGGAGCGATTTTTTTTGCAGCTAATATTGTATCTATTAATTTTTGGGGGAGGCCTGTTGTATATAGGGATTTTTGGCTTGCTTCATATATGCCTTGAGCTGTTGTAAAATAGTTTAGCAATGCACTGGCTTTCATTATACTAATGCCCGGAACATTTGCAAGCCACAAATTATAGGATTTCGTCATATTTAATCTCTTCTTTCTCTTTCTTTCTCATATTTTTCTTGTTTTTTGTTGGTTTTTTGTTGGTTTTTTGTTAATTTTTTGTTCGGAAAAAATTTTATTTTCCCTCTTCCATATTTCCAAACAATTTGTTATAATAGTAGCATAGAAAATATCGAAAGACAATACTTTAGAAATAAGTTAGAAATAAGAGGGGTTAGTTTGATGATTATGGTAGGAGCAGATATTGGCATAGATTTAGGTACCGCTAATATTCTTGTATATATAAAAGGACGCGGAATTGTATTACATGAACCTTCTGTTGTAGCTGTAGATAAGTCTAGCGACACCATATTGGCCGTTGGAGAAGAGGCTAGGCGTATGCTTGGTCGCACACCGGGCAATATTGTTGCTGTGCGCCCGTTGCGAGAAGGAGTTATATCGGACTATTATATAACCGAGAAAATGCTGAAATATTTTATACAAAAAGCCGTTGGAAAAAAAGCACTTTTTTTAAAGCCTAGAATTGCTGTGTGTGTTCCCAGTGCCGTTACCGAGGTAGAACGCCGTGCAGTGCAAGATGCGGCTCGCCAAGCCGGTGCAAGGCAAGTTTTCGTTATAGAAGAACCCATTGCTGCCGCCATTGGTGCAGGCATTAATATTGGTCAAGCTATGGGTAGTATGATAATAGATATTGGCGGTGGCACAACAGACGTGGCGATTATATCACTTGGCGGCATGGTTGTTTCCACTTCAATAAAAGTGGCTGGAGATAACTTTGACGAAGCTATAGTACGTTATATGAGACGTACTCACAACATGCTTATTGGTGAGCGTACAGCAGAAGAGGTGAAAATCAGCGTTGGCTCTGCGTACCCTCGCGGTGCCAGTTTGTCTATGGATGTTCGAGGGCGTAACCTTGTTTCCGGGCTTCCTCGTACTGTTACTGTAACATCTGAAGAGATGATAGAAGCATTGCACGAATCTGTAACTGCTGTGGTAGATGCAGTTATTAATGTGTTGGAACGCACCCCTCCCGAGCTTGCCAGTGATATAGGCGACAGGGGTATCGTTATGACAGGAGGGGGCAGTTTGCTAAATGGGCTGGATATGCTTATCAGCAAAAAAACCGGTATAGATGTATATATAGCGGAGGAACCCTTAAACTGTGTTGCTATTGGTACAGGAATGTACATAGAATACATTACTACAGGTCGTGGCGGAGATATGTCCGAAAAAAGAACGGGTGGTGGTAACCGTCGCGGGCGTGGTAGCCGTAGCATGGAAATGGAGTTGGATGAAGAATAGAGCGGTCCCACAACAACCGCCATTGGAAGTTGTTTAACTTTTTTTAAGAAAATGACGATATAGGTGGCAGAGGAATGCTTTGTGCATTTTTATATTTTTTGATGGTTCCACAGAGCCATGTAGGAGGTAATGTTAAATGATTCGTGGTTTATACACATCAGCAATGGGAATGAGTACCCAAGCCATGAGCTTGGATGTAGTATCAAACAACTTAGCAAACGCAAGCACAATCGGTTTCAGAAACGGTATAGCAGTTCGCCAAAGTTTCCCCGAAATGTTAATGAAAAGTATACAATCTTACCCCGGTCAACCGGAACACGACCGTTTTAATGCGGGATTCGCCAATTTCGGGGTAATGGTTAGTGATATACATGTAGATTTTAGCCAAGGTACTTTAAATCAAACCAGCGGGGAGTTGGATTTGGCAATAGTTGGCGGTGGTTTTTTTGCTGTAGAATCATTGAACAGAGCAGGTCAAGCTCAAGAAATGTTCACAAGAGCAGGTGCTTTCACTTTAACACCGGACAGAACTTTAGTTAATTTTAATGGCGACAGAGTGTTAAATGAAGGCGGGGCTCACATTATTATTCCCGATGGTAATGATATAACGATAAGCTCTTCGGGGGAAATTTTTGTGGATGGCACCTCTGTAGATACAATTAGGATAGTAGATTTTGAGGACACAAGTTTGCTTCGTCCCTTCGGACACACTTTGCTTTTGGCTAACGGTGCAGTAGAGATACCTTTCACCGGTCAAATTTCTCAAGGATATTTGGAACGCTCAAATGTAAATGTTATGAGGGAAATGGTAAACATGATAAATATAGCACGCGCCTATGAATTTAACCAAAACATGGTTAGTATACAAAATCAGACACTGCAACAAGCAGTTAACGATATTGCCAGGAGGTAATGAAGATATGATGAGAGCACTTTGGACATCTGCAAGCGGCATGACCGCCCAACAGTTGTCGGTAGATACGATAGCTAACAATATAGCTAATGTTAACACAACCGGTTTTAAACGCGAACGGGTTGACTTTCAATCCCTGTTGTATGAAACAATGCAAGGAGCCGGTCAAAACCCCGATTTGGTGGGCAACCGCCCCGCAAATTTGCAGGTAGGTCATGGTGTACGCCCAATTGCCACTAACCGTGATTTTTCCGGCGGGACTTGGGAACCAACCGGTAGCAACCTAGACTTTGCAATAAATGGTCGCGGCTTTTTCACAATAAGCACAGGAACCGCTGCTACAGACATTGCATTTACACGAGACGGTTCTTTTAACCTTAGCCCAACAGGAGCCGGTGAGCTTTCCCTTGTAACTAATTCCGGGCTTTTTGTCCTTGATAACGCAGGGGATCCGATAGTATTAGCCAACGATATTGATTTGCAAAGTTTGGAGGTTAATCAAAATGGACAGTTTAGCGTGCGAGGTGAGGCTGGCGAAACTGTAGACTTGGGCATACAGCTCGGTCTTGTTCAGTTTCCTAACAGGCAAGGTTTAGAAGCTATCGGCGGTAACTTATTTTTGGAAACAGCCGCAAGTGGTGCGCCAATTTTAGAAGCTCCCGGAGATGTAGGCGTGATGAGTCAAATTATACAAAACCATTTGGAGCGTTCCAATGTGCGGATAGCTCAAGAAATGGTTGAACTTATCGTTTCCCAAAGGGCTTTTGAAGTAAACTCCCGCATAGTAACTACTTCTAACGAAATGTTGCAGCAAACCAATAACATGGGATAGGGTGATAAACTATGGATATAAGTAGCATTAACAGCTTGCAAATGCAAAGTGTAGCCATGCAGCGGTCACAGGCACAAGGCCAGGGTTTTGAAGAAGCTCTGGAAAGTGCCATTGCCCAAGGAAACTCCGCTGAAATTAGAAATGCCGCAATAGAAATGGAATCTTTTTTTATTAATCAAATGTTCCAGGCTATGCGTCGTACTGTACCGGAAGGCGAGGGTATGTTTGAGCAAAGCAACGCCCAGCGTATTTGGCAAGAAATGCTAGACGAAGAAACTTCTATTAATCTTGCTAGAGCTGGTGGCTTAGGTTTGGCAGATGTGTTGTATGAACAGCTAACCCGTGCCGTGAGAGGGTAACGGAAAACAAATATCCTTACCCAAGAAAGGATAAGATTATGTTGAAAATAATTAATTCCCCCATGAAATATGTACAGGGGCCGGGTGAGATTAAAAATTTGGCAAGCTACTATAAAACTATAGGTAGTAGCGGACCGTTTTTTATACTAAGCCCTTCTGTCATGAAAAACTACAAAGACGAGCTTGTTAGCGGCTTTTCTTCGATGGATTTTTTGGTGGAGGAGTTCAAAAGGGAATGCAGTAAAAACGAGATAGACCGCTTGCAAGAAAAAGTTAAAAACAGTGGGTTAGATGCAATAATAGGAGTGGGGGGCGGCAAAGCTATGGACACCGCAAAGGCTGTGGCTTACTACCTTAAACTCCCTGTTATTATCGTTCCAACAATCGCCTCTACCGATGCGCCAACCAGTGCTCTGTCTGTGCTTTATACAGATGACGGCGTTTTTGACCAATATCTGGTATTGCCCAAAAACCCGGAATATGTTGTGGTAGATAGTGAAGTTATAGCCAAGGCTCCCTCGCGTCTTTTGGTGGCGGGCATGGGTGATGCGTTAGCTACGTATTTTGAAGCTCGCTCGTGTATGAGTAGCAGTAGCAAAACCATGAGCGGCGGTATAACGTCCCTCACCGGCTTATCTTTAGCCAAACTTTCTTATGAGGTTCTTTTGGAAAACGGTCTTAAAGCAAAGTTGAGTTGTGACGAAAACGCCAATTCTTATGCATTAGAAGCCATAATAGAAGCCAATACTTATCTTTCCGGTATAGGTTTTGAAAGCGGTGGGTTGGGAGCGGCACACTCTATTCACAACGGTCTTACCGTGATAGACGAAACTCACAACTATTACCACGGAGAAAAAGTTGCTTTTGGCACCATTACCCACTTGGTTTTAGAAAACGCACCTTCCAGCGAGATTTTCCAAGTTGTTTCGTTTTGCAAACAAGTTGGACTACCTACAAAATTGAGCGATATTGGCATAAAAAACATAAACCCGGACAAGATAATGGAAGTTGCCAAAGCGGCTTGTGCAGAAGGTGAAACAATACACAATATGCCTTTTGCTGTAACTCCTCAATTGGTATATAGTGCGATTTTAACCGCAGACAAACTCGGAAGATAAAAGGATGTCTTTGCGAATGAAGAAATAAAGCTATGCCGTATTTGTGTAAACGAGTGCGAATAATATATTGTTTTCATAACAGATTGGGCTTTTTGCCTGGTCTGTTGTGAAAAACCAAAAACTTGACATCGGCTTTTTTTGTGATATAATAATTATATGAAATTGATTGAGGCGGAGTAGCTCAGCTGGCTAGAGCATGCGGTTCATACCCGCAGGGTCAGGGGTTCAAGTCCCTTCTCCGCTATACTTTTTTTATGGAGCATACAAAATGGAATTAGAAAAGCTACAGTTGAAAAATCATTTAGAGGACTTAGTGCTTGAAAACATTAAGATTGTTTTGGGTAGTACCGACTATTGTAAATGCGATCATTGCGTAAATGATATAGCAGCAATTGCTCTCAATGAACTACCCGCAAAATATGCCGTCACGTCAGAAGGTGAAGTCTATACGAAACTTGATACGCTAAGCAATGACTACAAAGTTCAAATTTTAACTGTAGTTTCTAAGGCTGCTCACCGTGTGGGCGGGTCTCCTCGCCATGCTCACAACAACTCTTAAAAAATGGAGGGAGATAAATGGATACCCAAATTCTTTCTCAGCTAGATCAGATACAAAACGCCGTTAAAGATCTTGTAGCGGAAAATGTTAAAAATACACAAAATAAGAACACCCAAAACGTCCAAAACATCCAAAGTAAAAACACACAAAATGTGCAGGAAGTACAGCAACAGCCTCCTATAACTTCGGTTTATAAGCACACTGGTTTGGATGCTCTTGTTGGCCGCAAAGTAACAAACAAAGCGTTGGCGGCAAGAGAGCAGGTTTGGAGTAAACTCAATGCCGTTTTTGGTCGTATTAATATGAACGACGCTCAAACAAAAAAACTGCAAAGTAAACTTGGCATTAACTCCGATCTTACACTTGCTAAAATTACATTGGGAACTGTTAAAAAGGTCAAAGGAGCAGGTTTAAATATTGACATGAAAATTGATGGCATTTTAAAAGTGAGGGAAGAAGAGTGAAAACAGAAGACAGGTTGCAGCTAAAATTTAGGCTATTGGTATCAGAAGTGGAAAAGCGAATGTCTTACAAGCTGGATATGCCAATTGGAAAAGACATAGAAGAGCTTGACTTCTCTGACACATCACCTTTAAGATTAGTTTTTCCGGAATATGTTCACAACCCCTATATTAAGTTTTTGGTTTCAAAGGTGAGTACAGTTTTACCGCAGAAAAACAAGGTTGCGGAAACTTGGTTTGCAAAGTGCGAAGGTAGCGGTACGTTCCTTAATATGCAAAAACGTATGGAATTGGCAGGAATATACCTTCAAATGCACAGTTTTAAACGCGGCAGTTTTTATTCCTTTTTATTTTGGGGTATGGTTGGAATTGTTGTAAATAATAAAGATGAATTTGATGACAAGCTCTCCCTTCTTGTAGACTTCGCTCATGTTTTTGCTATGTCCGAAGAAGAAATTTTGGATATTTCGCAAGTGGCGAAGGCCTTTTATGGTGAATATAACAAAGGGTTCAAGTTTAAAACAGCAGAAATAGAAGGTGTGCTTGGAACGGTGTATTCGTTCCTAATAACACCGATAACCGGCTAGTTATTTATAGATTATTAACAAATGTAGTTTGAAGCCTGTTCAGATGGGTTTTTAGACTTCATTTTGCTTCATTAGTATATCGGCTGTACCAGTACACAAAAGCAGCTACGCAATTGTATTGTGAGGAAAGTCCGGGCTCCCTGCGGACAAAGGTGCCGGGTAACCCCCGGTGGAGGCGACTCTAAGGAAAGTGCAACAGAAATAAACTACCCCATACATTTCATTGTGTTGGGGAAAAGCTGGAAAGGTAAGGTAAGAGCTTACCGCTTTTTTGGCGACAAAAAAGGCTATGTAAACCCCACCTGGAGCAACACAAAGGCAGCATACAGTCCGCTTGGGCGAGTTAATCGCATCATATTGTGATATGTGCGACCAATTTTGCCCCTGCTTTTAATATGTGGCAAGAGCCTGTTTGGTAACAGCAGGCCCAGATAGATGGCTGTTCACGACAGAACCCGGCTTATATGTGTAGTGGTATTGCGGTTATATTCCAAGTTTCAAAAAAATAGATTGCCCTTTTTCAAAATATTGTTGGTTTTGAAAAAGGGCAATCTATTTTTTTTGCACATTTATTATTTATAAGTCATCGGGGCCAAAACTGTGCGGTAAAAGTTCTCCCAAGGTATGTGTTGTGTAATTATCTCCCCCTTGAGCAATTAACACAACAAAATCTCCTTTACAAAATTCCACCATAAACTGGCGGCACACCCCACACGGAAAGGCTTGCCCGGAATCTTTGCCTTGCTGCCAACCTGCAACGGCTATTGCACTAAATTGCATAACACCACTTGTTATGGCAACAGCAAACGCACTGCGCTCTGCACATATTCCAGGGGTAAAGGCGGCGTTTTCTATGTTTGCTCCCAAAAACACTTGACCATCCGCTCCCAAAAGAGCAGCCCCAACCAAAAAGTTTGAGTAAGGGGCATATGCCAAACTGCGAGCTTCTATTGATTTTCTTACAAGATCTAAATTATCTATCTTCATATTGTTATGTACCTACTTTCTTATTATGAACACTACAAATTATGGACGAATTATGGCATAATATTAATGATTTGTCAACTTTTTTCTTTATAAAAATGTAGTAAAATAAATTTCCTCCAAAATAAAATTTCCTCTTGATTTTTTTAAAATATTAGTGTATAATACACATTAGAGGGCGTGACTTCTTTTTAAAGTTGCCCATATAGGTTTCATTTTTTTAGTACACAAGGAGGTGTGCATTATGCCAATAGTATCCGGTGTTGCTTTCGGTGTAACTTTACCTTATACTCGTGTGCAGCGTGGACAGCGTGCGGGTGGAATGGGAGCCAAACAAAACCAACCCCCGAACCTTCCCACAAGACCGAGTCGTATAAGCTCCATTAGCGACTTTGCTGCAAGAGCTGCTTACAAGTACGACAAATCATCACGGCTTGTTAACCAGTACAAACTGTACTCTCGCAGGGTAGATACACCAACAATTGGTACAATAATAAGCATAGAATTTTAGACAGTAAAAAACCCCGCAAGGGGTTTTTTACTGTCTTTGTTCTATTTTTTCGATAACTTGCCTTAGCTCCGCCTCAAACCTAGTTAGTGTTTCTTGTTCAGGAGTTCTTTTTGTGCCAAAATATTTTTCCAACTTAGCTGAAATATCAGAGAGTGCAGGCTCATTAACAACAAGAGCGAGTCCTTTTAGCGTATGTGCAAGCCTGTGGGCGGTTTCAAAATCTCCCACATATAGTGCATCTGCTATTTCAGTGTGGATATTTCTTTGAGTGCGTACAAAATCCTCTTCTATTTCTTTAGAAATATCTGCACCAAGAATAACTTCTTCCTCTTCTTCATCATCCATTAGTGCCATTTCCCGAGCAATTTTTATTACTTCGGGCGGCTGTTTTTCGGTTATAAATTTCATTAATATACTGTCTAGTCGTTCTTTTTGCATTGGCTTTTGTAAAATTTCACTAAAATTTTCCTGAAAAAACTCCTTATTTTCAGCTAATTGTCGATTTTCGACTAAAACAACAATTGGGTCTGTGTAGCCTTGGGTTCGCAGAGCTGCAACTAGGTCTGTACTGCTCATATCTGCCATCATCGACTCCACAAAAATAACGTCATAAACATTGCCTTCTTTTAGTTTTTCTAGTGCTGCGCTGCCGCCTTTTGCCGTGTCTACCTCTAGCTCATAACGTTCCAACATAACTTTGGCAATAAACAAATTTGTATCCACTTCGTCTACTACTAAAACACTGCCATACGGCATAGGCTCAAAATTTGTATTTATTTTAATCACCGCCTATCGACTTTTTTGAAAAAATGGTGTATAATACAATTATAACAGAGTTTCGTTTTAAAATCAAAAAAATATGGTATAGTCGATTATATTGTTTTTTTATATTTTTTATTAGATTAGTTTCAAAGTAGCTTCTATAGCAGAAAGAGCAGAAAGTAAAAGATAGCAAAAGATAGCAAAAGATTTTTCGAGATTGACGAGACTGAATCAATCATAAAATTGATCGAAAAATTAATCGACTAGCCTCTTTTCGGAGGTTGTACATGGTTTCACGCATATTAATCATAGAAGATGTACGTATAATGCGTATACTTTTTAGGGATATTTTAACAAGAGAATTGCGAATTAGCGACGATAATGTATATGAAGCAGAAAATGGCAGACAAGGCATTATGACATACAAAAGAGTACAGCCGCAATACGTTTTTTGTGATATTCACATGCCGGATATTAGTGGAATAGAGGTAGTTAAACAAATAGTAGCTTTAGAGCCAGATCCTGCCCCCAACATTATTATGCTGACATCTTCTCGGGAAAGACGTACAGTAATAGAATGTATAAGGGCGGGTGCCAACGATTACGTAAGCAAACCGCCTACCACTGAAAGATTGGCAAAAATTTTAAATATAGAACTTCCTTTCCTAAACTACAAATATGCCGATGATCCTAAAAAAGCTGTAAAGTCTACTAAATATGCAGACGCACGTGAAGAACGCAACACAAACCTTGATATAGTTCGTGCTGCAGACGAAAAAATCAATGATGAAGCTAGAGCTAAGGAAACCAAAGTTTTGTTAGAAGAAATCGAAACCTTTAAAGCGCTAGACCCCGAAAGTGCAGATGACTTGGATGTAAGAGAAATAGACACAGATTTGGAGGCGCTAAAGTTTTTGAAGGAAAAATATGTAGCGAAAAAACAGTTAAAGTAACAAATTATAAAATTATAGTTATTTATACAGTTATATTGGATGCTATTTGATGTTATTTAATGCAAATAACTTTTGAAATCCCCAAAAATTGTCGGTTTAAAAATGCTGAAAATGCTGAATTCAGGAAAATGAATTGGTAAAAAGTTAATTTGCTATATGTGTGAATGAGGTATAATATGACGCAAATACAGGCTAACAGAGATTTTATGAAATGCCCTTTCCCTTTGGGGGATAGTATGAAAAAGAGCGATCAACAGGCGGGAGTAGCTCATCCGCCCCACGGAAAACCATCGGTTGGCAATTTAATCTCACTAAAATCTTTTGAGACTAACTGTCCAGTCACGAACGATTCTTACAAAGATTTGTTGGATATTAGACGCAGTGTTAGGGTTTATGACGAAAATGCCCCTATGACTCAAGAACAATTGGCTTTTTTGCTTTACAGTATACAGGGGATACAGTCCCACAGAGGCAGCAATAGTGCTTTTACCTTGCGGCCCGTACCTAGCGGCGGAGCCAGGCACCCTTTTGAAGTTTATATTGCGGTACGTAATGTGGATGGTTTGGAAAAAGGGATTTATCGATACGTTCCAACAGAAAATATAGGAGGGAAGGCTGTAACCGTGGAGTTTCTCAAAAATCTCGATAACCATGAAGAGCAAATTGCGGATATGGTAGTAGGGCAGAGATGGGTTATAGCGGCACCCGTTGTACTCTTTATAAGCTGTGTACCATATAAGGCAGAATGGCGATACGTAGAACATGCTCACAGGATTGTTTTGGTTGATTTGGGGCATGTCGGACAGAACGCTATGTTGTCTGCCGTGGCTCTTGGGCTGGGTTCTTGTTGCCTGGGCGCCTATAACCAACAGTTGTGCGATCAGCTATTAGGGCTTGACGGGCAGGATGAATATACGGTTTATGGAATATCTGTCGGAAAAGAAACTGAAAAGACTGCATCTGCATAATACACCAAAAACACCAAAAAGCAAGAGCAAAACAAGATGAAAATGCCAAAAACTTGCAGTTTTGTTCCGTTTTTATCCTATAATAGGCAAACTAAACTACAGTAGATGTAATATAACGGAATAAATGTAAGTAGTTTTGGCTTTTTATATAAAAATCAGTCTACTACAAAATAAGGAGGTTAGATATTAATGAAACCAAATCTTGATGTAAAAATTTATGCAGACGGGGCAAAAATATCCGATATGGTATCTGCTTATGAATCCGGTCTTGTGCAGGGTTTTACGACCAATCCTTCTTTAATGAAGCAAGCCGGCATAACAGATTATATGGCGTTTGCAAAAGAGGCCTTGGCAAAGCTACCCGGGTTGCCCATATCATTTGAAGTTTTTGCAGACGATTTTGAAGCAATGGAGCAGGAAGCAGAAAAAATAGCAGCATTGGGAAAAGATGTATATATAAAAATACCTATCATAAACACAAAAGGTGAAAGTACAGCCCATCTTATCAAAAAACTATCAGCAAAGGGGTATAACCTGAACATTACCGCCATATTGACCATACCCCAGGTTCAAGAAACAGTAGATGCCTTTGCACCCAACACAAAAAATGTTGTATCTGTTTTTGCGGGGCGTATTGCGGATACGGGGGTGGATCCTATTCCCACAATGAAGCAGGCAAAAGAGATTTGCGTTACAAAACCCGGTACGGAACTGTTATGGGCAAGTTGTCGAGAAGTTTTAAACATTATACAAGCGAACGAAGTTGGTGCAGAAATTATCACCTGCCCACCGGGTGTTATCAGTAAACTGGGGGGGCTTGGTCAAGATTTGTTCCAAGTTTCTTTGGACACGGTAAAGACATTTAGCAAAGATATAAAGGCATTAGGTTTCACCATATAATACACACACACA
>JGI24700J35501_10930659_pt1 | contig 17918 bp, 37 predicted proteins | sample TergutTh196P1_FD_35501 | JGI IMG/M metagenome (IMG submission 35501)
AAAAAATTCAAAAAATTTTTTTGAAACCCCTTGACAAATCCAAAAGCCCATGATACTATACAATAGTTGATGTTGTAACGTCGTGAGCAATGACACGGGAGGTTGCTAGTCCAAATCGTGGTCTGGGTTTTTCCGTTAGCGATGTTCGGCCTCGAGCCGAGCGATGAAGTTACTGTAATATACTGCATAAAACGCGCTGTTAATCCCAAATAGGAAAATAGCGGCTGTTATGCGGCGGCTTTTGTTTATACTCTCAATGGCCTAAGTGTTTGCAGTTTCTACTAATCGCAGCAACGTCCCTTATATGCGAAAAGGAGGAACATTTTTTATGGAAAGTTCTAAAATTAGAATCAATCTAAAGGCCTATGACCATAAATTGATCGACCAATCGGTAACTCAAATTATTGATACCGCAAAACGGACAGGTGCTCAAATTTCTGGACCTATTCCGTTGCCAACAAAAAAAGAAATTGTTACTATCTTACGTGCCGTCCATAAATATAAAGATTCGCGCGAACAGTTTGAACGCCGCACTCATAAGCGTTTAATCGACATTCTTAATCCTACGCCAAAAACCGTCGATAACCTTACTCGGCTCGACCTGCCCGACGGCGTGGATATTACGCTTAAAATTATGTAACTGGAGGTTTACCAATGAAAAAAGCAATCTTAGCAAAAAAATTAGGCATGACCCAAATATTTGCAGAAAATGGCACGCTTATCCCAGTAACTGTATTGCAAGCGGGTCCATGCAAGGTTATCCAAAAAAAGACAGTCGAAAATGACGGCTATTCTGCTCTGCAAGTGGGCTTTGGCGAACTTAAACCCAAATACGCCACCAAACCAATAAAAGGTCATTACGAAGCCCGTTTGGGCGATGTAAACGCCAAACCCAACAAAGTCCTGCGGGAGTTAAAATTAGACGACCCCGACCAATTTGACATTGGTGCGGAAATTAAAGCCGATATTTTCACGGCTGGCGAATTTGTTGATATTAGCGGCGTTTCCAAGGGAAAAGGCTACCAAGGTGCAATCAAACGCCACGGACAACACCGCGGTCCAATGACTCACGGCTCAAAATATCACCGTGGATTAGGCTCGATGGGTCCTGGTACAACGCCTGGTAGCGTTAAAAAAGGCAAAAAAATGCCTGGACATATGGGCGCTAAAAAAGTTTCTATACAAAATATTGAAGTTGTTCGTGCCGATGCCGATAAGAATATCTTGTTGGTGAAAGGTCCTGTGCCTGGTGCGAAAAATGCTTTGCTGTTTGTTAAAAGTACGGTTAAGAAATCCTAATGAAACGCTAGAAAATAAAGGGTTATGTGAATGAGCCAAAAGGACAAGCTAATCCGCCGTTTGAAATCTAAGCCGAGGGATATGACGTTTGACGAAGTTGAAACACTGTTGTCGTTACTAGGATTTAAGTTAAGCAATCAAGGCAAAACCAGTGGGTCGAGTGTAAAATTTATCAACGTTGAAACAAAAGGTAAAATTGCAGTCCATAAACCGCACCCTAGCAATGTACTAAAGCTGTACCACATTGTGAAAACCATAAAAACTTTAGAAAACGAGGGACTAATATGAACAATCTAATGGAGTACAAAGGTTATTATGGCTCTATCGAATATTCCGAAGAAGACGGCGTATTTTGTGGAGAAGTCGTAAATGCACCGCATTGGCTAATCATGTACGACGGCGAAGATTTAGCTACTCTAAAATTTAATTTTGAAGATGTAGTAGACGACTGCCTACTAATGTGCGAACAACGAAACGAGCCGCCAATCCCACAAAGCCCTCAAAAATTGCAAGAATATCTGGCGGAACAACAAAATCAACCTGCCGAAGACTTTACCAAACTTCCCACGCAACAGCTGCAACCGTTGGGAGTGTAAAATTCCTTGAAAACTTTTTTAATGAGGGTTTAGGAAAATGAGCAGAAAGCAAAAGTTAATTGACCGCCTGAAATCTAAGCCAAGAGATATGACATTTGACGAGATTGAAACGCTACTTTCGTTGCTAGGGTTTAGGCGGAGCAACCAAGGTAAAACTAGTGGTTCACGTGTGAAGTTTTCTAGCGACAAAATAAGCGATAGCATTACATTACACAAGCCGCACCCAAGTAACATAATGAAACCCCCTTATCTCAACTACATTGAAAATATTTTGGAAAAAGAGGAGTTAATATGAACGATTTTATGGAATACAAGGGTTATTACGGCTCGATAGAATATTACGCCGAAGATTCCATATTTTACGGAAAAGTCGTGAATACTAGTTGGCTAATCCTTTATGAGGGCGAAGATTTAGCCGCTCTTAAATTTGACTTTGAAGATGCCATAGACGACTGCTTGCTAATGTGCGAACAACGGAATGAACCTCCAATACCAATAAAGCCCGAAAGAATGCAGGAATTTATAGCAGAAAAATTGTCAGAGCAACAAAACTTACCAACAACCCAACTAGACCAATCCCAGCAACCTCAACTGCAGCCAGTCTAGTTTGGCTTAAAATCAACAAATTCAGCAAAGGAGTTGAAACTGTGGCTACAACAAATGTATATAACATGAATGGCGACCAAGTTGGCAATATCGACCTGCCAGACGACATTTTTAACGTGCCAGTCAACGAACACGCCATACATATGGCTGTTGTGCAGTATCTTGCGAACCAACGGCAAGGCACAAAAGGCACAAAAACTCGTGCCGAAGTGCGAGGTGGCGGAAAAAAACCATGGCGGCAAAAAGGAACAGGGCGCGCGCGGCAAGGTTCAACACGCTCTCCGCAATGGACAGGCGGCGGCGTGGTGTTTGCACCCAAAGCCAGAGATTATTCCATTAAAATGAACAAAAAACACAAGCGATTGGCATTAAAATCGGCTCTTTCCGCCAAATTGCGTGATAGCAAGTTTATTGTATTGGATTCGCTAACGTTCCCAGAAATTAAAACTAAACAAATGACAAGCGTCTGCAAAAACCTCAAAACCGACAACGCTCTTGTGGTGCTAAATTCCGCCGAAAACAACGTAATTCGCTCGGCACGGAATATCCCAAACGTTAAAACTGCTGGCGTAAACACTATTAACGTCTACGACATCGTTAAACACGATACTTTTGTCGTTACAAAAGATGCCGTAACAAAAATGCAGGAGGTGTACGCATAATGGCAGCACTAGAATATTACGACATTATCGACAAGCCCCTTATGACCGAAAAAAGTATGTCGCTGACGGAAGAAATGAAATATGAATTTTATGTCCACCCAAAAGCAACCAAAACCCAAATTAAAGAGGCGGTTGAAAAAATGTTCGATGGCGTAAAAGTGCGAAAAGTCAACACAATGCTAACGCACCCCAAAAAACGCCAACGCCGTGGTTTTGCCGCTGGTAAGACTGTACTCAAAAAAAAGGCGATTGTTGCTCTTGCCCCTGGTAGCAAGGATATTGAGTTGTTCCCGGGGCTGTAGGGTTTTAACTGGGAAATGGCACGAAAATAAGAGGGTATATTGTTGAAAAATCTTGAACAAGAAAGCAAACCGATACCTAAACCAATACCAATAGACACAGCCCAGTTTGCCAATCTTTCGGACGGCGAACGTAAAATTAGAGGGTTGTCAAAAGAAGTGCAGTTAATTTTTCTTGAAACCAATAAACCGCCGATAGTAGCGTTTCAAGGTGGTTCAAAAAGAGTTTCGTACGACTTTCCAAAAAATGTAACGCCAAAATTGTTGACTTCTACACACAACCACCCCAATATATACTGGGGCGGTACATTCTCGCAACAGGATATTATATCGTTATCTCAAAACCCTGCTATTGGAATGAAAAGAGTGGTCGGGCGTAAAATTGAAGGTACGTACATTGCAATAGCCACGGATAAAGCCGATTATGACGGATTGCTAAAGCAAATTTTAGAAGACGAAATTATGCTAGAAGTAAAATCTTACAAAAGGTCAATGTTAGCGTTAGGCGAATTTTGGCAAGACGAAAAACCAACAGACGACCAAGATAAAATCGCACGGCAAAGCAAAAGGTCTAGGCAAGAGGGTACGGGCGTTTTGGTAACGTACTACAAAAAAATCTTGCCAGAATATGGCTTTGTATATGTGCGTGATAAAAAGGGGCGTTGATTATGACAAAACATTATATAGATGTATACGAAATAGCGGCAAACGAATATAAAACCGTAAAAAGGACTGTAAAATATCCTGATTCAATATGTATAGATGACGGCGGCGACTATTTGTGGCATTTGGACAGCATAATAGTTGAACATCACGAAAAAGATTTAGTTGCCAACAGGTGGAATTTAAGCGAGGAAGATTTAGCAAAACAAATCGCCGAGTTTACAGCATATTACGGCTACGAGCCAGCTAATCCGCCGCAGGAATTACTTGATTTTAGACAATATCCGCTAAATCCCGAAAAAGACACCTATTACGACGAAGTCCCTGAAAAATGGCTAAAAGCCCCCTGCGAAGTGCTAGAAATATATAAAGAATTTGCCCACCAACAGGGAAAACTCTACAAAGCCAAACGCCGAGCCGAACAACGTGCCAAGCAACAAGCCAAAAGCCAAGCAAAAACCGCTTTAGCATAAATTTAAGCTAAAAAACCAAAACCAACAACCTCCCTCAACCATAAAAAAGTTGCGGGGTCAAGGGGCGAAGTCCCTTGCGGGTCTGGGCAGCCTGCCTGACGGCAGTCAGGCGCCCAGGGTTTTGATGTTTAGAAATGAGTTGATTAAAACTATGGGAATTAAAAGGTTCAGACCTTACACGCCGTCCAGACGACAAATGACGGCATCGGATTTTGCCGAAGTTACCAAAAAGACCCCCGAAAAGAGTCTTGTTGTCCACCTGAAGAAAAACTCTGGGCGGAACAACCACGGCAGAATCACCGTTCGCCACAAAGGCGGCGGCAGCAAAATTAAATATAGATTGGTCGATTTCAAACGCAACAAAGACGGAATACCTGCAAAGGTTGCCGCAATCGAATACGACCCAAACAGAACCGCTTATATCGCCTTGTTGCACTATGTTGACGGCGAAAAATCCTACATTATTGCTCCGCACGGCTTGAAAGTCGGCGAAACCGTTATGAATGGCGAAACCGCCGAAATCCGTGTTGGAAACGCCCTGCCAATGAAAGCTATTCCTGTTGGTACGCAAATTCACAACATCGAGATGAAACTGGGAAAAGGCGGACAAATGGTTCGCTCCGCTGGAAACGCCGCCCAACTTATGGCAAAAGATGACCGCTACGCAACTGTTCGCTTGCCAAGCGGCGAAATGCGGCTTGTTCCTGTTGGTTGCCGTGCAACTATTGGACAAGTTAGCAATCTCGACAACGAACTGATTAACATCGGTAAAGCTGGCAGAAAACGCCACATGGGAATCCGCCCAACTGTTCGTGGTTCGGTTATGAATCCCAATGACCACCCACACGGCGGCGGCGAAGGTCGCGCGCCAATCGGTCGCCCTGCTCCTAGCACTCCGTGGGGCAAACCTGCACTCGGCTACAAAACTCGCAAGAAAAATAAGGCTTCCAATAAATATATCGTCCGCAAACGTGGAAGTAAGTAGAAAGGGAAAAGTATGAGCAGATCACTGAAAAAAGGCCCGTTCATTGATGACCACCTTATGAAAAAAGTCGTCGAAATGAACAAAGCCAGCAATAAAGCAGTTATTAAAACTTGGTCCAGACGGTCTACTATTTTTCCAGATATGATTGGTCTGACAATCGCTGTCCATGACGGACGCAAACACGTCCCAATCTATATCACAGAAGATATGGTAGGTCATAAATTGGGCGAATTTGCCTCTACTCGTACCTATAGAGGACACGGCAAAGATGCCGAAAAACGCTCGAAAGTGAGGTAGAGTTATGGCTAAAGGACACAGAAGTCAAATTAAAAAAGAACGCAACGCCGAGAAACGTGAAAAACGCCCACACGCCACGCACCGCTATGCACGTATCTCCGACCGCAAAGCTCGCATCGTTCTTGACCAAATCAAGGGAAAAGACGTTGCCCAAGCCCTGGGAATCTTGAAATATTCCCCTCGTTATGGCTCGCAGCTTATCGAAAAAGTGCTGAAAAGCGCCATCGCTAACGCCGAACATAACGAACAACACAGCGACCTCGATTCCACTAAACTTTACGTCCAAGAAGTTATAGCAAATCAAGGTCCAACATTCAAAAGAATACAGCCGCGCGCCCGCGGAATGGCTTATCGCATTAACAAACGCACAAGCCATATCACTGTTATTCTTAACGAAAGGCAGGTGTAAAATGGGACAAAAAGTAAATCCGCACGGCTTGCGTGTCGGTATTATAAAAGATTGGGATTCCATTTGGTACGCCGAAAAGGATTTTAGCAAGTTTATCCTTGAAGATTACAATATCCGCAAGTTTTTGGATAAAGAACTGGACAAAGCCAGCGTTTCTCGTATCGTGATAAAACGCACGTCCGATAAGGTTAAAGTTTACCTTTACACCGCAACGCCTGGTATGGTTATCGGTCGCAGTGGACAGGCTATCGTGGAATTGACCAAAAAGGTCAAACAATTCACGGAAAAAGAAGTTGACATTAACATAATGGAAATTAAACGCCGTGAACTGGACGCAAAACTTGTGGCAGAAGACATCGCTCAACAACTGGAAGAGCGTGTAACTTTCCGCCGTGCAATGAAACAGGCAATGACACGCACAATGAAAATGGGTGCAAAAGGTATAAAAACCGCCGTTTCTGGCAGATTGGGCGGTGCAGACATTGCTCGCACAGAGCATTACCACGAGGGAACTATTCCCCTGCAAACCTTGCGTGCCGACATCGATTACGGTTTCGCTGAAGCGGACACAACTTACGGCAAATTGGGCGTAAAAGTTTGGATTTATAAAGGCGAAATTTTGCCTGGTCGCACAAAAGCCGACGAACCCACCGAAGTTAAAGAGTTCAAAGAACCAAAGGAAAACAAAGGCGAACGTGGCGGAAATCGTGGCAACCGCAATCGCAACTATGGAAACCGTGGCAACAATAATCGTGGAAATCGTGATAATCACGGAAACAACGAGAATCGTCCACCAAGAAGAGAGGAAGGGGCGCACAACAATGCTAATGCCAAAGAGGGTCAAAAGGCGTAAACAGTTCCGTGGCAGAATGACAGGGCGCGCAATACGTGGCAGCACAATCACGTACGGCGATTATGGGCTTGTCGCAATGGAGCCAAGTTGGATAACCGCCAACCAAATTGAATCCGCACGTATCGTTATCAACCGCACAATGCGGCGCGGCGGCAAAGTTTGGGTAAAAATCTTCCCAGATAAACCAGTAACGGAAAAACCAGCCGAAACTCGCATGGGTAAAGGTAAAGGTTCGCCTGAATATTGGGTTGCAGTCGTAAAACCCGGCAGAGTGCTGTTTGAACTAGCTGGCGCGGAAGAAGAACTGGCAAGGCAAGCCCTGCAACTTGCCGCCTACAAAATGCCAATTAAATGTAAAATTATATCTCGTGCCGAACAGGAAAAAGAATTGGGGCTAGAGCCAAGAAAAGCGGCTACTCCGCCACAAAAAGCCAAACCAACGGCAGAGGAAAAAGCAGATAATGAAAAAGCAGGTGATTCGCAATGACAAAGATTGAAAAATATGTTGACGGCTTGCGAGATAAAACCGAAAACGAACTGAAAACTGAATTAGTAAGTGCCAAAAAAGAGCTGTTTAACTTGCGTTTTCAAAATGCCACAAATCAGCTTGATAACACTGCTCGCATAAGGCAAGTGCGGAAAAATATCGCACGCATAAATACCATCATTACCCAAAAACAAAAGGGTATAGAACAAAGAAAAAAGGGGGCAGTGTAGGTGGCAGATAAAACAAACCGCAATTTGCGTAAAACTCGTGTGGGGCTTGTGGTTAGCGATAAAATGGAAAAAACCATTGTCGTCGCCGTGCAAAACCGTGTAAAACATCCGCTTATCGGAAAAATTGTTACTCGCACGTACAAGTTGAAAGCCCATGATGAAACAAATGAATGCCGCGTTGGCGACCGTGTCCGAGTAATGGAAACTAGACCATTATCTAAGGAAAAACGCTGGCGATTGGTTACTGTGCTTGAAAAAGCGAAGTAAAGGACGTGTTTAGAAATGATACAGCAAGAAACCAGGTTAGTTGCCGCAGATAACTCGGGCGCAAAAGAGTTGCTCTGTATAAGAGTTTTGGGCGGCTCGATGCGCCGTTACGGCAACGTTGGCGATATTATTGTCGCAACCGTAAAGGACGCAACTCCAGGCGGCGTAGTGAAAAAAGGCGAAGTTGTTCGCGCCGTTATTGTGCGTACCGTTAAAGGGCTTGGCAGACCAGACGGCTCGCATATCCGTTTTGACCAAAACGCTGCCGTTATTATTAGAGAAGATAAAACACCGCGCGGTACTCGTATTTTTGGGCCCGTCGCGCGCGAGTTGCGAGATAAGCAGTTTACTCGTATAATTTCATTAGCGCCGGAGGTGTTATAATTGGATAAGTTGAAAAAACCCACCAAAACCAAGCTAAAACGCGGCGATATGGTCGCTGTTATTGCTGGAAAAGATGCAGGCAAAGAGGGTCGCATTTTGTCGATTGACCGCAAAAGCAACCGCATTATTGTTGAGGGCTTGAATATTATGACGAAACACCAAAAGCCCAACCGCTCTAATCAAACAGGCGGAATTACTAGGGTTGAGGCTCCTATCAATGCCTCCAACGTTATGTACCTGCACAAAGATAAGCCCACTAGATTAGGCTATAAGCTGGAAACTACCGAAAAAAACGGAAAAACCGTTACTACCAAAAAACGGTATGCTAAATCTACAGGCGAAATTATTGATTAACGATAAATATGAAATCCAAGACGAAAAAGAGGGGCGTGAATTTTCCAAATGACCCGACTTAGAGAGATTTATGAGTCAGAAGTAATGGACGGAATGATGGCGAAGTTTGGCTATAAAAACAAGCTGGCAGTTCCGAAAATAGACAAAGTAATAATAAACATGGGGCTGGGCGAAGCTAAAGAGAACGCAAAAGTTATCGAGCACGCAACTGGCGACATGACGGTAATATCTGGGCAAAAGCCGATTGTTACCAAGGCAAAAAAATCGGTTTCGGCGTTCAAGCTGCGTGCAGGAATGGCGATAGGCTGCAAAGTAACGTTGCGCGGCGATAAGATGTATAACTTCGTTGACCGCCTTATTAACGTGGCTATTCCACGTGTGCGCGACTTTAGGGGCGTTAGCCCAGATTCGTTTGACGGACGCGGCAACTACACGCTCGGCATCAAGGAGCAGCTTATTTTCCCAGAAATTAGCTTTGATAAGATAGACAAAGTACGTGGCATGGAAGTTGTTTTTGTAACGACCGCCAAAACAGACGAAGAGGCGCGCGAACTGCTACATCTGTTCAAAATGCCGTTCGTCAGACCACAATAGGAGGGCTTTGCTTATGGCAAAAAAATCGATGATATTAAAACAGCAGCGTAAGCCAAAATTTTCGTCGCGCGCATACAACCGCTGTAATATTTGTGGCCGTCCGCACGCAACACTACGCAAATACGGTATCTGCCGCATTTGTTTTCGTGAGCTTGCGTATAAAGGTCAAATACCTGGCGTAAGAAAAGCCAGTTGGTAAGAAAGGAGGCATTGTAATGGCAATGTCAGATCCTATTGCGGATATGCTAACAAGAATCCGCAACGCAAATTCAGCTAAGCACGCAACCGTAGATGTCCCTTCATCTAAAGTAAAAGTCGCTATCGCAGGTATTTTGGTAAAAGAGGGCTATCTAAAGGGTTATGATATATTAGAGGACGGCGTTAGAAAAACTATTCGTATCGGTATAAAGTACGGACAAGACCGCAACGACAAGGTTATTACTGGAATTAAACGTATCTCCAAGCCAGGCTTGCGTGTTTACGCCAGTTGCGAAAAAATGCCAAAAGTTCTTGGCGGACTAGGCTGTGCAATCGTTTCCACCAATAAGGGCATAATTACCGACAAAGAGGCCCGCAAATTGGGCGTTGGCGGCGAAGTGCTTGCGTTTATTTGGTAGAACGTGATATGAATAGCGAAAACGCTATGCAGTAAAGGAGGGAAAGTTATGTCGCGTATAGGAAAAATGCCTATTACAGTTCCTGGCGGAGTTGACGTGAAAATTGGCGAAAACAACCAAGTTACGGTAAAAGGCCCAAAGGGAACGCTAGAGCGAACACTTCCAAGAGATATGAAGATTGAGTTAGAAAACGGTAGCCTTGTGGTAACACGTCCAAGCGACTTGAAACGGTTTAAGTCGTTGCACGGATTAACCAGAACCCTGCTAAATAACATGGTTGTAGGCGTAACGGACGGCTACAAGAAAACGCTAGAAATAAACGGCGTTGGTTATCGTGCCGCCAAAAGTGGCAACAAATTAACCTTAACATTGGGCTACTCGCACCCAGTAGAAATGCTAGACCCAGACGGCGTTACAGCCGAAGTTGAGGGCAATAACAAAATTATTGTAACTGGCATAGATAAGGAAAAAGTTGGGCAATATGCCGCCAATATCCGAGAGAAACGTCCACCAGAGCCTTATAAGGGCAAGGGGATAAAGTATGATACTGAGCGGATTCGTCGTAAGGCTGGTAAATCTGGTAAGTAGTGGGGAACTTTTGTAAGTGGAAGTAAATGGAAGTAAATGCACGAAAAAGTAGCAAGTTGCAACGAAAACGTAGCAAGGAGTAACCCATGAAGATAATGCTAGATACAAATGTGCTTTTTTCTGGGCTTGTATATGGTGGCAAGGTTGCACCAGCAGTAGTCGAATATGTGAGTAAGCACTATGATTTATATTTGTCAGAATATGCTGTAAATGAGTTGAAAAAGGCTACACTCAATAAAACGCCGCACCAAGCAACTAAAATCAACGAAATTTTGGCAAAATTAAACTATACATTAGTAAAACTGCCGCTAGAAGACCCACCAGACGAATATTTTAATCTGCGCGACCCTAACGATATTCCAATTTTGCAGGCGGCAGTAGACGAAGACATGGACATACTAATAACAGGGGATAAAGATTTTGAAGATGTAATTATAAAAAAGCCCCAAATAATGAATATGTCAACCTTTGCAGATAAATATATGAAAGGAGAGCGGATTTATGGAACAATCAACTCAAATACCAATATGGAAAGATAGAAGTCTTCCGTGGGAAATAAGGGAAAAAGCCTTCAAGGACGCAGGTATGGACCCAGCTTTAGACGATGAACTAATGGACGAAATTGTCGCAATGATAAAAGAAGTCCGTAAAGAAATGTTTGAAGAAAATTGGAAATTTGACCCAATAAAAAACTACTGGAAATACGTGGGCGAAAATATGGACGGCTTTGTGAAGAACGATAGTATTATAATTCCAGTTGAAACAGGCGGCTATATTACCAGTAGAATTAGTATTCGTGAAAAGAGAAAAGCCGCCGCCGAAGTTTCGTATAAGCCGCAACCCAATCTGGAATTAGCAACGGTTTAACAAAAAAGCACGAAAACGAAAGAAAATGCACAAAAAAGTAGCAAGTTGCAACAAAAATGTAGCAAGGAGTAATCCATGAAGATAATGCTAGATACAAATGTGCTTTTTTCGGGGCTTATATACGGCGGCAAGGTTGCACCAGTAGTGGTGGAGTATGTCAACAAGCACTATGATTTATATTTGCCATCATACGCAATAGACGAATTAAACGAAGTTGTATGCGAAAAAAAGCCCCATAAAGCAGACGAAATAAATGATATTTTGGCAAAATTGAGCTATACATTACTTCAAACGCCAAAAAAGAACCCTAAACAATATCTTGATATGCGTGATCCCAAAGATATTCCTATTTTGCGAACGGCGGTTATCCATAAAATTGACATACTAATAACAGGCGACAAAGATTTTGACAATATAGACAAAACAATTGTACAAAAGCCCCGAATAATGAATATGTCAGCCTTTGCAGATGAATATATGAAAGGAGTGCGAATTTATGACACAATCAACCCAAATCCCAATATGGAAAGATAAGAGTATTCCATGGGACATAAGAGAAAAAGCCTTTATGGACGCAGGTATCGACCCAGCTTTGGACGACGACTTAATGGACGAAATTTGCGAAATGATAAGAGAAGTCCGTCAAAAAATTTTTGATGAACGTTGGAAATTTGACCCAGTAAAGAACTACTGGAAATACGTATACGAAGACCAAGACGGCTTTGTGCAAAATGACAGTATTATAATTCCAGTTGAAACTGGCGGCTATATTGTTACCACTATTTCACAAGAAGAAGAAGAAAAAGCCGCCGCCGAAGTTTCATATAAGCCGCAAACCAATCTGGAGTTAGCAACGGTTTAATAAAAACGCAAGAAAACAAAAGTAATAACAAGTAATCGCAAGAAAAAGCAGCAAGTTGCAAAAACGCACTAGCAAAAATTTGCTAACTTGTAGCAAAAATCAACAAAAACAGCAATACATCAAAATAATCACGCATGGTACCGTGATAAAGGAGCAAAAAGTAATGATAAAAAAATATGACCGCAAGAAAGCACGGCAGAAACGGCATTATAGGCTACGCAACCATTTATCAGGCACGGCGGAACACCCACGGTTGGCGGTTTTCCGCTCTAGCAAGCATATATATGCCCAAATTATTGATGATACTGTCGGAAATACGCTGGTGGCATCTTCTACAATGGAGAAAACTGTTGCAGAGGGCTTAAAATCAACCTCGAATATTGATGCCGCAAAAGCAGTTGGTGCGGATATAGCCAAAAAAGCCAAGGACAAGGGAATCGAATCAGTCGTTTTTGACCGTGGCGGTTTCTTGTTCCACGGCAGAGTTAAAGCCCTTGCAGATGCCGCTAGGGAAGAGGGGCTACAATTCTAGCTTGTTGCCTGTAGTAGTGGAAAATTGGGCAAAGTTGAGTAAAATTATCGGAAACGGAAGAAAACGGAAGAAATCAGGCAAAATCGGAAAGCAGGTGCAACCATGAGCCACAAAAAAATATTTATAACAGCAATATTTGCAAGCCTTGCAGTAGTAGTATTTGTGGGATTTTCCGTTGCAACTAGCGGCGGAACTATTGGAACGATTTCCAGCAACACAGCAGGTGCAAGAGCCGCCACAGCCGAAGAAATTGCCGAATGGTTTTACGAGCAACAAGCCGAACCGCCAGCCGATTTTGATTGGGTTTACTCGTTCCAAGTTTTGCCGCAGAAAGACTACAATATTGACAACTTCCCACTTGATGTGCCGATAAACTTCCCAGAACTATTTGGCGAACCAAGCACCGAAAACAGGCGGCTTAGGCGAGATATTGAGGAAATTTTCCCAATATTGCCTATTGCTGAATTTGACTTTGTATCTCGTGGGCAGGCGACAATCTCGTATAACGAAATCCTTTCGGACGGTACGCTGGCGGATAATTTTTTCTCGGTGCTAATAAGCACGGAACGCCCTACTACTGACGAAGAGCGAACAGCCGTTGAATCCTTTATAAACAACAGCGTTGTCGGCTTTCACGAAAATGAAATTTTTATTACAGTTTTCTTTGAAGAATAAAAATCCAGCAGAAAGGAGAATATCATTGAAAAAAATAGATTCAAGCAACATGGACTTAAAAGACAGAGTTGTAACAATCAACAGAGTAACAAAGGTTGTAAAAGGCGGTCGGACGTTTAGGTTTGCGGCGTTGGTAGTTGTCGGCGACGAAATGGGACACGTTGGCGTTGGCTTGGGCAAAGCAACCGAAATCCCAGAAGCAATCCGCAAAGGCAAAGAAGATGCGAAGAAAAATCTCATATACATCGAAAAAAATGAGTTTAACAGCATTTATCACCAAACTATCGGAAATTTTGGTGCGGCGAAAGTGCTACTAAAACCAGCCCCCGAAGGAACTGGCGTTATAGCCGGCGGTGCAATGCGTGCCGTTTTAGAACTGGCTGGCGTTCAAAATATAGTCGCAAAATCTATAGGCTCGAACAACAAGCACAACGTAGTAAACGCAACCATCGAAGGACTTAGCGGACTTAAAACTCCGCAACAAGTGGCAAGATTGCGCGGTATTCCTGTCGAAGAACTGGCGTAGAGCTAGGTTTGCTGTAAACATGAAAGGAATTGATTTACATGGCAAAAATAAAAGTTACGTTGGTGCGGTCAACGATAGGAGCAATCCCAAAACATCGGCAAACCGTGGCGGCGTTAGGTTTAAGGAAAATAAATTCTAGTAACGTGCATGAAGATAATGTTGCGATACGTGGAATGATAGCTAGGGTGCGGCACCTGGTAAAAGTGGATAATATCTAACTTTTAGTAAAAGAATAGGAGGTGCTAAAATGCACTTAGGAAATTTGAAACCCGCAGATGGCGCAAAAACCAAGCGTTTCCGCAAAGGACGTGGAACTGGCTCTGGCAACGGCAAAACGTCTGGGCGCGGGCATAAAGGACAAAAATCCAGAAGTGGCTCTGGCGGCAAAATAGGCTTTGAGGGCGGACAAATGCCCCTTTATAGACGATTGCCAAAACGTGGCTTTCATAACCGCAATACCAAGGAAATTATCGCTATAAATGTGGCTATGCTAAACACGTTTGACGACGGTGCGGAAGTTACTATTGATGCACTAAAGGGAAAAGGGCTTGTTTCTAATCCGCGCGACGGCGTGAAAATCTTAGGACAAGGCGAGTTGACCAAAAAATTAACTGTTAGGGTAAACCATTACAGTAAAACCGCCGCCGAAAAGATTGAATCTGCTGGCGGCAAAGCAGAGGTGATTTAGTTGTTTAAGGTACTAGCCAACGCCTTTAAGGTTAAGGATATTCGTGATAAACTGTTTTATGTGCTGTTGGTTCTGCTAATCTATCGGCTGGGTACGATGATTCCGCTGCCTGGCATCGATATGCAAATGCTAGATTTTGCCCTATATTCAGGCGTAGCAGGCGACCCAACTTTCTTCACGCTAATGATGGGCGGCGGCTATGGCTCTATTATGGCTATGGGTATTATGCCCTATATCACGGCATCTATTATAATGCAACTGCTTACGGTGGCTATCCCAAAATTGGAGCAAATCCAAAAAGAGGGCGAAGAGGGCAGAAAACGCATAAGCCAATATACACGCCGCTTTGCGGTTGGTTTGGCTATTTTGCAAGGTGGCGCAACCGTTTTCTCGTATGTCAATAATCCAATGGGAGTGCCGCTGTTTAACAATCCTGGAATGTTGACTTACATTATGGCAACCGTCGCAATGGTTACAGGTACGATTTTCATTATGTGGCTGGCGGAACTGCTCACGGAACACGGCATCGGCAACGGTGCATCGTTCCTGATTTTCGCAAATATCCTGTCTGGCTTGCCAATGGCGTTGCAAGGCTTGCTGTTGCTGCTTGACGGCGATAACCTACTTATGGGAATCGGTAGCATTGTTCTGATTGTTGTGCTGTTTGCTCTCGTTATTGCCTTTGTTGTGCTTGTTTCTGAGGGCGAACGGCGGATTCCTGTGCAATACTCCAAAAAAATGGCTGGACGTATGTTTGGAAATAATTCCTACATACCGATAAAGGTTAATATTGCTGGCGTTATGTCGATTATCTTTGCGGTTTCGCTGTTGCAATTTCCTGCACAGCTTGCAATGTTTTTCCCAACAAATGAAGTGCTGCAAACTATTTCTGTGTATTTGGCGTTTACGCATTGGGTCGGCGTGGTGCTGTATGTCGTGCTGATATTCCTGTTCACGTTCTTTTACACGTCGTTCGCAATTAACACCGTGGAAATGGCGGAAAATATGAAGAAAAACGGCGGCTTTATTCCTGGTATTCGTCCAGGAAAGCCCACCAGCGACTTTGTACAGCGGATTGTTGACCGTCTTTCCTGGATTGGTGCGGTTTGTTACAGCATGATTGCTATTGTTCCAATTTTATTCCAGCAATTTACTGGGATTCAAGCAGGATTTGGCGGAACTACGCTACTTATTGCAACAGGCGTTGCGTTAGAATTTATTAAACGTCTTGAATCGCAACTGCTAATGCGGCATTATAAAGGGTTTTTAGAGTAATGGCAATTTTCATAAAAAACGATGTGCAGATTGAGAAGATGCGTATCGCAAATGGGATTGTCGCAAACACCCACAAATTGCTAGAAAAGCACATTCGGCCAGGGATTACAACTGGCGAACTTGACACCTTGGCCGAAGATTATATTCGCAGTTGCGGAGCTGTTCCGTCATTTTTGGGCTACAAGATGACAGGCAGTGGATTTCCAGCCTCGATATGTGCCAGCGTAAACGAAGAGGTTATACATGGGATTCCTGGCAACCGCCGCTTGCGAAACGGCGATATTATCAGCATTGACATAGGCGCGTATATAAACAAGTTTCACGGAGATGCGGCACGTACGCACCTCGTGGGCGATGTTGCTCCCGACCGCCGACAGTTAGTGGAAGTTACAAAGCAAAGTTTCTTCGAAGCGATGCGATATGCAAGGCACGGCAAGCGGTTGCACGAGATGTCGGCAGCGATTGAAGATTACATTGAAAGTTTCGGCTATGCAGTTATTCGTGAATTTTGCGGACACGGCGTAGGGCGAAACCTGCACGAAGACCCACAGATTCCGCATTATCGGCAAAAAAGCAAAGGCCCACGGCTGCAACGTGGCATGACTTTAGCAATAGAGCCAATGATAGTCATGGGAAAGGCTGAAATTCGCATTTTAAGCAACGACTGGACAATCGTTACCAAAGACGGCAAAAGTGCCGCCCATTACGAAAACACGATACTTATCACGGACGGCGAGCCTGAACTTTTGACTATGTATTAGGAAAGCCAGCCAGAAAAGGGGTGCTGTATGTTCAAATTTGACGATAACTATACCATTTTGGAGCATGATGTGATGGAATACGAAATGCAACAAAAATATCCCAATAAGTACATGATAGTAACAAACTGCTACAGAAAAGATTATCATGATTATGGCGACATTATAGCAATATTAACGTCGCAAGAATATTATTTGTTGGGGCTGGAACTGTCCGAACCCATGATGCCAAAATATCACGTTTGGAAGGGTTTAGCGTTGGTTGTAAACAATATGTTGGGGTTTTTACCTGACTAAATACTTATCACAGGCGGCAAACCTAGATTTTGACTAATTAAATCACAAACGGAAAGAGGGAGCGATATGTTCAAATTTGACGATAATTACACCATTTTTACCCCAAAATTCCCAAACAAAACTTGATTTTATTGCTAACATAAGGTAAAATTATGAAGACAGGACAAGTAGTATTTTCAAAAATGGGGCACGACAGCCGAAAAGTGTTCCTAATAGTGGCAACCGAAAGCCAAACGGACGGCGAATACGCTTTTTTGGCGGACGGCAAGCAACGAACGCTGGCAAAGCCGAAAAAAAAGAAGTTTAAGCATATTCAACCGACAAACACGGTGCTAACGTTGCCGCAAAGCCTTACGGATTCAGATGTTCGCAAGCTGTTGAAACCGTTTGCGGTTTATGAAATTACCAAAAAGGACAGATTCCAAGAATCCGCAGAAATACAAGCATTGCAAGAAGAACAGGCTTTTGACGATTGGCTGGCGTTGGAAGAACGAAGCAAGCGAAATTACCAGAAAAATCCTAAATAAAAAGGAGGAATCTAGTTGTCGAAAGACGATGTTATAGAAGTTGAAGGCAAAGTTATTGAGAAACTACCGAACGCTATGTTTCAGGTAGAGTTGGAGAACGGTAACAATTTCCATATAAATTGTTATAAAACAATATAAAATTTATAAGAAGAGCCGTGCGTATCAAGAAATTGGTGCGTATCAAGAGAGTTAAATGCTGGTAAAGCCTAAAGACACACAACCAAAGCAAAACTGGAAACGGTAAGTGT
>JGI24700J35501_10930658_pt1 | contig 17910 bp, 12 predicted proteins | sample TergutTh196P1_FD_35501 | JGI IMG/M metagenome (IMG submission 35501)
TGAAAAGTTAGATCGACTAAGGTCGACGCTGGCGATTTTAAGCATGAATTATTAAGCCCCTGGGTATTTAAATAGCTGGCAGCGAACGTGTTAATAAGTGGACCATTTACAGATTTTTTATCGCCACTAGCTGCGAGAAATTAAATTGTTCGATGGTGCAAAGGGAGGAAGAGATGTACCATTCTAATTCAATACTAAAACACTATAGAGGCCTGTCATAATAAATAATCTGTTTAATTTTATTTAAATGGTGATTACTGATTCCCCTCAAACACGCAGAGAATTTATTATACTCAGGAGCGTTTTTAGCATTTTTTTAACTTAAGCCAAAATTGTCATGCATATAATTGTATCTTCTGTGTGTGTGTGTGTGTGTGTTTGTGTTTGTGTGTGTGTGTGTGTGTTAAATAAAGCTTTTATTGAGTGTAAGAAGTATATTTTGGCAAGATAATTTGAAGGACCATATTCTTTTGAACATTGTGCATCACTGCATATAAAGATAAATGTTGATGTTCAAAACGTCATCCCTGGAAGGTAGGAAGTCTGGACAGAAAAATTTACAGTTTTGTGAAAATCTATTGAGCTTGTCTGACTTCCTGCATTATTAAGTACCACTCATGCAAGATATTTTTACCACATTAATTTAAATGAAATTGTATTAAAAATAAATGTTTACTGGCAATTTGCTCTGTACATTCTTTGAAAGATTGGTGTCATGAAATTTATATCATGTATTTCCTGTATCACTGCTGATATTTGAAATCGTTACTTAATAACTGATGTGTGTATAAATGTTGATGTGTGAAATGTGAAAGCACTTAGATATCTAACACTGCTGCTGTCTCGAACTCTGTCACAGCTGATACTACCACATATTGTATCTTAGACAGTTGGCCCAGTGTCTTGAAACAATTGGTGCACTTGTCATATTTATACGTAAAAGTTACTAATGATTTTGGTATGATGTGGTTATTACATGTAACTTTCCACATGTAGAGTTATGATAGCATTAAGGATACAATATGCAGCCCACTTTGTTTGTGCCAAGGGCCCCTGACTGCATAGATGCACCTGCCCGTCTGTCACCACTACTACCAATAGTAACCTGATGTCCTACTACTCAATCATCACAGGGAGTCCATAATTACAAACCGAAATAATCAATACACATTTTCCTCATATTCATAATAATAGTTTTATAAGATGTGGCTTCATTTAAAATGTAGTATTAGTAGTTTTCTAATTTTTAAACAAAACATGAAAACTGTGATATGTCTTAGTTTATATAAAGTGAAAATTATATTTTAAAATCTAGGTATTTACTACTGTTTTGGATTGAATGTGCTACATAAGATCACTTGTAGGTATTAGCAATAGAGTTGTTACCGAATGTTTAATTTATAAACTTGAGCAAACCAAATTTTTAATATTATGCATGAATTATATTATTTTTGAGAGACAGCAGGATGTGACACTTTAGTGACCTGCAAGGACACCAAGAGATGTTGGAATAGTGGTATATAGGCGGTCTGTATAACATCTGCAACTATGCACCTATTATCACCATTCAGTCAAATACCCTTGTCCTACCAGAGAGAACACCATGAAAGGTAGCCGGCTGACACTGAATTTAAATGAGTGGCAGATTATTCTAAATGTAAAATATGTATATAGTCAAACACAACTCAATTAATGATTTTATTAAGGTGTATTTCTTAAATTGTTTTGTTCAACGACATGTTTCAGCTCTAGTTATGAGCCATCTTCAGGTTCATTTAGTTTATATCTATAATTCTATGCAACACAACGGGAATGTCTCACCTGAAAGTAGATTATTTGTTACAGGATAAAATATAATATTATTATAACCAGTATTGGCCCCTCCTTAAAATTCTAGCAGTACTCTTGGCTAATTTATTTTCGGTTCCTGGTTTTTTACTTCATGATAAGAATATCAATTATGGATGTCAGTTTAGTGGTGTTTTTGTGAAAGGAAAACAAGAAAACCATGGCACATACAGCAATTTCTTTTTACAGCTGTGCAGTAACGTAGAATCTTCTGTGATCATTTATAGTTGTATAAAGTGCAGTGCATGTGTTGTCTCGAAACTTATTCAGAGAGTATGTAACTGATAAATATTCATGTATCAAATTGTGAGAACTTTATTATCAAGTTGCATGTTGATAGCCCAAATTAAAGTGTACATGACAATTAGTGTAATTTGCTGAAATAACCTATTTGATATATAATTTTCCACATCGAAGAATGTTGTACTCTAATAGCTGCTTTTACCTGTGTTTGCATTGTTAATAGAGAAAAGTGAACTATGGCCCTCAAGTCTTGGGGTCATTTTGTTTTAAGACTTTAAAATTTTAATTTCTGTGTTTAGAAGTTTTAATTACTTGTAGTATTAAATTTGAACTTAAATAGTATATATATCAGGAAACTGTCAAATATTGTTGGAATATCCTGGAAACATAGTTACTTACTTTGTGTCCATCTTCTTGCTTTGTGAAATACATCGCTTACATCCGTATACAGGTTGCATAATTTACAAAAAGTGTCAGAACAGTTTATAAGAATGTGTCACTTTCTCTTGTTAATTACTGCAAGAAATGAGGAAAGTTGACAACTAGTGCACAGCAGGCTTGTAGAATCTACCAGCACTTTTACGTTCACTTCCACTTTACCAATTTAATATGGTTAATATATTGAAAAAAATACCATATTATTTAGGAATTGCTGTAAGGTAATGAAAGCCATTGTATGGATTTAAAATAGTCTTAAATGGATAAAAGCAATTCTGGTACAATTTACAAAACTTCACTTCGAGAAAAGATGGATGGTGATTTTGCTATGGGCTGGTTAGCTGAGAAATCTTGTTCAATTTCCAGTAGGAACCAAAGATTTCTGGGGCTACCCAGCCTCCTGTTCAGTGGGTAAAAGGGGTTCAGTAGCCAGGTCGGTACAGCTGACCACTTGCCCCTATCTAGTGCAGATGTTAAGATTAAGCTATACTTTAAGTCCTCCATGTGCCTTCATGGCATGCACAGGGGTAACATCACATTATTATTTAAAGACAGTATGATTCAAAGATTGATGTGGTCTTATATTTCAGCCTGCACCAAATTCAGTGTGAAAATTTGAGTGTAATACTGAAACAGGTGACTGCATTTGGGACTGTTCAGTGAAGAAAGAATTTCAATTCATGGGCAACTGTGCAACATGAATTTTGTTATTTACCAATATTTACCTGTCCATCTAAACAGTATTGTCCTTCTGACTTCTCTCTTTCTGGTGTAACATGAGAGACATGTATACAGAGACCTTGCTATACCTTCCCCTTTCCATCAAGCAGACCTTAGAGAAAATTATACCCCACCATACAGTTGTCCTGCAACCATTTAAAATGTGATTTCTCAAGATTTTTATAGAGAATAAAAAACTCATAATAAACAACAGAGACTTTAATAACATAGATGTGAATGCGTTATTGATCAGTGTGGTATACTAACTAAAACTATGGAACATAGATTTATAATTACATACATATTGTTGTTGGAAATGTAAAAAAATATTTGCTATTGATGTATTTATGCAGGGCCAATTTGCGATGTTGCATTTGCATTGTTGCGTGAAGAATGTTTTATGCCTTGAATGGAACCATACTGGTATCAGTATTGATGTCTTTGTAAATGGTGCATGTAAGCAAGTTATGGAATGTTAATTTGATTCCAATGTCTGAGCTGTCACGTTTATACAGTGATGTTATTATTTTGACATGCCTTAGTCTGTTTTAAATTGTAAATATTTTTTTATTAGGCTGTGACATCCCAACTGTTCTGGTTTCTTTGAATTTCCTTCAATACTGTGGACTCCCAGATGATTTTTATCATTGGATACCACCATGTGAGTAGTTCATGAAATTGTGTCTGACAGTATATCGATATAAACTTTTGCAACAGTGTCTTCTTCACTTAACACTGCATGGGGATTTTTCTCAGTACCCATTTTTATGTACAGAAGAATCAGGCTGCTGTAATCATAAGCATTAGTAACCTGATCTGCCTTAATTGAGCTGAGGCTAAACTTGATTGCTTTAGGTGCAACATTGTGAGTGCACAGGACCTACTCAGTATTGACATATAAAGAGGAAGTCATTTTCCTTGCATGATTTCAGGCTTCTGTCACAGTGTAAATGAGATCTTGCCTCTTCTGGGATGTTACACAGTGTAGATTGGTAGTTATTTACCAAACTGGATTGCTTGGCTCTTGAAGATGGGAATGCTAGTTTGTCCCAAACCATTAGCAAATTACTACCAATCTACACGGCATGACATTCCAGAAGAATGAAAATCTCATTTCTTGTTCTTCATTGTGATTACTCTGGAACATATGCAGCATATCAACTACAGTCATTTAAAATATTTTCTGTTGATGATAACCTGCTGTCTTCACAGCAATGTGTGAGTTGACTTGGCCCTCCTATTTATGTTTCATATTTCTGTACAGTGGAGCTGAGAAATGTCCTTACATTCTATTTGAACAGTTATGTGACAGAGAAGTGTAAATATTATTAGTAAATCATCTGTGAAGTCATGTCACCCTGCAGATGCTGGTGGCAAACCAACTCGTCATAATATGATGGCATTACCAATGCAGAATGTGTACCAGTATGTAAGACTCAGCAAATTATTGTCAAACTTGAACATCTTGTCAGATCGCTCACTTGTGGTTCCTTTTGAATCAGTACTTTATTTTTAAAATTTGTCTAACAACTATACATATTGAATGTAAAGAAAGCATATTTGTTCATTTAAACTGCGTATTTATTGTCTATAGAACACTGAATTGTTTGTCTCACATTGTCATATAAAACACTTTACACCATTGGAGGAAAACTGAGCCTTACAAGGATTGTATGCTCTTTGAAGGATTTCACCTCATGCAGACTTAAGTATCCAGGCAGCAGGGTCTTCCTCTCCGACAAGCAATATTCAGATTATAAAGTCAAATGCTGGCAATCCTAGAAGGCATGAATGCCATTTTTGCTGTGCATTGTCAATTTTATTGCTCTGTGTTATAACAAATCTTTTGAAGATGAAATCACAGAACACTGTGTGAAGTTAAATAAAATGGCTGGATTTAAAGAATGACATTTCAGATATATATGGTTTTTGTTAATGAACCACTTTGAACCACTCTCACTGTCTCTTTCAGACTCCTATGTTATTACTGAATAACTTCCTAGAGTTTATTCTCAACCTAGAGACTTAGAGTCCTGAAGTTTTTTGTGGTTTTATCCAGCTCTTCCAGGTAAAATGATGGAACAGTGCTGTTAAAAAGGCTTTTTACCACTAGTCTGATGCCCTCCCCAATTCATAAATCTTTGTACCATTGAAAACAATATAACCTATGCAGCTTACTGTTTCATGAAATGGAACAAAACACAGTTACTAAATCTTATAATCGTGTCTATGTATGATATTTCTTTATCAGCCAGTAGCCAAGAATCACATAGAGCAGTGTACATTATTAAAATAGACAAAATGGGCAAAGTACATGTAACATAACATTGTGGCGCATTCCCTTAATGTTTGTACCTCCTCAGCTATCGTAACAGCCTGATACCATTTCACACAAAGGGAGCAATTTAATATGTGCTTAGGTCTTCGTGTAGAGTGTCCAATATTTCCGCTTGGTTTTAATTAAATTTGGTGTTTTTCGAACATATTTTCATAAAAGTTCCAAATATGAAAAGTCAAGTAAATCCATTTTGTGAGGTCCGCGCTAATACATGTGGATATACAGACAGACCAAGAGTCTTGATAACACCGCAGTCAAAGCACTACTTTTATAGTAATTTAATGTTGCTGGAAACAGTAAACTATCCTTAGGTCTTCATATAAAGTGCCTAATATTTTTGCCCCATTTTAACCAAATTTGGGTCTTTTCAGCAGATTTCATATCATATTTCAAGGAAATTCATTGAGTGAGAGCCCCGCTATTACGTACGCAAAGACGGACTAACCGAAGTGACTAAGGCAACGGGCACTTTTCACAATTATGTGAATGTGCCTAAACAAATAAATGGTTTGAGCAAATCCAAAACTTTGTTGTTTATGTTTCAGAAGGTTCTTTGTCTCATAATAAGCTATTCATATTTTGGTGGCATAAATGAACGCAACATTGATTTCTATGAAAGATGGAAACTTTATGTCAAAAAGTAGGACATGTTTGGGAAAACACAACATGTGGTAAACCTGTATTATTCTACAAATTTTTAAATGCATCTTCTGTCACCTGTTCCTTTGCAATGTGTTTCCTGCAAACCAAAGTTTCTTGAAGCAAAAGAGTTGTAACTTAATTTTAAAACCATAACTGTAAATTTGCTGTATATAGTGGGTGGTTGATATCAGGCAAAGAAGAAAATTCCTGACAGAGGCACAAAAAATACCTTGTTCCAGGACCTTTACTAAAGAGAAATGTGGAAATGTTGAGGCTTTTTAGAAACCTGTTAAAATATCTAACAGGTCTGCTAATTGGACACTGTCACTCAAAAGGACACATGTATAAATGGAACTAGTTGATAATTTCATTTATAGCAAGACACATGTATGTGCTACTGTCTGTCCTCTATGAGAGCTGATCATCAACACTCTGGAGTTAAACTGTTGAACCCTAATGGCTACCATTCGGTTCCAGTCAACAAATCAACGAACTTATTCATGGTCAGAGTTTCTGTTCAGATAAATGTTGGAGAGACACAGCAGATGATAAGGGGTTGTAAGAATAAGGGTAATCACACACCCATTCCATTTTATTCTGTTCTCAAATGTTTACAATCAACATCCAAAACAGAACATTACTTTGTTTGCTATTTCATCATGTGCATTATATGAGATTGTACCTTGATCTTGTTTTGATTTTGTTTACAATGCTTATAACTAGGCAGTATAAAGTTTAAGAAAAATAAAGGGATAATGTGAAGTGTTTGTGGTTAGAGATGGAATCCCAACACATGAAGGGTTCGTAGTTTTAAAATGTGTGTCATGCACATATAAGAACTCATCAATAACTCATGTTTGTTAAAACTGGAATTTTTTACAGTTATTTACACTTATCAAAAATTGATTCTAACTATTCATTACATAATTAAACACAAAACAAAAACATCCAATATTAAACATTACATATAAGGCTCAGTTAATCCTAATAAATTAGTCTTGTGAAGAGATAATGGAATGAAATTTATATAAGCCTACATATTGTGAATATTCATTATTTTTTAATACACAAGTATATGTGTGCGTATAAGTATTTTTTCATTATCCCTCTGCAAGATGTTTGTTTTGACTCCAAAGATGCACTGGCAAAATAATAAACAAGGAATATTTATATTATAGCTTGTGAATCCATTGCAGTGTTCAAGGAGTTATTTCTGTACATTCCACCTTTTGCCATTTCACTGCTAAATTTCTGTGATCTGGGATAAAAAGCAGTGGGAAGTATGTGAACAGTTGGTGGATACCATCCATAGTCGAAAGATGTTGTGCGATAAACTGGGTGTACAGGAGGTCGTCGTTGGCAGCCATAACCATTGAACCAATCTGTGGTACACAATTACAACACGTAATTGAATAACAGTCCAGACTCTAACTGTAGTTGGTAATGACTTTGAAGGTACTGATTTCTCTCAGGACTCTTCCTGAGTTACCTATCCATAACCATGGGTTTTCCTTCATAGAATTTACTCTATATCACTTTATCTGTATTTAGGTTATTTTCACTGAGGTCATAAAATAAACATATAAGTTGCGTCTGTTCATCTTCATGTTGCACCTTCAAAGAAACTTCAGGGATTTTATTAAACTCCCTATCGGAATTTTGCATTACACGTTGTTGAGGCAATTTAATTTTTATTCATACCAATTCAGTGTAACTGATACTTTACATGATCTCTATTCATGCATTATCTTCATGCATTTCCAATTTTTTTATTCCTATGTGATCTATCCTTGTAGAACGCCAAAAGAGTTGCTGAGTTCAGTAATGTTATAGGTCTTGCTTTACACAGACTCCATGAAGGTAATAAAATTCATAATGAAAGTTAGTGTGGTTGGACACGGCACTCAGATTCAATGATAAGCCTGCTTTTTCAGCTTCATAGTAAAGTTTTCACTTTTAGAGATAAGTTGAAACAATGAGGCCAGTAGTCTGCCTACATGTATTAAACTTGTAGGAACCTCAAGTTTCTTAGATGGAGTTTTCATTACAAAAAGGTTCATGTGTTGAGAGTTTACAGTGTGTGGGCACATCATCATTGCAGTACTGATTACTGTTACGATTTTCATGTTATCTGTCTCAGACCATCTTGTTCAGATATGTCATTATTGCAACATTGTGAATTATCAGGCACTAACAAGTTCCAACAACTCATTAAGTAAATGCTGTTTTTAAACTCTGCAAGCAACCAGCTCATACTTGGTGGTGGCATGGAGGTTAAATGAAGCATAGGAAGGCATATGTCAGTGACAGCCAAGGTGCAAAGTACAGATGAGAGGGTGACATTGGTCTGACCACTATGGGAGTCAACATTTTAAATACTGGTGCTGTGTCATAAGTGGTATTGTTTGTTATTATAGGTATGCATACAATTTATATTAAATCCTGCATTTTCTGTCATACAGTTCAAGTATGATTTTCAAGTTTCATAACTTGATGAAATCTATTTTCTTGCATTATTTCCATAGTAAAATTAATAGAAAGATAAGAAGAAGGAACTCTTTGAAATTTTATTGCACAAGGAAGCAGCTGAAATGAAATTTCAAACCTCATCAGTGTTAGTTCTACAGTGTGGAGAAATAGTAAGAAACAGATTTGTTAGATTTTGTCAGTGCAACCAAGAGGAAATAAGATGAAGAATTAGTTGGTGGTGGTATTCTGAGGAAAACCAATCCTTCAAATTGATACTGTTACTTTTCCTCTCTGTTGTGAATTTTTGAAGTAAAATATCTGTGCTACCTATAGTTAATTCTAGAACTGGAAGCAGTAACTTTTAAATCAAGGTCTGTCAAAGCAGCTAGGTAAATTTTGTTTTTAGTAGAGATATGTTGTCTTTGTGTGGTCAACAGAAATACCTGATCTTGAAGCCTGGTAGTGACAGAAAGCCATCCTTTTTTTTCCCCCTATTTCTGACACTTCTTTGTTACAACATACAGCACCTGGAACAGATATCTGTATTTTAATCCAGCGGACATTAAGTCTGCTATGACAGTGTTTCCATCATACTGGGACAGCAGTCCACATCCAGTCCAAAGTCACCAATCACAATGTTTTTTTGAGGGGAGAAGGGGGGTGAGGAAGTTAATAATTATTTATTGCATTGAAATGAAAAGAACATACCTAGGCAAACTTAAAGTTTATATTAGATGTTTTGCATTAATTTGTTGAACACAACAATAGCAAACATCCTGTGCAATTTAAGTCCATTAATCAAACAGCCATTATGGTAGAGAAGACCATGATTGCTGCAGCCACTTCAATATTTGTCAGTAAATTCTCCCATAATGAAAGTGTATTGTGTCACCTCATTTAATATAACAGAACATCAAAACTCCTACATAGGCAAACTAACTAACTTAACTGACTAACAAACAAAATCCATGGAGCACAGGCATTCTTGCGTAACTAATATTTTCTTGGCTAGTCAAGCTGGACTCATACCACAACACTCACATCACAATGAAGAAATGTAAGTAAACCAAAACCTAATAGCAGTACACTAAAAAATTATTTTAAAACATAATACTGACATTACACACTGTTAAGACCATCATCTACAGAATAAACATGAACAGAAATTTACACTTACCAATGAGAACAGGGAAGTACCAAACAATATGAAAAAAAAACTGTGACCACAAATATCCAAAACATATACTAGCAGCATACAACTCCCCAAGAAAAACACTGCAGGATCACATGTAGGGACCAATTTTACTTTTTAATGATCATTATGTGAAGATAAATAAACACGTGTTCTAAGCAAATAAAAAATATTAATAATTGTGATCTAATAAAGATTGTTATAGTACCAAATGAAAAAGCCTGGTGTCGTTTTTCTAAATAACTTAGGACAAAAAATTAATCTATAAAGTTGAAGCCAATAAATTCCTTGTCTTACAAACTGATAATGACTTTAATTGGAGAAACACATAGAACATATCATCCCCATTCAAACCTCTGCATACTTTACCAAGAGGATAGCCGAACTACTCATTAAAACACTTTGAAATCAGCTAACTTCACTTAATTCCACTGTGTAATGCCAAATTTATCTCTGGAAATTAAACAGACATTCAACATGAAACATTTGAGTTGTGGAAGGTGTTAAAATAGTCTCTTGTAAAAAATTATTTAAGCAGTTTAGTATACTCCTACCTGCAAATTAATTTGGATGTACACAATTTAAACATAGGACATAAATGTGAATTTCACATTCCGAATTCTCTAACCGCCACTAAATATCGACAAGACAGGCAATGTACGTATAACGTAATATTAAGGCTCGTTCACGTAACCATTATTGGCGTGGAAAAACAGAGTTACATATTCTGAGTGTGTGTTTGTAGCCTTAGTTACCCTGCATGCAATGGGATGCCCTTTGCATGCAGGGTAACTAAGGCCACAATATATTGTCATCTGTGGCCTCTCCAGCTCTACAGCATTTTTCCATATTTTCTCATAAACAACACGATTAAAAAAAAAATAGTGAACATAAAATGTGTGTTTTGATTTACTCCACATTTTTGTCTGAAACATTTCTCAATCTAAGAAGCATTCAGCGAGATATCATAAATCTACATAGGTCTTCATGTAAAGTATGGTACCCGCAATTTTTGCCAGATTTTAGTGAAACTTGGATTTTCTAGACAGCTCTTCGCAAAATACTCAAGTATATAATTTCATAAAAATCGGTCGAGTGGGATCAGAGTTGTTCCATGCGGACGGACGGAGAGACAGGCAGCCATGTAGCTAATAGTCGCTTTCCACAATTTTACGAACGTGCCTAAAAACGAGTGGATTGTATCTACAGGTATCATGCTATTGCTAATTTTCCATCCATAAACAAATATTAATTCGTCGCACATGAGGACATTGTTTTATCTGCCAGCAGTCGCAAGTCACTTCATGTCGACATGCTTAACTTACAAAACTCGACGTGAATCAACATATTGTTTGTTTAAGTTTGACATTTTCAGCACCTTTCTTAAATACGGCGAGTAAACACCTATTATTCATTGCGACAGCTTGACCTGAAACGCGTGCACCCCAACTCACGGAAAACTGGAGCAGCGGCGAGTGCTGCGCTGATTTCGATCGCAGGGCGAACTGACGTGCGTGAACGGTAATGCGAGGTGTCAGATCAAATTCTATCTCTGTAAAAGTATTCGAGCATGCATTAAAAGAAACTCTTTCACCTCGACCATTGTTCCGTACCTCGGCATATGTATGAGAAAAAAATGGCAAGTTGGCTTTTTTCTCCCAAAGCATCATCCCCATTGGCAAGGCCTAGTTGAGTTGCCAAGCGTTACCAATTTATAATTTGTTTGCGCATCTGAAATCTCTCAGTCAGTTGCCTACAGTTACAAGTCCTAGAATTAGCGTTTCGACAAAGCTTGAAGCTTTATCTTACGTTGAACACCTCTTGTCTTGCTCACGCTTGGCAGTAGATTCTGGCGGTACTCTGACAGTTCCCAGTACGAAGTTAGTAACAACAATAATTCAATTACATTACATTTCATTCAATGTATTCAATCCAAATTGTCACGTGTGACACTGGACATGTCAAACTCAGTTTACAATCCATATCTAGACTCTAAAAACTCACAATACATAAATAAAGTACAATGCAATAAAATACACTACCCTAATTAATTAGAACGCATAAGGGTGACCAGTGATAGAACTACCATCATTTTACAATCCACATAAGATCAGAACTACATGAATTCATCCACCGAATAAAAGTATGATACAACAGAAGCATTTTAATTCTCTTTGAAAGGACTTAGATTTGTCCAATTGTTATATGATTTAGCACTTTGTTGTGCAGTCTGATTCCCACATTTACCACGCTTTTCCTAAAGGGGACTGATTTCATATTTGTACGTGGAAATTCAAATTTATTCGCGTGTTATAATTATGAATATCTGCATTTTGCTCCAGCGAGTCTTTGTACTTTTTAATGTAACATATCACTTAGAGTATACAAAAAGAAGCCACTGTGAGTTTATTGTAATCCTTGAATATGTGTCTATACGACGTTCCTTTTCAAACACTACTAATTATTTGAACTTTTTTTGCAATGTAAATATATTTTTACTCTCATTATCCCCACACCAAAAACTTATATACCTTACCTCAAACGTGGTGGAAAATTTGTGTAATAAATACTTATCATATAAGGGCTCACGATTCCTTTTAATGGTTTCATAATATAAGATACTTCACTCAGTTTTGAACGTAATGGTCGTATACATGGGTCTCCCATTTTAGCGTTTCTGTGATACTGATGCCTAAGAATCTCAATTTCGATTTATAGGCGATAACGTCCGCAGAAGTACGGTATTTTCGCGTCGGCCATTATAAGTTGTTTTCATCTTTTAAGGTACACATTCCCGTTGCGCTGTGATCAATAGATGTATTTATTTATTATACATCTAAGTTGTTTTAATGAATATGTGACAATATAATAAAATAAGTCTGAACCTTCAGAGGACGAAATGTTATCAACCGTGTTATTCTTACCGTTTCGAGTAATATGAACACCAACATAAAAAAAACGCTGCACCGTAAAGGAGTGTCACAAGTAATCATTGAACCCATAGCCATTGACTCGCATAATTCTGTATGATCCAGTGTCACAAACAACGACCCAGACATATCCAGTTCCCTACGAGACGAAAACGCCATTTCACGAACATCTAGATCGGCAGAGCTCGGTTCTGCGCACCCAAAGGACTGATGATGAGGCCAGTCCCGACATACTCTATTCACTCGTGACATATGCCATAAGTGGAATTGAGTTTCACTCCCCGGCTGCTTTACCCCCATGAGATTCACCTCCCAGTACCTATTGAATACCAGGATGGATGAGTCTTTCAGACAGTTTAGATGTTTTAGAGAAGAGAAAAATCTCTTGCCCTGGCCGTGCTTCGTGTCCAACCCATAACCAAATACTACACGAGTTTTATGATAGTAAATATAATGTTATATTATTTCTATACAATTTCATGGGTACAAAATATTAAAAGAATGATCCGAAACAAGTTACACAGATTTGTCCCCGTGTGAGGACTCGAGTCTTCAAGCATGTTACGCCATCTCGACTGTGTGAGAACCTCAGATCTTTCATTGTCTCTATATACTGAAATGTCTTAAGAACTCATCAAATACATGCCTTTAAAAACAATAACAAAGGTAGTTTTTAAAGTTACCTGAAAAAATTAACTCCAAATGGTAATTTATGGTAGTTGTGTTGATGAAAACGTTACACTTGTACCGGGTTTCCTTGGTTACGATAGCACCGGGGCTGTAATTGAGTACGTCACATTGGTATCCATGGAAACCACATGAAAACTTGAGATTGCACCATTGGATGGCAGCGAACAGATAGATGGAATAAATAAAAGGACAAACACAGGTTACGTTGGTAGGAAGCGGAAGAAACAAAAGAATATTTGGGCCGATTCTCGAGAGCCATTACAAATCTGTTGCCAAGATAAAGATAACGCAATGTTACATAAAACTTTGGAATGAAAATTAAAACATACTTGCGTTTTTAGTGACACAAAAGTGAAGACACATCCGCGATTGTGTTTAGTGAATAGCAAAATGAAAATTATATTCATTCAATATCCCTTTGGTCTTGTTGATCCAATAAGACAAATGTTTCCTAATTTCTGCTATTCGTTAATGCTTCGTTTCGACAGATTGTCTTAAATGTTTTAAAAGTAGTAATAAATATTAGCAGATCAGTATAATGAATGGTATATTCTAACAATGCATCATTTAATGATAGTGAAATGCTCGACCATAATCATCCTAACACCCACAGTAGACATCAGCCGAAAAGTGATCACAACCATGGATCAGCGGAGATAATGACGTTCAAGATTCACTGAGACCAAGAAAATGAAACCCAGCAAGTGGCAGATGCACGTGATCTATGCACAACTCAAACAGCTTGCCGTGATTGGACGCAGAACCGCACGTTGGCAAACCGATCACAGTGTAAGCGAGAGCGCAACGATCTCATGATTAATAATGTAATCCTATCACAAATAAAAGTCAAGTGCTGTATGTCTATGTTTCTTAGACATGTGATTGCCATTTTTTGTTTGCGAATGAAAAATCTTATTATCATTTATTTGCCTGCATAATTACGTGCACAGAGGAATGTAGTAACCAGCTACTCGTATATTATGTAAACAACTTTTGGTTTCTATAGCAACGCAAACGTGCCTGTTCCGTGGATTCAATTCTATCTGTCGGATATTCGTGGTACTAAAGGAAAAGAGATTGCCATGGCAGTCCCGTACTGGTTGGAAATATAAAGCACGAAAGGTATAGGTGGCTATTGGTATGAGTTGGAGTGTTGGTAAGAATTTTATTTATTGTCAGTATGCGATGTGATTTAATGCCCAGTTTTTCATGGAAATATATATGAGATAGTGCTGAGGGAGATGAAAGAAAGAGAAAGGTAACGCAATGGAAATGGAGGGCGTACATGTTTATCAACAAAGGCTTATTACTCTCTCTGCGGTCCTGCGTGTTTGACAGTGTGCAAGTATTCGCCCTTTTAACACCGATAGTAATTTTAGATGTAATTTATATGTTATCCCTTTTTGTGCGACGAATTATTTAACTCTAAGCATATCCTCGACACTGTGAATTTGAAGGCCGTAGTTTGTGCACTGTAAACGCAATCAGCTAAGTTTACTTTCTGTGTTTATTAAAACATAGTGAATGTTTTAACACATTTTTATGTATTTTTAAAATCCTAAAAGGGCGTTGTGCGTACAGTAAAGAAACATTTTGTGTACTAATTATGGAAATCAATTTTTTCTTAAAGGACTTTATTGTCAGAAAAGCAATGAAATGGAAATAATGCCGTTAAAATAGCACAAGCTGGGACCACTCGTGCCTCTTCTTTCTGCACACTCAAGTTCAACATGCTTTGAAGTTGATAGGGTCAACGGAAAAGACAGAGAAACGGGTGACTCAAAGGAAAGATTACTTTCAGGTCCTTTCCAGGACCAAACAACGAAGCTCTTTATTGTTGACTTGCCAGACAAAAAATTTGATCTGCTAAGGTCAAGATACTTTGATTTGGCTGTTTCTGTAGCTTATACTGACCAGCATGCAGCAAGAAGGAAAGCCAAGATTCTTGAAATTCCACCAAGGAAGTGTACGTGGAGTTGCCTTCAGTCCCAAGGTAAGTATAATGATTTTTAAGTATAACTGTGCTATTGGTGACATTGTTGTAACAGAAATATCATACAATCTTGCCATTCATTTGTTCTATATGGTTTGAAACTTATGTCTTTTTGAGGGATGAGCAAGAATTGAGGGTGTGTGTGAACAGATTGTTGAGGAGCAGAATAAAGTAACAGAGGTTCAGAGAAAATTATGTAAATAAATAACTTTAATGGGTTGTACTCCTTATCTATTTTGTTAGGGTTACCTAGGAAGAAGAATATATATATATAAAAATAGGTTTTGGCAGTAATTGTCAGCACTCTGCCATTTCATGGAAAACGGTTTGAAGTAATGTTTCTACTTTGCTTCTGCTTGGGAACTGCAAGAAAAGAAAGGGAGCAAGTACAGTTTGTGGACAAAAATTCCATACATTCTTTTTTTCAGATGTGCATTCTTTGTTGTTATGAACAAAGGTGAACATTTTTTTTTAAGTTTTTCATTGAATAATTCTGAGACAAAGATTACACTGATACTGTCCTTCTTCTTAGTAGCTGTACTTCATTCATTCATTCCATTGGCATGTGCAGAATTCGATGATTCCTTGCCGTTCTCAGGAGCTTCTTCCATTCCTCTCTGTTATGTAGTTTTTCCTGCCACCCTTCCTCACCAACTATACTTCCATCATTTCTCACCCCATCTTGCCATCTGTTTCTTGGTCTACCTCTCAATCTTGTACCAAAATTCATATATAATACGCTTTGGGGAATTCTGTTTTCTTCCATTCTCTATACATGTCCAAACCAACATAATCTATTTAACCTTTTTGTCTCTATTATAGTAGGTTTTTTAATGCTTGCATAAACTTCTTTATTAGTTAACATCCTCCAATTTTCTTTTTCTTTCTCATATACTGGGCCTAAAATTCTTCTATACACTTTCCTTTCAAAAACGTTCAAGTAGCTGTACTTCAGAGAGTTAAACTGTTGTTTGTTTGTTTTCAAGGATCGTTACCTCTTCTGTTCGGGCGCATACGATGGCAAGGTAAATCTGTACTCAGCATTACGCATGGAGCTACTCATGTGCTACCAGATCACCACCATGACTCTGGCACGCAATGTCAATGCTGTTCGCTTCACATCGGATGGCTCCAGGGTGAGGGTCATGTCCACATTGAATAGAGGTCTCTTAATAGTCTGTACGTATCAATAAACCACCTTTCTTTTTATTCCAGGTTACTGACTTTAACTTTTCATTCAGATCCATCATGTTAACTTGAAACATTATTGAAGTAGAGTAAGGAAAATTTTTCATACTTATGAAATCACTAGCATTTTCTATCAGTTTTATGTGCTTGCATTCTGTACATGATTGAGACTTCACACGTGTAAGTGTACGCATTGTACTGGGATTTATGTGACTAGAATTTTGTATGGTTTTTCTCATAATTTACAAATGGAACAGCTCAAGTTTAATATAGTTGAATGTAAGACACAAAGTTCTCATCACTTTGCCTTCTAGTAATGCACTCTGAAATTAACAATGCAGAATCACTGGGAAAATATCTGGAGAAACTAATTAGATTTTTTATACTGTCACATGATTTCTCTCACCTTTGAATTCTTCTTCATAATCCCAGCTTCTTTCTGTGGCCTTCTTTTTTCTCATCTCATAATGTTATTTTTCCATTCATGTTTTTCACTGAGCATTTTTATTCCACTGGCCACTTGTTTTGTTGTCATGGAATGATATGTTCCACATTTAGAAATGTAATAACGGCAGATTTAATTGTTTGATATTGGAAAATCCTTTTTGGTTTGAATGTGCATTTGTGTAGTGTGTAATAGTCACACAGCTGGCTGGATGAAGTAGTGAAGAAGACTTTTTTTGTGGCATTGTGGCTTATTTATACTTTACTTTCATTTTTTATCTCCCTCATTGTGTAATTTAAATGTAGTTACTTATTTTGAGCCATGCAGTATTATTCCTTTTGTAGCTCTTAATGGATGCTCTGTTTTGTGGCAGAGAAAATTTTTTTTGTTTGTATGGAGGTGTTTTGAGTCAGCACTTGAGATCTGAAGATACTGTTTGTAATTTGAGTCTGTTGACTACTGTGAAGTGTGTTTTTGAGTTATCTTTAGATTGTGGTGGTACTGCTATGAAAAACTATAACATTTTTGTTGGCCACAGTTGATCAATATTTCTGTCATTCCGATTTGTGAAACAAGCTTTCAACTCAGATTATTTATTATACTTGTTTCTGAAATATGGTGGATATTAACAATTCAGTTCTTCTGCATTGTGATGCTGTATCACTGGATTATCAGACCCCATTGTTTCAAAGAGATGTACTGCCTTTTTTTTCTTTCATGACTTACCACCCAGGTTCTAATTACCTAATGATGCATTGTGATGTCCCAAAAGAA
>JGI24700J35501_10930657_pt1 | contig 17852 bp, 17 predicted proteins | sample TergutTh196P1_FD_35501 | JGI IMG/M metagenome (IMG submission 35501)
CCCCTACGGGCGGCTTGTTGTAGGGGCGCCCGTCCTCGGTCGCCCGTCCCCTGTGTCGTTTAAGTTAATGACATTGGGATAATATCCGCCCCTACAATGTTCAATTATTTTCAATCAAACAAGATACTTACTCTTCAACACCTGTATATCTTCCTCGGTTATTTGCAACACATTTTTTATATAATTATCAAAACTTCCGTATTCTTTGTCGATGGTTTCCAGGGCGACGTTAAGATACGATTCTTGTACTATCAGCAATCTGCCTAAAATTTCGATTACTTCGTCGCTTTTGCCCTCTTGGCGAGCTTTTTCTAGTAATTCAACATTATGTGCTTTTCGCATTTCTGCCGACTTTATGAAATCTGCCATAATATCCTCGTTGCTTACGCCTAAAATTTTGAGAATCAACATTGCGGCAAAGCCTGTTCTATCTTTGCCAGCAGAGCAATGAAATAAAACACCGCCATCTACATTTATCAAATGCAACAAAAATTGTCGGTACGATTTTTGTGCCGATTTTGTTGTAACAAAGGCTTTGTATATTTCTTCTATCCTGGAATGTATTTCGGCAATGTTGGTCATGGTTGCAAATTCGGATAAGCTAACAGGATTACCTTTGGTATAATCTTGCAAAACATCTAGTGCAAAAGATTGAACACCTTCTATATTTACGTTGGGATGCTTATTTATTTCGTGGGTACTACGCAAATCGATTATATATTTTAGGCTGTACGACAATAACAGGCTTATATCCTTGGAAGTTATCCGAGAAAGTTCGCCCGATCGCAATAATTTATGCGGACGAACAGTACGCCCGTCCGCAGTTTTTAGTCCACCTAAATCTCTAAAATTTACTAATTTTTCGGTTTTATCCATTTTTCCCGACCTCTTTTATTCTAGGTTGGCGTGTTTTCCGTACATTTTGCTACTATCAAGATTATTTTTAGCCATTAAATCTAAAATAACGGCATCGTAAAATAAAAGTAGACATTGCTCAAACAGCGAACCCATGGGTTGTATAGTTTGTATATCGTTGGACGAGGGCGAGTAATCTTTTACAGCGCCTGGCATTTTTACAACGTAATCGGCAAGTTGTGCCAAGCTAGATTTTGGCTTTATTGTAACGACAACGACAACGCCGCCGATACTTTTGGCTTTTTTGGCGTAACTGATAAGGCTTTGCGTTTCGCCAGAGCCAGATGCCAAAATAATTAAATCGGGTTGTTCAAAATTAGAAACAACGGTTTCGCCTAACACGTAAGAATCTACGCCCATGTGCATTAAACGCATACAAAACGATTTTGACATAAATCCCGTGCGACCAGCACCAGCCACAAAAACTTTTTTCGCTTTTTGAATAGATTCTAAAAGGTAATCTGCATCGGATTGGGATATTTCCTTGCTTGCGGCGGCTAGTTCTTCCAAAATAATATTAAGATTTTTCACTATTTTACCAGTTCTCTAAACTTTTTGGCGGCTGCAACCATATCTTCTGCACCTGTGATTCCGCCACCAACAATAACAAGATCGGGTTTTGCGGCAACAACCGATTCGATTGTGTCAAGTTTAATTCCGCCAGCTACAGCCGTTTTGGAGTTTTTAACATTCGCTTTTATTATCTTAAGAGCCTCCATTGGGCTTTCGCCTTCCGCTTGTCCGTCATAACCTGTGTGAACGCAAATATAATCAACGCCCATAGCATCAAGTTCTTTTGCACGAGTGGCTAAATCTTTGATAGCTATCATGTCAACCAAAATTTGCGCGCCTGTTTTTTTGGCTTCGGCAACTGCGCCTTTGATTGTGATGTCTTCGGCGGCTGCCAAAATTGTAACAATGCTTGCTCCTGCTTTTACGGCAACGCCAACTTCGTAAGCACCAGCATCCATAACTTTAAGGTCGGCTAAAATGTCAATTTTAGGAAAGGCATCTTTAACGGCTTTTACAGCATGAAGCCCCTCGTTAATAACAACAGGCGTACCAATTTCCACGATGTCAACGTATTCGCCAACTTGTTTTACTACCTCGATTGCACCTTTGGTGTCAACCAAATCTAAAGCTAATTGTAATTTCATAATATCCTCCTAAAGAGTAATTTTGTTTAAGTACATTATATTGCAATTATTATGCTGTGTCAAGAAATTTTTTGTTTTATTTTTTGCAAAAATGGGAATGGTTTAAGATTATAATGGTTCGATGTTAAATGGTTCGAGGTTATAATGTTGCAGATGTTAAAATTCGGGCGGATAATATCCGCCCATACAAATTGCCCACCGTAGGGGCGGATATTATCCGCCCGTTTTTTATAAATTCGCAATTTTTACAAATTCGCAACATTTCAACATTACGAAACATTCCCATTATTTTACATAAAATTTTACTACTCCAACAAAATCCTATGCAAAATGGAATTACCATTAACCACAAGCGGCTCAACAAATGGAAAAAAATTTATCATACGGTAAATATAAACCAAAATCGCCGCCAGCAATAGCACAATAACGCCAATTTTCAAATATTTAACACTTTTTTTATTGTACAAAAGACACACAACCGAAACTGCACCAAACAGCAAAGTAGGCAAAAACAATGGGTGCATCGCAAAACTTGCCGCGAAATTTCCACTAAAAAATAGTAATCCTGCGCGAGTAAACCCGCAAGCAGGACAAGGCAAGCCAGCAATTATCATGGTTGGGCTTACATACCCAAAAAAATAATTGGCAACAAAATAATACGTTGCCAAAATGACAATAGCAACAAAATAATTTTTGTTGTGGCGAACATTCTCCCAAATTTCCCTAAAATTAGACATCTTCTAAATTTATTAAATCGGACAAAAGTTTTAAGCCCTCTTCAAAGTTAACGCCATATTTTATATCGGTTTTGGCTTGATATGTGCGTTTTATGCTGTCGGCGGTAAACTCGGTGGAAACTTTTGTTGCTTTTCCTAGCTTGCAGCCATTGACTAATGCCGCCGTTAAAACACTTGCAAATAAATCTCCTGTGCCGTGATAATAGCCAGGAATCCGCTCGCCAAGCACTATTGCACCCTCGCTTGTTGCGGAATCATATGCGGCTGCTCCGTATTCCCCGTTTTCGTCAAAATATACGCCTGTTAGCACTACTTTTTTTCCTGTTTCGCCCAGTTTGCCTAAATCCTGTAACAAGCCTTTTATATAATCTTCTGTATATGGACCTGGATTATACGGTTTGCCCAACATAAGCAAAGCCTCGGTAATATTCGGCACAATAACGTCCGCTTGTGCACATAATTGTGCCATCGCTTGCGGAAAATCTTCCGAAAAGCCAGGGTATAATTTGCCGTTATCCGCCATTACAGGGTCAACTATCAGCAGAGTTTCGGGCTTTTTGAACCTTTTCGCAAGCTCTTTGACTAGGTTAATTTGTTCGTACGAGCCTAAATATCCCGTGTAAATTGCGTTAAACGGCGCAAGATTATCCTGCAAAGTTTGCCAATGGTCGGCTATTGGCAAAATATCGGCGGTTAAATCGCGGTAAGTGTAGCCAGTAAATCCGCCAGTGTGCGTGGAAAGCACCGCCGTTGGCAATACCGATGTCATAATGCCAGCCGCCGAAATAACAGGCAATGCCACCGTCAACGAGCAACGTCCCACGCAAGAAATATCATGTACGGCTAAAACGTGTTTTTGATTCATAAAAATTCTCCTTAAAAAATGCTTGTTTTTTACTGCATATTTTATTATACTTTATTTGGACACTTATGTATAGTGTTAAATGAAGGAGGGTACTTTTATGATAACTGCAGGAATTGACGTTGGTACTAGCGGTACAAAAATTCTCGCAATGGACGAAACGGGAAAAGTTTTGAAAATTGTTATGCGGGATTATCCCATCTACCAAAGCGGCACAGAATCAGAGCAACATCCCGATGATTGGTGGAATCAAACAGCGGACGGCTTGCGCGAACTTACGGCAGCTGTTCCAAATATAGCGGCGGTTTCGTTTAGCGGACAAATGCACGGTTTAGTCGTTTTGGATAAAGACGACAATGTTATTCGCCGTGCAATTTTGTGGAACGATCAGCGAACAACCGCACAATGCGATTATCTCAATAACGTTGTCGGCAAAAATAAATTGCTTGAAAACGTTGCAAATATTGCTTTAACTGGCTTTACTTTGCCCAAAATTTTGTGGATGAAAGAACACGAACCAGAATTATTTGCAAAAATTGCAAAAGTAATGTTGCCAAAAGATTACATTGCCTACAAATTATCGGGGCAATTTGCAACCGACGAATCGGATGCATCTGGTACTTTATTATTGGATGTGCAAAAACGGGATTGGTCGCCAGCAATGCTCGAAGTTGCGGGCTTAAAACAGGAGCAACTTCCAAAGTTGTATAAATCTAGCGGAGCGGTCGGAAAAGTTACAGCCGCCGCCGCAAAATTAACAGGGCTTTCGGAAGACACAATCGTTGTTATTGGCGGTGGCGATCAAGCGGTTGGTGCTGTGGGAACAGGCACAGTAACTGGCGGAATGTGCTCGCTTTCTTTGGGAACTAGCGGCGTTGTATTTGCGGCAACCGATAAATTCGCCGTTGACCGTGATTCTAGTGCTGTGCATTCATTTTGTCATGCAAATGGACAATATCACATGATGGGCGTTACTTTGGGTGCTGCCGCTTCAACAAAATGGTGGATTGAAGATGTTCTTAATGTGAAAGATTACGACAGCGAACAAACCGCCATAAAAGACGAAAATTTGGGCAATAACTCGGTGTTTTATCTGCCGTATCTTAGCGGAGAACGTACGCCAATTAACGACCCTTTCGCAAGAGGTGCTTTTGTCGGAATTGCAACATACACATCTCGTGCAGATATGACTTTGGCTATTTTAGAGGGCGTTGCCTACAGCTTGCGCGATAATCTTGAGGCAATTAAAAAATTGGGCGTTTCGTTCACTTCTGCAAGAATCATCGGCGGCGGCGCAAAAAGCGATTTGTGGTGCAAAATTACCGCAAACGTTCTAAATTTGCGAGTTGACAAAATTAACAGTGCCGAAGGTCCAGCGTTTGGTGCGGCTATTTTGGCGGCAGTCGGCGCAGGGGCTTATCCCACCGTGGAAACCGCTTGCGATAAGCTAATCGCTGTTACGCAATCGTTTGAGCCAAATCCGCAAATTGTCGCACGTTACGAAAAACGTTATCCCATTTATAATGACCTTTACAAAAATTTAGCCGATAATTTCAAAAAAATATCAACGTTCTAAAAAAAGCGGGTCAAGGGACGCGTTCCTTGCGGGGTTTGGGGCAGCGCCCCAAGGTCTTATGACAAAATAGCGCCTATTTAGGACAAAAACGTTCACAAAAAAACGTTATATTTTATAATAATATCAATCAGCAGCAAACAACATCCAGTTAGTCGCAGATACTATATTTTAAGACAACTCCTCGCTATTGCTAAATTACTGCTACTTTCCATTCCATCTATAAAAATGTTTGCTGCTGATTTTTTATTTCCCAAAACAAAAAATATATGATATTATGATAATAACAAAAACTGCTCGTTACATAATCAAAATCCCAATTTATAGTTGACATATTGCAAATTATTCTTTTCGCAAAAATTATAATGCGTTTTTGTTGCGATTTATTGCAAGATAAATTTATTTTATTGGGGGAAATTTCCATGAAAAGAATTTTGTTGACATTTATTTTATTTTTGGCGGGCTGTGCAACATACGAAGCTCCGCAACTGACGTATGTGCCGCCAGTAGCACCACCGCAACCAGCAGCGGCATCGCAAACCGAGCAACCAACGCAACCAGCCGCCGCAACGCCAATCGATTACGCATTGCCCGATGCTAATTTAACCATATATTTTATGGGAGCATCGGTTGCCGACGATACGCTAATTGTCGAGGCGGCAAATACAAGATTGGCTAATTTGGGTTACAATATTACAATTACGCCAATTTGGGGCGATTGGGGCGCAGGACAATCCATACAAGCGGTTTTGGACAGCGGCGATACAAACGTTGACATAGTTTTCACGTCTTCGTGGGATGTCATTTACGTAACTAACGCAAACCGCGGAAATTTTGTTAGGCTAGATGATCCCAACAACAATTTGCTAGATAGATTTGGGCAAAATGTTAGGGCAGCAGTTCCGCAATCGCTGTGGAGCGGATTTATCACGGAAGGTCCGCAAGGTCGCGGAATATACGCCGTGCCAGGTTACAAAGATTACGCTCAACTGTACGCTTGGGAAGTTAATGCTGAATTATTGGAAGATTTAGGCTTTAACTTTGACGATTTTAACTGGAGTTATGACACGCTGTTCGATCCAATGTTTGCGGCGGCGATGGAGGCTTTTCAAGAACGGTTTGGCGAAGAAAGTTTTCCGTTGCTTGTCGAGCCAGAAAGTTTTATGCGGAGCGTAACAAATTCCGATTTTGACATAACTGGCTTGGGAATTTTTCATTTTGGCTTTGATCCAAATAATCCTTTTATGCCCATGCGTCCAGAAGTGCGTCCAACAATCGAAAACCCAGATTATTTGCAAGCATTATATCAAATGTACAATTTTTTTAATAGCGGATTTATAAATCCGCAACTGGCTGCTCCTGGCGAAGCGGCTACTGTGCTAGAAAACACACGTGCAACGGGCGATTTCTTGTTTTCGAACGTAACGTATTCTTACGGACATACGCAAGTTTCAAGCCAACAGCGCGGTCGAGATATGCGGTATCCGCCAATGAGTTCGCCTATTTTGTCAACCGTTTCGGTTACTGGTTCTGGTTATGCAATTTCGGCTTTTTCGCAGCAACAAGAGCAAGCTATGCGATTTTTGAACGCTTGGTACACGGATTCAGAATTAGCAACTATTTTGACTTACGGCATCGAGGGCTTACATTTTGAACGCAATGCAGACGGCACAATAACGTTAAATCAAGATATGCGTGCGCAATTTGCACCGTGGCGCAACGGAACAGGCAACATTTTTATTTTGCCACCGCTAGATGTAGAAGGTCCAGGCTTTTTCGAAAGGTTTAGTGCATACAATCAGCAGGGAGTTCCCACTGCATTGTTAGGTTTTACTTTTGACGAAACCCCTGTAGCTAGCGAAATTGCCGCCTTGCGCAATGTTATGGACATTTATCAAGCCGAGCTAACAATTGGTGCAACAAACCCGACAACGCGGATTCCCGAGTTTATAACTGTGCTTAATGCAAACGGCTTGCAAGCCGTTCAAGCTGAATTGGATTCTCAAATGGCTGCGTTTTTTAATCAGTAGATGAAAGCGACAATCGTCTGTCAAAGGTTGAAATTAGGCATTTTACGTAGGGGCGGATATTATCCGCCCGCTTTACATCAACTAGGCAGTTTTTTTAATCAATGAAATTATAACCAAATTATAAATTATAAACTATACTCGCACAACTTAAAATAAACGGATGTGGGAAAGACTGGCGGATATTATCCGCCCCTACATTTTTAACAAATTTTTAACGTTAATTCGCATTAACAAATCTCAAAAAAATATTTTTCCAAATCACTTGACAAATTAAAACTACAGTTGTAGAATGATATTACTACAACTGTAGTAAATAAATTTATAAATGGAACGACAAAATTGTCAACCTTACAAAACGCTAAAAATTGTCAGTTCAGAGAGGAAAGTGATTTTTATGAAAGATTCCCAAAAAAGAAAAGGTGGATTTTTTGGAAAAATGTTGGCATCTATTGGAATAGCGAGCGTGTTTGTAGCAACGATAGTTTTTGTAAACCATCTACTTACGCAACCTCCAATAATTGCCCAAGCCGCCCAACCAGAAACTGGGCAAAATGTAGCAGAAATGCAAGCCGAAATTTCCGAGTTGCGTGCGTTGATACAAGCGCTATTGCAAGCTACACAAAACACGCAAGAACAATCGGCACAAGGCGGAATCCCCACAATATCGTCCCAGCAAGCCCGAGATTTAGCTTTACAGTTTGTGGGCAGTGGTACAGTTGGCGAATCGCTGTTCTTTAGCGAAAACGGAATCCCAATGTTCGAAGTGGAAGTAACAACAGGCAATATACGTTATACAGTTCACATAAACGCCGAAACAGCCCATTTAGTGCGTATGAGCCGTGCAGAAATTTCTCCAACTTTGCCAGTTGCTCCGCCAGTTGCACCGCCAGTTGCTCCGCCAATTACCACAGGAGCAACTCCACAAGCGGCAACTCCTGCACCGCAAACAAATACACCTGCTGCAAACTGGTCTTCTCCGTCATCTAGCAACTCGTGGGGAAGTGCCTCGCCTGGTGGTTGGGGAAGTGCATCACCTGGCGGAAGCAGTGCCTCGCCTCGCCGTTAAATTTATGCTATAATTAAGTAACCGTAAAATTTTATTTTTGCTTACAACAGGAGCGGCTTTCGCTCCTGTTTGTGGTTTTTATATAATATATACGAATTAGTAGTTAAAAAATTGTATTTGCTAAAAACGTAGGGGTGGATATTATCCGCCCGCAAGCCATCACTGGCGGATAATATCTGCCCGTCCAGCAGGCGGGTTCGCCCCTACGGCAATTACTACAAACTCTGTATAAATTCAACTATTGATTGGCGTTACGAGGAGGATTTTTATTGAACTCAAAAAAACTATGGAAAAATTATCAAAAACACATACCAAACGGCTTGTCAATGTTAAGATTGCTACTTGTAGCACCGTTTATTTTCGGCATTTACACGATAAATACAACGAATTATCCCCAAAATTGGCAAATAGCAGTAACCGCCCTATTTTTAAGCATAATAACCTCCGATGTTCTCGACGGATTTATTGCCAGAAAACTACAATTTACAAGCGTTCGCGGTGCTAAACTAGATATTATTGCCGATGCTTTTTATATAATTTCTAGTTTGGCGTTATTTGCCTATTTGCGGATAATTCCAGCTTGGTTTGTTGCCGTTATTTTGGCAAAATGTGCCGAATTTATTTTAACTTCCAAAATAATAAACAAAAAATCTCAAAACAAAAAAGGCGTTGCCGTATTTGATAAAATTGGCAAAACGTCAATTTCGGCTACAATGTTGCTGCCTGGCGTTTTTCTACTTCGCAATGCGATAAATTACCAATTTGTAATGGGCGTTCTCGTTTACATATTGACAATAACGTTGTTAATCTCGTTTTTGCATAGAATTTACATAATTATTCAACTAAAATCGGAGGACTAAATGCTAATTTTTTTGATAATTACATTAAGCATAATTTTTATTTTTTTGCAGTTGTCAATTTGGAATTTTTGGCGGACGGAATTTTACCAAAGGCACAAAAAATGGCTTGTTTGTGCCTTTATTGTTGCGGCGTATTCTGCCTTTGCGTTTGCTAATTTGGGCAATTTGCATTCTCCGCAAAGCGGATTTTTGGGCGAACAATCCGCCGTTGTGCTTGATTTTGGTGCAATTTATCCTGTGCAGTACATTCAATTTATGACGGGCGCAAGTTACGAGCAAGTTTTTATGTTAGAGTTTTCCTATGACGGCGAATTTTGGGGCGGCGAGTTTTTTATCGAAACTGGGCGAGCGTTCGCTTGGGATATTCGTGAGTTAATCGTGCAAACGCAATTTATCCGCATAACGCCAATAACCGACGATTTGCGGCTGCAAGAAATGGGATTTCGCACGGCGGTTGACACATTTATCCCGCTTGCCACTGTAACGGAAAACGGCGCGGCATTATTTGACGAACAGCATTTAGTTCCTGTGCAAGCCCTTGATTATATGCACTCCAGCTATTTTGACGAGATATATTATCCCAAAACGGCGTATCAGCTTATTCACGGCTTGCCGATATACGAATGGACGCATCCGCCGTTGGGCAAAGTGATAATTGCCTGGGGAATAGAAATTTTTGGGATGACTCCGTTTGGTTGGCGATTTATGGGAACTTTAGCGGGCGTTTTAATGTTGGTTCCGCTATATTTGCTCGCCTGGGATATGTTCAAAAGTGAGTTTTTTGCAGGATTTGCAACGTTTATTTTTGCCTTCGATTTTATGCACTATGTACAAACTCGAGTAGGAGCAATCGATTCTTTTGTGGTGCTGTTTATTTTGGGAATGTTCTATTTTATGCACAAATACAGCCAGCTAAATTTTGCCAACTTGCCGCCGCATAAGACCTTCGTTCCGCTGTTATTTTCGGGTATTTTCATGGGATTCGCCATATCAACCAAATGGTTTGGGCTGTACGCTGCCGCAGGAATCGCCCTAATATTTTTTATAATAACTGCCAAAAATTTCGCCTTGAAAATTCCCAATTTTTACAAACGCACAGCTTTAACTTTTGTAGCTTGCATGGGATTTTTTATTGTAATTCCAGCGACAATTTACGTAACAAGTTACGTACCGTACGGCGGAGTAAGTAGCATCTACAGCGGCAACTTTTGGGAAATATTTCTCCTAAACCAGTGGGATATGTTAAATTTTCACACAGTTACAATGTTGGGCGTAGAGCATACTTTTATTTCGCCGTGGTGGGAATGGCTTGTCAACTGGCGACCAATGCTATATTTTGACGTTACGTTGCCAAGCGGCTTGCGGCAAGGGATAAGTGCCTTTGGCAATCCGATAGTTTGGTGGAGCGGACTTCCTGCAATAATATATGCAACATACAAAATTTTTGCGAAAAACACCGAAAATCGGTTTATTCCGCTGTTTTTGGTTATTGGTTATTTAACATTTTTAGTACCATGGTTTATCGCTGGCAGAGTAACATTTATCTATTATTATTTTCCCAACGTGATATTTTTATCGTTGGCAATAGCCTACACAACAAAAGAAACGCAAATTTTACCAAAAATAAAATTCGCCAAAAATCCCCAAGCATTGCAAAAATATGCGGTATGCACTTTTGCAATAATAACGATTTTGCTGTTTTTGCTATTTTATCCAGTAATAACTGGCATTCCAATATCGTTGGAATTTGTGCAAAGTTTTTTGCAATGGGGTTTTATGACGGAATGGTTGTTGGTAACGTAAAAATTTATGGTGGATGTTTAGAAAATTTAGTGGAATTTTGAATATTGCCCGTTGTAGCGTGCGGGCGAACCCGCCTGTCGGACGGGCAGGTAATATCCGCCCCTACGGCAATAAATTTCACAAAAATTTGCATTAACATTCCCCTGTGAAAATCCATTTACGCAAAATTATATTAGACAAACGGGCGACCGAGGACGGTCGCCCCTACGGCAATCAATTCCAAAAAAATTTTCATTAACATTCCACCACAAAAAGTAATTCCCAATCAAATACCCCTGCCATTGCCAACCCTAAACCATAACCAAAATAGCGGGTCAAGGGCGCGCGCGTCCTTGCGGGTCTGGGCAGGGCCCAGGGTCCTAATGTTTAGCCCTTTAATGTTTAAGCCCCAAAGCCATTTCGCGCATTTCTTCGGCGGCTGTTATGGTGGCGGAAGTTATTTGGGCACCTCCGATTAGGCGAGCTAGTTCTTGGATTGTGCCTTGTAGTGGTAGCTCTTGGACTTTGGTTGTTGTGGTTTCTTTTTCTTCGTGGCGGTTGACGGACTTTGAGATTATGTAGTGTTTGTCCGCCATTGCCGCTATTTGCGGTAAATGCGTTATGCAGAGTAGCTGATGGCTTTTTGCTATTGTGGTTAGCTTTTCAGCTACTTTTTGGGCGGTTCGACCGCTTACTCCTGTGTCAATTTCGTCGAAAATTAACGTGCCTATTTTGTCAACCTCTGCCATAACTTCTTTTAGGGCTAACATTATGCGCGACATTTCTCCGCCAGATGCTATTTGCGAAAGTGGCTTTAACTGCTCGCCCACGTTCGGAGAAATCATAAACTCTAGTTTGTCGTTGCCGTTTGCTGTGAATGCGGCTTGCTTTTCTATCGATATTGCAAATTTGACATCTTTCATGCCTAAATCTTGCAACGATTCAATTATGCGTGCTTGAATCAACTCTGATTGCTTGCGTCTTATTGCGGTCATTTCGTTGCATTTTGCCGCAACTAACTGCATTTTTTCACGGCGCTGTGCGGTCAACTGCAAAATTTCGTCTTCAATGTTGGTGTATTTTGCTAATTGCTCGGATATTTTGTCAAAATGCCCCAAAATATCCGATATATCGCCTTTGTACTTCTTTTTCAACCTGTAAATTAGGTCTAATCGGGATTCTATTTGCTCCAAAACTTGCGGATCGGAATCTAATGCCTTTTTGTAATCCGATAATTCTTCCACAATATCCGCCAACTGTATGGAAAGTTCCGTTATACGTGCCACCAACGGGCGTTTTGTTTCGTCAAACCGAGAAAGATCGATTACGTGCTGAAGGGCTTTTCCAATTTGATCGGTCGCTGAAGATACGTCAAATGTGCCGCCGTAAAGCAAATAAAGCGCCGCATTAGAATGCTTTGCTAACTTTTCGGTGGCACTTAAACGATTGCGTTTCTGCTCCAATTCTTCTTCTTCGCCAGGCTTTAACTTGGCTTTGCTTATCTCGTCAACCTGAAATTGCCAAATTTCCATTTGTGCCTCGCGTTGACCTGGTACGCCCTGCAACTCCTTTAATTGCTTGGTGGTTTCACGATAATCGGCTATCAAGGAAGAAAGTTCTTCTTTTAACTGTTGCAACTCGGTTCCGCAAAATCTGTCCAACAAAATAATGTGCTTGTTTGCATTTAGAAGAGATTGATGCTGATGTTGTCCATGAATGTCCACTAAAAAAGATGCCACTTCTTTGAGCATTCCAACAGTAACGTTGCGACCATTTATGCGGCAAGTTGACCGTCCTTGTGCATTGAGAGTGCGGTGGATTAGCAGTTCGGTTTCCTGTAAATCTTGCTCCAAATCGAAGCCGAGTTCCGTTAGGGCATTAAAACTATCCTCATCTGTAACAGAGATGATTCCCTCTACAAATGCGGTATCTGTGCCACTTCTTATAAAGTCCTTGCTGGCACGTCCGCCTAGCAAAAAATTGATTGCTTCAATTAAAATGGATTTTCCTGCACCAGTTTCGCCTGTCAAAATATTTAAGCCCTCGCCAAAGCAAACTTCCACTTCCTCAATAAGAGCCACATTTTTTACACGTAATACAGTAATCATTTTTCCATGGACCTTTTTAGTTTGTTCATTAGCGAGGCGGCTGTTTTTTCGCTTTTGGTAGCACAAAAAATAACGTCATCGCCAGCTATACAGCCCACAATTTCGGGAACTCCCATAGAATCTAGGGCGGCAGCCACTGCCATTGCCATTCCGTTAAAAGTGCGGATTACCAGCAAATTATTCGCCGTATCCATAGAAACAAATCCGTCAAGCAAAACGCGCCGAAGTTTGATTCTTTCGCCCTGATTGTGCTTTATTGGCAATTCGTAGCGGTAACCTTCAGCTATGCCGTCCGATGCCACTTTGGTTAGTTTCATTTGATGAATATCTCTGGAAACGGTGGCTTGCGTTACTCTAAAGCCAGCTTCCTTTAGTAGCGTTGCAAGTTCGGTTTGCGTTTCTACGCTAGAAGTTGTTATCAACTCTAAAATTTTCTCTTGCCGCCTTTGTCGTTCATTTTTCATTATTGACCACCCATTTTTTTGCGGAGGATTTCAAAAAAATCTATCTCCGCTGTTTTTACTATTGTCGTTTTGTACTGGGAAGTTTTGACTGTTATCGTTTCACCAAATTTTATTTCGGATTTTTCCACGCCGTCCATGTAAATTACGTTGCGTTTTTTTTCTTCGTCAACAGGAGAAAGCGTTATTTCGTCCGTTGCGGAAAGCACCCACGGACGAGTGTATAAATTATGCGGACAAACAGCTGTAAGTAGCAACATTTCGCTGTCTGGTCGCAATATTGGGCCGCCAGCGGACAAATTGTACGCAGTAGAGCCAGTTGGCGTAGATACAATAATTCCGTCCGCTCGGATTGTGTCCATGTGGTTGCCATTTATGCAAATGCGAACAGTAATAAGCAGTCCGCAACCATGAATAATAACGTCATTTAAGGCAATTTCGTTGTCAACCTCTAACATCATTCGATATTCGGACATAAAATTACCTGCAAGCATTTTTTCGATTGCAGAAATTCCGTCATGGCGGTCAACATCGGTCAAATAGCCCAAACTTCCTAAATTTATACCTAAGATAGGTATATCATATTTTGCAACTATTGCGGCAGCTTGCAACATCGTGCCATCGCCGCCCAAAACTAAAATAAAACTACTTGTGTGCATTTGCTCAATTTCAAAAATTGGCTTATGTTCGTGTGCAATTAGCCATTTTGCGACTTCGTTGGTAAAGGCTAATCCAATATCACGGCTGGCGTTGGTTATAATTCCGATTGTCATGCTGCGTTGACTCCACGTTGATTTATTTGAATATTTGCGGTATTACGCCATTCTTCCAGTTGTTCTAAAAATATACGATTGCGATTGCTTAAATCGTATTCCTCGCGGAACATATATTCGATTTCTTCGTCAGAATATTCATATAAATAATCTAATACAAATATCAAATACGTTTGTTCATCGATGGTTATCGGAGAAGAAAAATCGCCAACCGCCATTGCCTCAAATTCGGCAATATACGGCTCTAATTCGGGAACTGGTCGCAACTCCATTATAGAAAATGTTGGAATGTCCACTTCTGAAATAGAATCCCCTGTTTCTGCCAAAACTGCCCCTTGGAATACTGTATCAAACATAACGGGATCGGTATCTGCCAAGCGTTGCCAAACATCAATAGCGGTGTCCAAATATGCAAATTGATACATTTTGAATTCCATTTCAACAAAATTTCCACGATTTGCCTCAAGAAAATCGGCAAAAACAGTGTTAAACTCGGTTTCGTCAACGACAAAATCGGCGGCATAAATATCACGCAGTTGTTCCGCCAAAAAATCCGTTGACATAATTTCCACAATACGCTCGTGCGAGATATTTGGCATATTGATTCCGTCGACATTGTCAATCATAAAAGCAACGTTTGTGGCGGTTTCTTCTGCCAAATTAAGCTGCTCATCAGTAAGAACAAGCCCGTTATTAGCGGCTTCACGGTGAATTAACAGGGTTTGCGTAAGTTGCTCTAAAGCAGTTGTGGGAATGTCAATAAATTCGGTTGCGTTTTCTTGTTGGAACATTAAAAGAATGCTGAAAAATCGGAGTTCATCGGTACTTATTCGTTCGCCAGCAAAAGTCATAACATAGGTTCGGCTCCACAAATCCCAGCCAATATAGCCAATTCCGAGCAAAATTAAAATAACAACCCCAACAATCGAGGCTCTAAATACAAGTTGTTGCTGTTTTCGTTGACGTTTCCATTCTTTTGCGGCAATTCTTTTAGAAGACATAAAAATCCCTCTTTCTTATAATTTATTTTTACCCTTGTAATGCCTGTAATATCCTGTTTGTTGCCCCTTCCTCGTCCAGTTTGTAGCGTTGAAAAAGTTCTGCGCGCGTGCCTTGTTCGATAAAATTATTGGGAAACGCCAAAAAATGGAAGTTGGGTTTTGCGGAACTTTGCAGAGTTTGTGCGAAATTTACCAGGTTTACAAGAAGCTGCTCGCCGTAACCGCCTGCTTGCACATTATCTTCAAGTATAAATATATCGGAATAATTTAGCAAGTGTTTTGCAAAATTATTTTCGGAAGATTTTACAAACCGTGCATTATACAAACTCGGGTTAAAACCCTGTTTTACAAGGTTTTGGAGTACATCGTAAGCAATATCCATCATTGCACCCACCGAGATTAAGGCGGTTTTTTCGCCTTTTGTAATCAATTCGGGTTCGCCGTAAACAATCGGCTGATTATGCGTTGACAAAATTTCCGATGCCTCGCCTTTCGGGTAACGAATCGCAATAGGCGCGTTGTGTTCAAACACGGCAAAACGGAGCATATTTTCAAATTCTGCCCGATTTTTTGGGGCAATAACGGTCATATTTGGCATATGCGACAAATAAGAAATATCAAACAAGCCTTGATGCGTTTCGCCGTCCGCGCCAACGATGCCCGCGCGGTCGATAGCAAAAACGACGTGCAGATTTTGCACACAAATATCATGCAAAATTTGGTCGTACGCACGTTGCAAAAAAGAAGAGTATATCGAAACGACAGGAATCGCCCCAGCTTTCGCCATTCCAGCCGCAAAAGTAACCGCATGAGCTTCGGCGATTCCCACATCGTACAAGCGGTTTGGAAACTTTTTGCGAAAGTTATCCAAGCCAGTTCCGCCAGGCATTGCGGCAGTAATTGCGACTAATTTTGGCTCTTTTTGGGCTAATTTTACTATTGCGTTGCTAAAAACATCCGTATAGGTCAATTTTGCACGAGATTTTAACGCTTTTCCCGTTTTGATATTAAACGGCTCAACTCCGTGAAAAATGTCGGGAGATTCTTCCGCCAATTTGTAGCCTTTTCCCTTTTGCGTTACAACGTGCAACAAGATTGGACCATTGATTTTTTGCAGCTTTTGCAAGGTTTTAAGGAGCGTTTTTACGTTGTGCCCATCGATTGGTCCAAAATATTGAAAGCCCATTTCTTCGAACAAAATACCTGGTAACATCATAAATTTTACGGCATCTTTTACAGTTTCGATGGTTTTGTCAATTTTTTTGCCCAAAGGAATTGCACCCAAAATTTTGTGAACATCATTTTTGACAATGCGATATAACGGGGCGGTTCGGATGTCATTTAAGTGGCGCGAAACTGCTCCAACATTGGCGGCAATGGACATTTGATTGTCATTAAGCACAACCAACAAATTTGTGCCAGTTCGCCCTGCGTTGTTCAAAGCCTCGTAAACCAGTCCGCCAGTCATAGAGCCATCACCAACGATTGCGACAACATTATGGTTTTCGTTTTGAATATCTCTGGCGGCGCAAAATCCCAAGGCTGCAGAAATTGCGGTAGAGCTGTGTCCTGTATCAAAGGCATCGAACGGGCTTTCGTGCGATTTAGGAAAACCGCTGAGTCCGTCCAGTTTACGCAACCGCTTAAAACCGGCTTGTCTGCCAGTCAAAATTTTGTGAACATACGATTGATGACCGACATCCCAAATAATTTTATCGGAGGGAGCGTTAAAAATCTTATGCAGGGCTAAAGTTAATTCTACAACGCCCAAATTGGAGGCTAAATGTCCGCCAGTTTTGGCAAGATTTTTTATCAAAAAGCGGCGAATTTCGGTTGCCAGTGCAATAATTTCGGGTTCGGACAAATTTTTTATATCGTTTGGGCTAGTAATTTTTGCCAAATTTGTTGATATTTTTGTATTTTTTTTCATAAAGCTATCCTTATCAATATCCACTGGGTTACCGATGCGACTAAAACTCCCCAAATTGCACCTGCGACAACCTCTATCGGCGTATGACCTAACATTTCTTTTAATTTTTTGTCTGGAGTAATTCCGATACTTTCCAATTTTTCGACTAACATATTTATAATTTCGGCGTGTTTGCCCGCAGCGCGACGTACTCCAGCGGCATCGTGCATTGTTATAATAGAAAAAATTAACGCTATTGCAAAAAGTGGCGAGCCTAATCCTTCCGCAACGCCAATAGATATTGTCAACGCAGTAACCAACGCACTATGCGAGCTAGGCATTCCACCAGTGCTAAAAAACAGGGCTTTTTTTATTTTTTTTGTGTGCGTATATTCCACCAAAATTTTTAACATCTGCGTAGAAATACAAGCAAACAAAGCAATCCAAATATGCCTATTATGTACTATTGCAAGCGCAGGATAGTAGTATGTCCTAATAATTTCGATTTCTAACACCGCTTTCTAAAACCTCAAGACCTTGGGGCTCTGCCCCCCGCCTGCCGGCGGACAGGCAAACCCCGCTGGGTACGCATACCCAGACCCGCATTTTTATTTTTAT
>JGI24700J35501_10930656_pt1 | contig 17771 bp, 14 predicted proteins | sample TergutTh196P1_FD_35501 | JGI IMG/M metagenome (IMG submission 35501)
CCCTACAATACGCCTCCCCGCCCGCCTGACGGCGGTCAGGTAGGGGCGACCGTCCTCGGTCGCCCGTCCCCCCACCCATAAATCGTTTAAGTTAATGACAGTAATATTATCCGCCCCTACGTTTATGTCGCTACTTGTTGGATACATCTTCTAAAAGGCAAAATGTAGGCAAAACTTTTTTGGAGGATTAACATGAAAACAGCGAACATTGTATTTATAGGAGCAGGCAGTATGTCGTTTGGTGTGCCCACTTTTCAGGATTTGTTTACCACGCCAGAACTAGCAGGTGCAGAATTGCGGCTGGTTGACATTGACCCCGAAAATTTGGAGAGAATGTACGGCTTGGCGTTAAAAATGAACGAAGTCTCGGGCTTAAATTTCAAGATAACAAAAACGGTTGACAGGCTACAAGCCTTACCAGGAGCGGATTACGTAGTAAACAGTCTAGCAATAGAGCGTTGCGAACTGTGGAAACACGATTTTCGAGTGCCGCTAAAGCACGGTATTAAGCATTGTTTGGGCGAAAACGGCGGGCCTGGTGCGTTGTTTTTCTCTATGCGGACGATTCCGCTTATATTGGAAATTTGTGCTGATATGGAAAAATTATGCCCAAACGCTTGGTTCTTAAATTTTTCCAACCCCGAAAGCCGCATTGTGCTGGCGGTCAACAAGTACACCAAAATAAAGTGCATAGGCTTGTGCCACGGAATTTTTATGGGGCAAAATTCCGTTGCCGATATTTTAGGCGTAGATTCCGATGAAATTGTTGTTACCGCCGCTGGGCTTAACCATTTTCAATGGCTTATGTCGATTCGCCGCAAAGCCGATAATACTGACTTGTATCCCGCATTGGCGGAAAAGGAAAAAACGTTTGACCCAACTTTTATGCCGTTTTCCCGCAAAATTTTTAGAACGTTCAACTATTGGCCAACTTGCTCGGACGACCACATGGGCGAATACTTGATGTATGGCTATGAGGGCGGTATGCACGGCTACGATTTTGATTGGGACGAACAAGAGCGCATAAATATGCGAAAAAATATTGCCGATATGGTCTCGGGGGCAACTGATGTTAAAGATTGGCTGCATAAATCTGGCGAAAAAGCCGTTGAGGTGCTAACTGCACTGCATACGGGCGTACAAGCCAATATTTCGGCGGCGATAGTGTACAACGGCGGGGCAATAACCAATCTGCCAACCGATTTAGCAGTAGAGATTCCCATAGTAGTAAGCGGTAGCGGCGTTAGCAAGGCACATATTGGCGATATGCCAAAAGGCACAGTCTCGCTAATGAACCTGCAAGTTGGCGCGCAACAGCTGGCAGTTGATGCCGCCGTTTTCGGCGATAAAAACCTAGCAAGGCAAGCGTTATTATGCGATCCCGTCATAAACGACACAAACGCCGCCGAAAAAATTCTTGAAGAATTGTGGGAAATTAACAAGCAATACATAAAATGCGTGATATGATAGGCTAAAGCAACCCAAAACCGTGGGGCTCTGCCCCACACCCCGCAAGGGACTTCGCCCCTTGACCCCGCAAAATTTTTGATTTTTAGTGGCAACGTCCCACGGTTTTGGAGATTTTGAGGTAAAAAATGACTAAAACATTGAAAATTCTGTTGTTGGCGGCATTTTTTGGGCTTGTTGCCTGTGGCGATGCCGATAATTCAACAGAAATGGGAGAAATTATGGGAAATATTGAAAATATCACAAACGCCGAAAACATACGGAACAGCCGTATTACTTCGGACGTACGAGTTTTTACCACCACCAGCGACCAGCAATTTATGTTCGCAGAAATGGACAGCACAACCGCTGTACCTACCGCTAATTTGGCGGACGTAGGCGAAGAAATCACGCTGAATTTTGATCAGCAATTTCAAACAATAGAGGGCTTTGGTGCATCTATGACGGATTCTAGCGCTTATGTTATGCACCAGCTTTCGGCGGAAGATATGGACAGGCTTATGGTGGAGCTGTTTAGCCCCACGGACGGGATTGGGCTATCTGTGTTGCGGCAAACGATAGGTGCAAGCGATTTCGCCCGTGAAATGTATAATTATGCGCCCGACCACGATACAACCCTCGCCAATTTTTCCATTGACTACGATAGAGAGCATATTATCCCGCTTTTGCACCGTGCAATGGAACTTAACCCACAGCTAATGATAATGGCATCGCCGTGGAGCCCGCCTGGCTGGATGAAGACAACTGGTAGCATGATAGGTGGACAACTTTTGCCAGAATATTACGAGGTTTATGCTGAATATTTTGTAAAGTTTATACAGGAATATGCGGCGGCGGGGATAACGATTAGTGCCGTTACGCCGCAAAATGAGCCGCTTTACGTACCTGGCGATTATCCAGGCAACTTTATGGACGCTGATATTCAGGCAAATTTTATAAATACGGCACTCGGCCCAGCGTTACGGGCGAACTTTCCTAATATTAGGCTGTTTGCCTACGATCACAACTGGGATAACACCGAATTTGCGTTGTCCGTTTTGCGGCAGGCTGGCGAATTTGTGGACGGCGTTGCGTGGCATCATTACGGCGGTAGCCCAGCCTCGCAAAGTGTTGTGTGGCGAGCGTTCCCAGAAAGCGAAGTGCATTTTACCGAGGGTTCTGGCGGCGAGTGGCTTTTGCCCTTTAGCAACTCGTTTTTTGGCTTTATTGACAACACTATCGGCGTGTTACGCAACCAAGGCAAAACCAAAATTTTGTGGAATGTCGCATTAGATCAAGACAACGGCCCGTTTATACCCGCCCCAGAGCGGCGTTCAACGGTGCATGGCATAGCCCGCATAAATACCGAAACTGGCGAATATACTTACAATCTGGAATATTATGTATTGTCGCATTTTTCCAAGTTTATCCGCCCTGGCGCTATCCGCATTTTTTCTAATATTGGAGAAAACCTCAACAATGTGGCGGTTGTCAACGAAGACGGCAGCACCGTTGTTGTTGTGCATAACGCCGCAACCGCCCAAAGAAACGTAAAAATAACCCTGGAAGATTACTCTTTTAGCTATGTTTTGTTGCCGCAATCAGCAACTACATTTGTGTTTGATACGGATTTGCGGTAAAGTATATTCAACTGAATTTTGGGCGATTTTTCCAAAAAAGGAGCGGCATAATGCCCGCTCCTTTTGTATTTTGCAGGTTTTATCGCCCTCTACCACGAGGCGGTGCGGCTCTATTTCCAGCATTTCCAACATTCCCGACATTTACCCTCATAAACACAGAACCCAACAAAACCTCGGAAATCCGCTCGCCGTCTACATACAGCAAATAACTTTCCCCAATTTCAAACACCGAACTAGAAAACGCCGATGCGGGGAACGAATTTTCGGCGACATGGCTTAACAGCAGATTTCCGCCGAAATCTCGCAATTCTACCAACGTGCCAGCCGCCAGCCGTTGCGGAAACGTAACCATCAAAACAGGCTGTGTTGAGCCAGCGTACACGCTTCTGACCGTGCCAGCGGTTATCAGTTCGCCGCCCGTTACCGTAAAAATGCCGTCCTGCTCAATCGCATCAGCCCCGAAACCGTGGGACGGTGCGGTTATTTGCAACAGTCCGCCCTCCAAAAATGTGTTGCCGTTGGAATCGATGCCGTCATTTAGGGCGTGTAAAACCACGTGTCCGCCAGCTATTCGCACGAACATCTCGGGATTTATGCCGTATCGTCCTCTTGTGCCGCCTGTCGGCTCGTTGCTGTCTCTGGCGTTGATTGCGTCATCTCGGGCAAAAATCGTGATGTTTCCGCCTAAAATCGTAATATTTAGCCCCTCGATGCCCTCGTAGCTGTCCAAAATGTGGATAACGCCGTCCGTTACGATAACCGAGCCGCTTGTCGTCATGCCGTCGTCCACCGCTGTGATTGTGAAGTTGCCGCCGTTTATCTCGATTGTGGTCTCCGCTTGCAAGCCATCGTCGCCAGCCGTGATTGTGAAGTTTCCGCCGTTTATCGTGATAAATCCACGCTCTGGGTCGTTTTCGCGGCTGGCACGGATTCCATCGCCCTCGCCGCCGCCGACCAGGTCAAAGTCGCCGCCGTGGATAATCACGCCGTCTCTGCCCTGCAAGGCGTTTCCATCCGTGGTAGCGATGTCAAAAACGCCGCCGTATATCGTCAAAACGCCCTGCGAACGCAATCCGTGCCGAAAGCCGCTCCGCACCGTCAAAACGCCCTCGCCGTCAATCCGCAAATTGGGCTGAATGTAGATTGTGGCGTTTGCGTTGTCGTCTGGGTGGTTCGTGCCGTCCGATACGGTGTTTTCGCCAAGTATCGTGATTTCCAGTTGTGCCGCTCGTGGTGCAAAAATGGCGAGTCCGTTTTCGTTGTGGATATTCACGCCGTCCAAAATAAGCCGCACAACCTCGTCCGCCGCATCAACCAAAATTTGCCCTGTTAATTCGCCTGTCAAAACGTACGTTCCAGCCGTGTTAATGGTCAAAATTCCGCTTGAAAACACTCCCTCGCTGGCGTTTATTCGGATAAATTCCGCTCCGTTGCCGTTGATTTGGGCGTTGTCGCCGCTGAGTGTAATGATTGTGCTTGCGGCTTGCGGCTCGGCGACCGTTGCAACTGGCTGAATTGCGGCGGTTGGGGTTTCCGCCGTTACGATTGTTGTGATTTCTGCCACTTCCGCTACTTCCACAACTTCTGCCACTTCCGCCACATTTGCCAAAGGCTCGTCAAGTGGATTTGCCGCATTAGCACAACTTGCCAGCACCGCAAATCCGCCAACCGCCGCTAAAATCAAGTTTTTTATGTTTTTCATAAATGCACTTCCAATCTAACCGCCCAATCGGCGGTAAGTACAGCTTAACACTTTTGTAATAATTTGTCAATATTTTTTTAACTTTTTTGCGGCGTTACCAAATTTTTCCCATAAGCAAGCGTTAAACCTGCGAAAATCGCCGATATTTCAAAAATGCCAAAGCATTCAGCGAAACCGCTCCCATAAGCAACACCGCCGACACAAAAACCACGCCCCAAGACGTGTCCATTATCGCCGACCAGTCCTCAATGCGAACCAAGTAATTTTGGTAGACGATTTGCAAAAGTATCGCCACGGCACACGCCCCAAGGCTGAAAATGGCGTAAATGTTCCAATTTTTGGCTTGGTTTTGCTATGCTTATTGTTGGAGCAATCCACGCCGATAAGCCTAATATAAGGCTTGCGATGTTTAGCCATGCGTAACCCATTTTTTTAACCCCCTTTTTTAGAAAACTTTCGTTATTTTACGGCATTTTTCGCCTTTTTGCCAAGTTTTATACTTTCCTTGGAAATCCACCGCCCATAGCATTATACAACATAATTTTCTGCTCGTCAATTTTTTTGAAAATTTTTCGCAATGCCAATTAATTTAACATTTTTGTAACAATTTGTCAATCTGATAAACAAAACTCATATTCATTTCATAATCTTCGCTCGAGCATTCCTATCCGCCACAAGCCGCAAAATCTCCGCACATTGTTCGGGAATCTTCGCTCCCTCGTTGCCTGTTGCATTGCCAATCGCAAAAATAATCCGCTGAATCTGCTCATCGTAATGCACCAACGAATTGTGCAGCATGGGATCGCTGTACCGCAACACATCAGCGATTTTTTGCAAATTTTCGGCATTTTCGGGAAATCGTCTTGCCAAACTTTCCACATCGGCGTGCATTAGCCGTAGAACTGCAACATTCTGCTTAATTTCGGCATCTCTTTCTTGTATGACATCGAAGCCGCCTTTGATTAGCACCAAATAAACGCCAAAAACCGCCGCCAGCAGGATATGCAAAAACACAAAAACTCTCAACGGAAATCCTCCGTATCAAGCACTTTCTCGCACGACAAATATTGCCGACAGCGTAACCTGCAAAACCAAATATCGCCAAGCCACCATCGGAAAAGCCACCAACCACGGGGCTTTTTTCAGTTTTCCCACCACATAAAAACTGCCAAACGCCACGCTGCCAATCCCAGCAAGCAACAGCACATACGCCAAAATAAACGTCGCCGTTATCGGCACAACCAAAAACAACGCCGTTGCGACTATTCCTGCAATAATCGCCAATATCATTATAATTCTTTAATTTTTGAAATCCATGAAAATTCATCCTAAACCTTAAAACCTTGGGGCGCTGCCCTCCGCCTGCCAGTGGGCAGACAAACCCCGCAAGGAGCACGCCCCTCCCGCCTGCCGGCGGGCAGGTGACCCGCTAAATTTTTTAACGGTTTTTGGTGTTAATTTGATGGTTTATGGGTTAAATTTGCGGTGGGCATTTTGTAGGGGCGACCGACCCCTGCCCGTCCGTTAGGCGGGTCGGTCGCCCGTTTTCCCATTCCGATGTCGCCCGTTTGCCAGTTTTGATTATCGCCAAATTGCCACAATATCAACCCCCGCCCAACATCTCCTCCATCAACACAGCTTGCCGCAATACATCATCATAACTTTGCACCCGCACATCAACATTACCCACACAATCGCCAAAAAACTGTATAGATTTCAAAAAAGAATCATCGGCTGGCAACTTTTGCAGGTTGTCTTTTTGGGCGACTCTTATGCGAACCGTTGGCGGAAAATCGGCGGGTGCTGTTAGGATTCTGTCGGTGAAGATGCTGCCTTTACTGCCCCATATATCAAGGTTACAGCGGTAATCGTTATCCATTCCAAAAGAAAGTTGGGCTGTTGTGCCGTTTTCGTTTGTCATTGTGGCGTTGCCGAATAAATCTACCGCAAAATTGGGGCTGTAATTTAGGTTAAAATTGGCGATTTTGGCGGTTTTACCCAATAATATTGCCGCTAATTTTACCGTATATCCGCCGCAATCCAGCAATGCACCGCCGCCCATTTCTTTGCTGTATCTAAAATCATTTGTCCCCCTAAAAGGAAAGCCGAAATCTATTTTTATCAAGCGGGTTTCGCCGATTGTGCCTTTTGCCAGCTCTTCCTGTATGTAGGCTATTTGGCTGTGAAATTGAAACATATAATTTTCGTGGACAGCTAAATTGCTGGCTTTGGCTATATCGAGCAATGTTTGCGTATGTTGCAGATTGGTTGTAAACGGTTTTTCCAGCAAAATATGCTTGCCGTTTTTTAGGGTTTTTTTTGCCCAGTCAAAATGCAACGCTGGCGGCAACGGAATATACACGCAATCCGCATCGCTGGCGAGTAAATTTGTGTAGCCCGCTATAACTTTTCCGCCGTATTCCTTACAAAAATTTTCCGCTTTACCCTGCTCTTCCGCAAAAAACCCGCCGCCGTGCCATTCGTCCGCCGTAGCAAAGGCAACCCCAACAAACTCAAACAAACCACTTTTTTTTAACGCTGGCATAAACCGCCTAAAAGCTATTTCCGACGGACACAATACGCCTATTTTCATAATCACAACTCCTTTCAACTTCAAAACCGTGGGGTGCCCGCCTGACGGCGGTCAGGCTGCCCCACACCCCGCAAGGAGCGCGCCCCTCCCGCCTGCCGGCGGGCAGGTGACCCGCAAATTTTTTATTAGGTCAATTAACACATTCCAATTCCAACAACGACAACAAATTTCGCAACTGAATATTAACCACATTGTTAGTTTGAATAAGGCAGCACAAAGTGTGGTAAGTTAGCCAAAAATAGCCATTTAGCGGGACAAAATCGGCTAAATCTTTTTTGTCAACCTCTATTATTGCGTTGCGGTTTTGCTCGTGGTAAAAACGCCCACCCTCTTCGGACATAACCACATCATACAGCACTTTGTGCTTTTTTTCAAGAGAACTTAGCATAAATTTTGCGAGATTATCGGGCTGTTCGCCTCTTTCTAGCTGGACGGTGGGGGCAAGTTCTATGTGGTCAAAACAGCCAATTTCTGGCTTTGCTTGCACTAAAAATTCTTTTGTGCCGTTTGTTGTGGCGGAAATTAGCCCAAAAAAAGCCGTTCCGCAAGCCTCGAACAGCGGCTGGCTCCAGCGGCTTACTTCACGACCCTCTATTGCAATATCACAAAAAATTAGGCTAAACGGGTATTTTTGCTTATGCTGAAATGTTTCCGTTTCTGTTTCTGTTTCCATATTTTTGTTTTTGCTAAATTCCCAGTTTTGCAAGCTGTACAGCGGTACAATTTGCCTGGTTTTGGTTGAGAACATTTTGTAATTGTTGAAATATTGGTAAATTTGCGAAAAGGCTTGTGGCTGATAGCCGTTTATTATCGAGGTTAGCAGCGGCGAGTTTACCGTTTCAAAATTTTCAAAATTTTTCGTATCTTCGCTATTTATGGGATTTTTCAGCAAATGAAACGGTATACAGGATAGCACGGTGCGGGTGTCCATGTTGACAAGGTTGTCAATTTTCATAAGCGATTTAATTTGCCCTAAAGTTAGCCATTTATGCACGGGGCTTTCTTCGATTTCGGTGGCGGTGTCAACCATAATTATAATGTTTCGGTTGCGTTTGTGTAAAAATCGTGAAGATTGCTCTGATTGAATTTGGTCAACCACGACTGCGTGTTTTTTTGAATCCAAAAAATAATCCAAAAACCGCGGGGCATTTCCGCCGTGTTTTTGCGTAAAGTTGCTTTTTGTTGCCTGTAATGTTGGCGAAATTTGTACTTTGTTAATGTTGCCAGGCTCTATTTTTGCCTGCATAAGCATATGGACAACGCCGTTTATTTCTTTGCATAATATCCCCAAAAAGCCGATTTCGTTTTGTATGATAATGGGCTGTTCGATAATTTTGGTGGTTGTTTGACTATTTTGGTCAATTTGCCGACAGCCCGCAATTTGGAAAAAACTGCGGTTTGCATTAACAATTTGCCCCACAGATTCATCGTAAAACCAATTTGTTTTGGCAAGCGTGGTTTTTTGTATGTTTACGGCGGTTTTTTTGTTTAGTTCTGCTACCCAGTGCAAAATTGTTTCTGTTGAGTGTACGCCTGTTTTTGTCAACCACGATTGCATTAGGCTGCTAATTGTTTTGGTCGTATTCATTTTTTGGCTCCTCTTTTTCCTTTGTGTTTTCTTCTTTGTTTTCTTCTTTTGCAAAATTTATTTTTTCGTCGATAATTACCAGCGGTCGGTGCATACTGCGGTTATTTATGGTAAGCACGTATTCGCCGATAATTCCCAAAAAGAAAAGCTGCACCGCGCCCAAAAAGAATATCCCAATTATTATCGAGGGAGTTCCCGCATCAAAAGCGTCCCAAAACAGTAATTTTTGCACCAAAACTACGGCGGCAAAAATCATGCAAAAAAAGCCGATAACAGCACCAAAAAAGGTAGTTAATCGGAGCAACATTTTGGTGTTGGAAGTAATAGCCACCATAGCGGCATCGTATCTGCCCCAAAAATTTATATTAGAAAAGCCACGCCCGCCCTCTTCTTGGGTAACGGGCACAATTTTAATGTCCTTTACGTATTCCGAGACAATTCCAGGCAAGTAAGGTTGCGGGTCTTGGATTTGGTGCAAAACGTTTACTATATTTTTGTCGTACAAGCCAAACGCCGATATTCCCTCAACTTCGCCGCTTTTTGTAAGCCAAGAAAGCAGCTTATAATAAATTCTTCTAAGAATTTTGATAAAAAAACTGTTATACGAATTTTTGCGCTGCCCCATTACAGCCCGATAGCCGTCTTCCCAATGCTTAACAAAATCGGGCAAAACTTCAGGGGGATCTTGCGTATCGCCATAAATTAAAAAAGTTGCGTCAGCGTTTTTGCCCAACAGTACGCAAGAAAACACGTTTCTAAAAAAGCCGAAATTACGCATATTGCGCGCGCCTTTTACTTTTGAATCCGCCGCGCACACCGATTTTATTTTGTCCCAAGTGTTATCTGGCGAATAGTCGTCCACAAAAATTATTTCATAATCGTAGTGGGGCAAATCTTTTGCAAAAATGGCGGTCAGCCGCTGGTGCATATCTTCTATGCTGTTGGAATCGTTATAGCACGGAACTACTACAGATATTTTTTTCACAGTTTAATCCTCCAAATTTTATCAACTTCAAAACCTAGGTGCTGTGGAGAAATTTTGGTAAACCCTATGGAACGGGCGGGTGGGGGCGAACGTCCCCGCCCGCCCGTTCCGATATTTCTACAAAACAGTCTAAAATTAATACAACCCAACATTCCCGCTAAACGCAAACGAAAACCGCAGCTCCGTATCAGTTGGTAAAAGATACTCGTCGTGGGTACGTGCGCCCCAGGTGTTGTCGCCTGCAATGCCCATTTGCATTAGGTTTACCCGCACAACTGTGTAGTGGATTGCTGGCAGTTCGTAATGGTGCATTGCGTTTTCTAGTTCGTGCGGAGTGTACGGCAATGCAGAAAACTCCAGATTGCCGCCGTTTTCGCATTTTGAGAATACTATCCCGTGCCCGTTGTCGTCCGTCAATTTTGCGTATCTTACGCCAACTTTGTTGCCGCATTCCTGCGGAACAAGATAATCCGCCATGTTGTCGGCTACTTTGTTGCGGTAAACTCCCAGCTTTGAGCCTGTGATTTTGTCAACGTATGTTTCTTCGGGGCCCAAGCCATACCATTCTAGGTTGTCATAATCGGCGCTAAACTTGAATAACATTCCAAACTCTGGCATTGGCGGCAAATCTTTTGTTGGGCAGACCATGTCAACCTTAATTGTGCCGTTTGCGTAAACCGTATATGTAACCTCGCATTCGCTGGCTGGAGTTGTCGCTAAATTGTAAACGTACGTTATAATCACGCTTTCGGCGGTTTGCTGTATATTTTTTATGGTAAATCCGCTGTGGGCTATGTTCATGCTCGCCGTTTTCCATTGAGAATAGCGAATCGGCATTTTGTTAGCAACGTCGTTGTCGGTCGGCGCACGCCAAAAATTGGGTAGCGGCACTTTTTCGATCATCTCACGACCCGCATAATTATAGGAAGTAAGCCCAGCGTGGCTACGTGCGAAAAGTGCGGTAAACTGCTCGCCTTTTACGCCGATGTTGTTACCATTGTTGATTAACTGCAATTTTTGTAAAGTGTTCACGTTTGCCAGCGAACCCTCTAAATTGGGCAATCTTCCCACTTGATGCTCCGCTTTGTGAACCCGCTGCCCAAATGCGACTTCGTGCCCACGTTTTGCCCAGTCGGTGTCCTCTTTCAGCGTACACGAGATTGTTATTATTAGTTCGTCCGCCTGTTTTTCGCTCTCGTCTTGCCCAAAAAGTATTGCCATTCCGTCAGGAAAAATCTTGATTTCCTGCTCGGAAAGCGGCGGAACGTCCACGTCAACCAGTTTTTGAAAGTAAATTTTGTCCAATGCGGAAAAAATAACGGTAAAATCGTAATCTTTGGTGGATTTGAACAAATGCTTGTTTTTCACGGTAAAGGTTTGGTGTTTCTCGTTGACGGTTATTTTTATCGGCTGATAATTAAATTTTACCGTTTGCATTTTTGGAGACGGGCGGCGGTCGCCGTAAAAAATACCGTTTCCGCTAAAATTGTAATCGCAGGGGCGGTCGCCAAAATCGCCGCCGTACGCTTGAAACGGCTTGCCGTATCTATCTTTTTTAACGATACTTTGGTCAACGAAATCCCAAATAAAGCCGCCTTGGTAGCGTGGCTGCCGCTCCATTAACTCGATGTACTTGTGCATTGCACCGCCAGAATTTCCCATTGTGTGCAAATATTCGCACAAAATGCAGGGTTTTTCGGTGTTTTTTTGCAAAAAGTGCTCTAATTCGTTGGCGTTTGTGTACATTTGCGTGTACATATCTGTCGTGGCGGGGTAGCTGGGATCCCAGTGAACGCCCTCGTAATGCACAAGCCGCGACGAGTCGAGTTTGCGGTATAATTCCGCCATTTCTAGCATTATCGGGCCGCCGTACGATTCGTTGCCCAGCGACCAAATTATCACGGACGGGTGATTTTTGTCGCGCTGATACAGGTTGTTCACTCTGTCAAGGACGATTTCCCGCCATTCTGGGCGGTCGCCTGGCAGGGCAAATTCCATGCCCTCAAGGCGGGCTTTTTCCCATTGTGCGTGAGTTTCCAGGTTGGTTTCGTCAATCACGTAAATTCCGTATTTATCGCATAATTCGTAAAGATAGGAATCGTTTGGATAATGCGAAGTCCGCAAAGCGTTGATATTATAGCGTTTCATGGCGATTATATCTTGTTCCATTAATTTTTTTGGCAACGCGCGGCCGCTGTAACACGAGAACTCGTGCCGATTTGTGCCGTAAAACTCGATTCGCTTGCCGTTTATGCACATTATCCCGTCAATCAACTCGAAGCGGCGAAAGCCCACTTTTTGGCTGATTGTCTCGTAAACGTTGTAATCGGCATCGCAAACTTGGATTATTAGGGTGTACAAATGCGGAAACTCGGCGCTCCACAGCTTGGGATTTTTTATCGCAAACGTGGGATTTTTTTCGTCGGATTGCTTAATGGGAACTAAATCGTAATCAAGCGGCTCGTTTTCGTAAAGCAGTTGATATTTCAGTTTGGCGGGTTCTGTGCAGTCGCGAAAATCGGGCGTTACGGTAAGCAGCCCGCCCGAAAAATCGGCAGAAAGCGTGGTTTCGATTTTCAAATCCCAAACATGAATTTTGGGAATAGCGAACAGGAAAACATCTCGAAAAATGCCCGAAAATCGGAAGAAATCTTGATCTTCCAGCCAAGTAGCGGCGGTATAGCGAAAAACCTGCACAGCCAATTTATTTTCGCCGTCTTGGATATGCTCGGAAAGGGCGAACTCGGACGGCGTGAAAGAATCGGTTGCGTAGCCGATATAATGCCCGTTCAGCCACAAAGCGAACGCCGCCTCAACGCCCTGAAACGAGATAAACAGCGGCTTGCCCTGCATAGTTTGCGGCACGGTAAAATATTTTACATACGATGCAACAGGGTTAAAATCGTCGGGAATCTCGCCAGGTTCAAGCTGCGCCAAGCCGTCCCACGGGTATTGAATGTTGACATATTGCGGCACGCCGTGGCCCTGCATTTGAATGTGCCCAGGGACAGTGATGTTATCCCAGTTTTTGCAGTTATAATCTGCATTGTGGAAGTTTTGCGGTGCAAGGGTGTAATTTTTGGCATGGTGAAACTTCCAAGTTCCGTTTAACGAAAAACGGGAATTTCCGCCGTCCGACATAACATAAGTGTGGTCGGAGTGTGCGGCCAGTTGGTTCTCCCTAAAATAGGTTGGGGAGGTTACATTGTTAAAGTTAAAAGACATTTTAGTTGCTCCTTTTTATAGGTTTATTTTTTGGTGCATTTTGGTTGTTTATAAAGTGGCGAAACCTATGATGTTTTTGGTGGATTTTCGGTTGGCTCGGTTGGCTCGGTTTGTTTGGCTAATTCGGCGGCTTTTTGTTGCAGTTCGGTTAGCAGTTGCGGAATTTGTTTTGTTGCCATATTCCAAGCCAAAGGTAGCTGTATATTTTCATAGCCATGAGCCGCCACGTTTCTAAAGCGGACTATATCTTTCCAAGGGATATTATTAGAAAAAGCGGATTTATCGGTTTCGGCAACGTTTTTCATAAGTTCGCCTAAATTTAGTATTGCGTACACAACCGCCATATTTAGTATAATGTCTTCTTCGAATTGTTCCCAAGTTTTTGATTGCGTAGCTTTAATAATGATGCGGCAGTATTTAATCATATGGGAAATAAAATTCCAGTGCCTATCTTGCATAAAACCACCGCAAATCTTTTTTTACATTAGCCATAAATCTATCCTCTGGCTCTGCACGGTTTATCGACCACGACGTAAGTATGTCAACCTTAACGCCAAAGGTTTCTTCTAGTTCATCGTAAAGGTCAAAAAATTCGGTTATTATCCCCTCATCAAAGTCAACAACTAAATCAATATCGGAAGTGGGGGTTTGCTCGTTTCTGGCGTAACTGCCGAAAATGGCGGCTTTTTGTACTGGATATTGCTTTAATATTTCGGTTATGGTTTTTGTTAGGGTTTCTGTGTTCATTCAAAAACCTCCTGTGGTTAAAGTTTTTTTGGTTGCGGAATGTAATGTCAATTTGAGCGGTTCTAAATTTCGCTCATTTTTACAACATTTCCAGTTGCCAAGTCTTTTTCCGCTTGGTCAAGGTAGTATGCGTCTTCTTCGGTAACTATGTCTGCCCAGTCGTCGTCTGGTAAAAAGTTGTTGATAATGTCTTCTTTCATATTTTAACCTACCTCTCCATCAACTCCTCAAACAGCACGTTGATTTTATTGTTATACTCCTCAAAATCAACATTCATAACAGGCACTTTGCCGTCCATGAAATCTTGCATACCTTGCAGTAAGCCATCTTCGCTGTTTTCGCATAAATACCCACCATGCTCCTCCATAAAAGTAGTAGGACCCGCCACTCTGGTGCTAATTACTGGCACACCCAAACTATCCGCCTCGGTTATTACTAGTCCAAAACCCTCATAAAATGACGATAATATAAACAAATCGCATTGCTTTAACAGCGGCATCGGGTTGCTTAGTGCCTGTATTACGATTATATTTTTGGCGGCTTTTATGCCTCTTGCCTTGTTTACTGTTTGTTGGAACAATGGCCCGTGTCCACCCAAAATAATCAAATATGACATTGGGTTAGTTATATAAAATCTTTCAAAAGCATCTATAAGACGCATATGCCCTTTTTCGTTAGAAAAACGCCCTATTGTTATAAATACCCTGCTGTCGGACGATAATATTTCCTGTATTTCTTCCAAAGTAAACGAGCATTTTGTGTCTTCGTCAAAAGCAAACTCTTCCTCGGCACGTGCTAAAATACCTGCATGGTTGTGAAAATTGCGAAATTCTACCATTTTTTCGCCGTCGTTGGTGGTTAGTGCCTTGTTAATTTTCAAAATATCATCACTTACATTGGCTACTACGTCAAACTCGCTATATACCTGGGCGGCATCGTATTTAACGTTGTTTCTGTGCTTAATTTCTGCTACCATGTCATTGTGTAGCCAAATCCAACGCTTGCTGTCGGAATAATTTATTGCCAACGTTGAATAACCCGAATATCCGTCATACATCAAAGCATGAGAAAACGGAATATTCCCAAAATTCTTTTTCCATTCACGTCTGTACAGCTGTGCTAATAAATTTTGCTCTTTGGGCGAAAGTTTCGCTTTTCTGCTGAACTTGGACATAACTTTACGCTCTGCTACTGTAGGCACTTCAAAGGTTGACATTGATATTAGCGGGATATGCTGCGGAATTTTCTGCAGGTTAGCTTTTGTTGTCTCGCTAAAATGCCGCCTGTTAAAGCAGTTTATATAGTTGCGTTTGGTTAAATCTATGTTATCGTAAAAATTTAGTACAGAGGTTGTTACGCCGTTTGCGGCAAGTCCGCCGCCGAAAACAAGCACATTCGGCTTGCCGTTTTGCGGTGCGGCTTGCGTGGCAATTTCGCCTTTGCCTAGAAAAATATATTGGCAAATATCATGGGCGGCTGTGCCTTTTTCGTAGCCGCAACATTTGTCGATTAAGGCGGAATAATCGGGAACATTGCCGCTGTTGATAACGGTCAGCAATTCGTCAATATTTCGTGCTTTTTCAAACGGCAAGTCGTCAATTTCTACATAACAATCTCGTTCGGCTATGTATTCCTCTAAATCGTACACAAAAAGAACCACTTTTCGGCGAGTAATTGCAAAATCGTACATAACGCTGCTGTAATCCGTAACCAAAATATCGCAAGCGTTCATAATTTCGTAAGTTGAAAAATCGCTAGGAAAATACTTTATGCGGTTATACTGCGAAAAATCTATGTCGGTTGCCGCAAGATGGTGCAGATTCACTAGCATTACTTGGTTGTCGGTCAACTGGCTGTCTAGCTGTGCAAAATGCTCTAGCATTAGTTCTACATGGTCTCGCCGCTTTTCCAAGTTTGTGGTGGTTTTCATGTAGCTACCTCTGTATGTTGGCATATAGCCTATAACTTGTTTGTTTGCCAAATTTAGCTTGTTTTTCACCTGTTCACGATTTTTTTCGTCAAATAAAATATCATTTCTGGGAGAGCCAGAAAGCAAAAATTTTCCGCTATAAATGTTATCCAACATATACGATTTGCGGAATATATCTATCATGGCGGGACCCGTGCAAAGCAGATAATCGGCGACAAAAAAGTTTTTTTGCGTATTGCCGAAAGATACAATTTCGTCTTTGTAATCTCTGCCCAGCGTTTTTAGCGGGAAACCGTGCCATGTATTAAGGTAAACCTGCCCATCTTTTTTGATAAACTCAAACGGAAAAGTGTTATCGGTTACTAAAAATTTTGCGGTTTCTAATGTTTTCCAGTATCTGGTGGTATCTTTTACAATTATTTTTACCTTTGCCAAATTGTGCTTGGCTAGAATTTTGCCAATAATTTCAACATTATCTTTCTGTACGGACAAAAACACGCTAAAGCGGCTGTAATCGGGTTTTGCCAGTTCTCGGATAATATTCAAAATATTGTCGTTAATATCCTTGCTACCGTGCAACGATTCCAAAAATATTGCGTTTTCCCAAATTTTCCCGTTGTTTTGGTGTTTTACAATCATGGATTGATTGCTGGCATCGTTGGCGTATTTCCGATAGACATCTAACACTTTCCACGCAGCACCCGCCAATGGCATAGCTATTGCATACAGGCGTTTCTCCATTTTGGGCGACATATACATTCGCATATTCACAAGCCGCCTTTTCGTGAGATATGTGTTCACTTTCTGCTGCAAGCCACTCCCCTTAGCATCATGCCGCCGCACAAAATCCTGCCATTCCCCAGGATAATACTTATTAAGCACCTCAAAAAGCTGCTTAACATACTTCTTAGACAAGCGGCGTTCTGCCTTGTTGTTAAAAATAGAGCCAATAAACCCCTTATAACCACCCGCACCAACCTGCATCCACAACAACTGCTCCTTAAACAACTCAAAATCGCCAGTTTGCTTGTAAAACTGGGCTATTCTTTCGCAGAAGAGGGGCTGATACAGTATGCTGTCGTTGTAAGTTTTGGTAATACTGCCCTCGCGGCCCATGCGGACACGCACCAGCGGCTCGCGGATTTGCTGAAGATTTTTCGCATAATACAAATACATACTATTAAAATTGCGGTCTTCAAAACGGAGCAAATCCTCGTCAAAAAATATGCTGTTTGCTTGAATAATCTCCCGTTTGTATAGCTTGTTGCACACCATACGCATTATATTTAGCATAATGGCGGGGTCTTCAAAAATGCTGGTGCCGTTTTCTATGTTGTGCTGATATTGTGCCTTTGTTTTCTCGTTAGCTATCAGTACGCTGCTGCCGATATTTAGGTAGCCGCATTGCACCAAATCAGAATCCCGCCTTTCGGCGGTGTTGTACATCGTTTCAAACATTTTGTAGCGGACATAATCATCGCTATCCACAAAGCCAATATATTTGCCCGTTGCGTGTAGCAAGCCCAAATTTCGGGCGGCAGAAACGCCCTGTTTCGGCTGGTCAAAAATACGCAACCTGTCGGGATATTTTGCGTTATAGGTCGCCAAAATTTCCGCCGTCTCATCGGTGGAGTTGTTGTTGACTACGATAATTTCCAGTTCTTCCTTTGGTAGGGTTTGGTGCAGTAGGCTATCCAAACATTCCCGCAAATACAGGCTTGTGTTGTAGCACGGGACTATTACGCTAACTTTTATCATTTCAAGATTCTCCTTTTTGGCTAGGTTTTGTTGGTTTTGGTTACATTCGTTCAATTTTTTTGGATTTTGTAGGGGAACGGGCGGCGTTGTTGTGGCGGACGTTGTTGTGGCGGGCGACCGAGGACGGTCGCCCCTACGAGGGGGGGCGTTTTTGTAG
>JGI24700J35501_10930655_pt1 | contig 17714 bp, 14 predicted proteins | sample TergutTh196P1_FD_35501 | JGI IMG/M metagenome (IMG submission 35501)
TGAAGTTGATTTGCATTAAATCGGCTTCTGTGCCAGCCATTAAGTCGGTTGCCAAAACTTCTTGGTAGCCAGCGAATGGTTGGTAAACTGTGTTGATTGTAACGCCAGGGTTTTCGCTAACAAATAAGTCAACGATTGCGTTTGTTGCATCATGACGACCTTGGTCGCCCCACCATGTAAAGGTGATTTCGCCAGAAAGACCGCCAGCATCGGCAGTATCAGCGGGTTCGTCAGTAGCTGGTGCTGGTTCTGCGGGAGCAGCGGGTTCAGCAGGAGCTGCTGGTTCAGCAGGTTGTGCAGGAGCGGCAGGTGCAGGTGTTTCATTAGCACAAGCAGCCACTACAAATAACGCCATTACAAGACTTACTAGTAAAAAAAGTTTTTTCATACAAAAATCCTCCTAGATTTTGATAAAAGTTCGACCTGTGGTCGATGACGGTTGCCAAACGCCGTTTATCACACGGTTACAATAAACCTTAATGGTTAAAACCTAATTTTAGGATGCGAGCGTCTTATTTTTGGTAACCGATTTCCTAAATTGCAAAACTACTACATGGAATTTAGCATATCGAAAACATTACACGATTGACAAGGCTTATTCACATTAAGCAAACTTGCTTATTTTTGAAGATAGCACAGGTTGCAATACTTTAACGATTGTAATTTCGGTAAAGCCTTAATGCACCGATTTGTTAGACAAAACATTTACAAGTTGAGCATTTTAAGCAATTCACGATAAATCCAACAATTTGACAACAGTAAATTTTGAAAAACACGAGGTACACTCACGAGATTCTGCTATTTAGCGAGATTTCTCGTAGGTCATATTAACGTCAAGGGTACTGTTTATGGTGTGTTGTGCCTTAAAAGTGCGTTAAATTGGCATAACGTTGCACCACACATTTTTTACATACCCTAGAACTAAATAGTAGTTCCAACAATGTTAGTATAATAGCTATTTTCTAATTTGTCAAGACTTTTTGTAATTTTTTTGTAATTTTTTTATAGGAGCAAAACAGGCGAATTTATCCTAAAAAAATTATGTTTACAAAATTTTTGGAATTTTTTTGGATTTGGGATTTTTTCGTTTTCGAAAACCATTGGCGAACTCGAAAAGTCCGCCAATGGTTTCTCTTGCATCAGTCTATTTTGAAATTGATTGAATTTATAAATCAATCATCCCATTCAAACTTAACAATATTGCCATTATCTACATTTATGTACATTTCAACTAATGGCAATCTTCCGCCTGGAACTCTAAAAACTAGTTCCCAAACCCATTGACCACGTTCCCATTCCATGCCAGAATGGTTGCGGAAAGTACCAGAAAGGTTGCGCCGTGCTAATTCGGCGTGTCCTAATTCTATTGCACGTTCCAGTGAAATTGCAGGGTTTTGTGGGCGGTTGCCTTGACCACTTGCAGGGCTTGGCGATGCCGCACTCGGTGCTGCAGGACTCGGCGATGCCGCACTTCCGCCTGTTGCTTGCGGAGCAGGTGCTACAGGAGCAACTGGCGTTGTTGCTTGTGGTGCTTGTAAAAACGCCCCTGTTTGTACGTTAATGTAAAATTCTAAATCTCTGCCTTGCGAGTCAAATTCAACGCTCCAAACCCATTGACCTGCCTCAATATCCATATAAATGTAGTCAAATCGTGCGGTGGCTATGCCTATTGATATTAAGTGGTCGCGAGCAAGTTCAACGGCACGTTGTGCGGATATTGCTGGATTTGCGGGTCCTCCTGTTCGTGCTGGTGGACGTGGTACAACGTTTCCTATTACTATTCCGCTTGTGTCAACTGGTGTTGCAGGAACGGCGGGAGCGGCAGGAGTGCCTACTGCATTAACGTCATCTTGGCGAACCATTCTTATCACACTGCCAGTTATTGCGTTGACATAAACTGTATGACGTAACGCACCTTGACGAATTTCTACTTCGAATGTTAAAACGCCGTCCTCGGTAAACAGCATTACTTCGCCTGCTACACCTGCTCCGATAAGGTCAAGTGCAATTTCGCGGGCTTGCTGCCGAGAAATATTTGGTACTCCTGGAGTTGGTGCTGTGTTTCCAGTATTGCCTACTAATGCTTGAATTAACGCTCGTAACTCGGCTATTTCGGCTTGCATTGCGGCTGCATCTTGTTGTGCATTTACTGAAGGTATCGAACTAATAAACAACGTGCCAATAAGTGCAACAGATAGCAAAAACTTTCTCTTTTTCATAGTAATCATAGTCATTCTCCTTTTCCATGAAATTGTAAAATTAAATTCTACTTATGTCTTACATAAACTATGATACTATCATGTTTTTGATTTGTCAAATTTTTTTGAAAATTTTTTTGCTTTTTTATTTGGCTTGTGATATAATGAATAGGTTGTTTATTTTTAGAGAGGAACAAATTATGAAAATATGAATCAAGAACCTTTGAACTTTCACGAAATGAATTTATCTTCTGAAACACTGCGTGCTATTGAAGATATGGGCTTTGAAGAGGCAACGCCGATTCAATCGCAATGTATTGCACAAATACAGGCAGGTCAAGATGTCATTGGGCAATCTCAAACTGGAACAGGCAAAACAGCCGCTTTTGGAATACCTTTGCTAGAACGCATCGACCAAAATTTGCCAAAAGTTCAGGCTTTAATTTTGTGTCCAACGCGCGAATTAGCCATCCAAATTAGCGAAGAATTTAACAAATTGTTACGCTACCGAAAAGGCGTACGAGTTATCCCAATTTATGGTGGACAACCTATCGAACGCCAAATTAGCGCCTTAAAAAAAGGCGTTCAAGTTGTAGTTGGAACTCCTGGCAGAGTTATGGATCATATGCAGCGGCGAACCTTAAAATTATCCGAAACGTCAATAGCTGTGCTTGACGAAGCCGACGAAATGCTCGATATGGGCTTTCGCGAAGATATTGAGTTTATTTTGGATAAATTGCGTGATGACCGCCAAACCTTGCTTTTTTCGGCTACAATGCCAACCGCAATTTTAGAACTTACTAAAATGTACCAAAATAATCCCAAACATATTACTGTAATAAGAAATACGTTGACTGTTCCAAGTATCGAACAAGTTTATTTTGAAGTACGAGAATCTCTTAAATTAGAGGCTTTGTGCAGGTTGATTGACGTTGAATCGCCTACTTTGTCGCTTGTTTTTTGTAATACAAAAAAACGAGTTGACGAAATCACCGAACAGTTGCAAGGTCGCGGCTATTTTGCAGAAAGTTTGCACGGCGATCTTAAGCAAGTGCAACGAGATTTAGTTATGAGAAAGTTTCGCAACCGCACATTGGAAATTCTTGTTGCAACCGATGTTGCCGCACGCGGAATCGATGTTGACGATATTGACATTGTTTTTAATTACGATTTGCCGCAAGACGAAGAATATTATATTCACAGAATCGGCAGAACTGGCAGAGCTGGCAGAGCGGGACAATCTTTTACCTTTGTTGCAGGACGAGAAATTTATAAATTGCGAGAAATTATGCGCCACACAAAAGCCACAATAAAACGTGGCAAAATGCCAACCTTAATCGACATCGAAGAAATTAAAACTCGGCAATTTACCGAAAAAATTAAAAGCATTATGGAAGACGGACATTTAAGCAAATATGTCAACATTGTGGAATCATTGGGCGATTACAGCACAATGGACATTGCCGCAGCGTTATTTAAGTTCCATTTGCACGACGAAGATGCAAATACCGAAGATGTTCTATTTGAAGAACCCCGCAATTACCATGATTTTGACCGCCACGAAGAAAAATCCAAACAAAAATCCAACAAAAAAGCCAAAACGGACAAAAATATGGCTCGATTATTTATCACAATAGGCAAACGGGACAAAGTTCAACCACGGGATATTGTTGGAGCAATCGCCAATGAATCGGGAATTTCGGGCAAAATTATTGGCAATATTGATATTTATGACGATTTTACTTTTGTTGACGTTCCAAAAAATACTATCAAAAAAATATTATCTACAATGTCAAGTGCAAAAATTAAAGGTCGAAAAGTTAAAATAGAGTGGGCAAAACCAAAAAGATAATAAAAATTTTACATAATTAAAAATATTTGTTATAATAATCTCAAATGTTTCTCAACAAAAGTGATAGAAAGGGAATTTTTTATGACTGCTCAAGATTATATTTTTGCCGCAATATTAGCTTTAATTTTAACCTGGTTTATTAAAGGTTTAGTCAGAGTTTTCACTTTTGCCGCTACTCGCACAACTGTTGTGCCTTATAAACAGGTTGAACTGGATTTAATTTTAACCAAATGTTATATGCTTTTTCCCATTGAAAGCCTAATTTTTAATGGCAACACTTTTGAACGAGGAATGAGCGTTCGTGTTGAAACCAACAGAACAACCACTTTGGGAACTTTTTTGGGCGTTAATAAAAACAATTTGGTCGGCTTTATTACTCCAGATTGCGTTATTACTCACGAATTGGAAATTATCGAAGATATAACCGAAATTCAATAAATTTTTCGAAAAAGGTGGCAAAACATGAAAAAAGTTTTTATATTTGTTGGCATATTTATATTTTTATCGATAGTTTTTGCGGGAACTTGGTTTTATTTTCAACCTAACGGCTACACAATTTACATATATCAATTTGATACAAGAACAAACCGCTTGCAGCCAGAACGCCGTAATATAGCAGAATCTACCATCGAAACCATGGTGCAAGCAACTGTTTTGAAATTGTACGAACCGCCACAAAATACCTCGTTGCGCCGAACAATTCCCTCCGATTTGCTGTTTACCGAGATTATTATTCGTGGCAACGTAATGGAAATTTATTTCCCAAACCGTTACAACGAAATGGCTCCGTACGAAGAAGGGCTTTTTAGAGCCGCTTTGTCTCAAACTATGACAAATTTGCCGTTCATCGAAATTGACGGCGTGTTAATTTTTGTCGATGGCGAAGAACTGCAAAACTCCTTCGAAGAGCCGATTGGCTTGTTATCTCAAAATAGCGTTCTTGTCAACCAAAATATTATGCCAATGCGTGTTGTTTCGCAAACCATGACATTATATTTTGTTGACACAAACACAAACCAATTACGTTCCGAAGTTCGCACAATAGAACGTCCCGACGGCGTTCCTGCGTATCAAGCAATCGTCGAAGAACTGATAAACGGCACAAATACCAATTATTTAACGGCAACAATCCCAGCAAACACGCGCATTTTGGACATTCGAACAGAGGGCAGCATTTGCACAATTAACTTTAGCGAAGATTTTACCGCCAATTTTCAAGGGCATCAACTTTTGGCAGATTTAACTTTGCAGTCAATCGTCCGCTCGGTTACAGAAAATGTCGGCACAATTACAAGTTTGCAATTTTTAATTGAATCTGAACGCCGTGATACTTTTAACGGAGTTCCCTATTTTGACACGATTTTTACTGTTGACGATTTATAATTTATGACAACCGAAATTTTTAGACGACCTATTGTAATAGCTTTATTTTTTGCGGTTGCTGGCATTATTTGCGGAAGATTTGCCTTTTCGTTTTACGAAAGCCAGCTAGTATTTTTGTACGCAATTTTTGCAACCGTTGCCTTAATGATTTGTGCTGTAATTTTCTATTTGACAAAATATCCACCTATTTTTTTGTGCATTTTGGCATTTTTAGCAACTTTTATAGGAACTACATCTCAATTAAACACAACCGTTGTACCAGGCGAAAACCTGCAATTTTCGGGCATTGTACAAGATACTCGCTACACAAGAACAGGCTGGCAACGGTTAATCATTTTAGCAGACGAAGGCATCGAAAATCATGCTCAAAAAAATGCTTTGCTGTTGACATATCTTTCGCCCGAATACACAGTTGACATTGGTCAACGAATTGTGCTAACAGGGGATTTATTTCAGCTTTCGCTACCGACAATTCCTGGAGCGTACAACGAATTTATGACACAACGCGCGCAGGGAATCCACGGGCGTTTTAATGCACGAACCGCCGAAACTTTCGGAACGTATCTCAATTTAACACGAGCGGCATTTTTGGTTCGCAACCGATTATCAGAGGTTTATTCCGCAATTTTGCCCTATCGAGAGGCTAGGCTGATTCAGTCAATCGTTTTGGGAGAACGCCCAGATATGGACGATCCCGTTGTTGTTATGTACCGAGAGGCGGGAATTTACCACTTAATGGTTGTTTCGGGATTGCATTTGTCCATTTTGATGATGGCAATGAGTTTCTTGTTGGAGAAAGTTCTCAACAAACGAACCGCAGGAATCACGGCATTAGCAATTATGTTGGTTTATGTTTTTATCACGGGCGCAGGAATTTCCACCGTGCGAGCGTTTACAATGGCGACAGTTGCGGTATTTGCCCGCATCTTGTACCGCGATCGTGATGGCGTAACAACTGTATCTTTTTCGTGCCTGTTATTGCTGCTTTATCAACCGCTTTATTTGTTCAGCATAGGATTTCAACTTTCGTTCGGCACAGTTTTTGGCTTAGTTTTGCTAACCGAACCCACCGGCAGGTTTCTTCTCAAATTAAAGCAAAAAGTGCCGAATTTCAAACCGCTAAATTTTCTAAATAACGCCAAATTTAGACAATTTTTTGCTTATAACTTGGTTGCTACTGTGTCAACCTATCCAATTTTGGCTTATCATTTTTCCTATATTTCAACTTACAGCGTGATAATCAACATGATAGTTGCTCCAACCGTTGTTTTGTTGCTTGTTGTTGGCTTGCTTGTCGGATTGATTGGATTAGTTTTTATTGCTGTTGCGGGATTTTTGGTTGGCATTGTGTATTTTATTTTGCAATTTTACGAAATTGTTGTAAGTTTCTTTTTGTCGTTGCCAGCGGCTGTTTTGCTGATTGGCAACCGTGGATTATTGGCAACGATTATGGCAATTATCACAATGTTGGCTTTTGGCTACGCTTTCAGTGGATTTGGCGAATATTTTACAAAACGCTCCAAAGTTTTGATTTTATCTGTTATAATATTAGTAGCCGCTGTATTTTTCAACGCTCTCGAGCAACGAGATTTTGCCTTTACCGACCTGGAAATAAATAGTTACGTTCTGCACGGCGCGGGCGATTCCATTGTAATAAACGGCGGCGGAAACAACCGAATTTTAGGCACAAATACTGGCGTAACGGTTTTAATGCCGTATCTCGATCACCGAGGAATCAACAAGGCAAGTGCTGTATTTGCAACAAACGCAAGTCCTATGTATATAATGGGCTTAATCGAACTTGCAGAATCCAACAGAATCGCCGTTTTGTACGTATTAGAAAATGTCAACTTAAACTCGGGGCTTGGAATGCGCTTGCAAGTTGCGGCAAATCGCCACGAAACGCCAATTTACACGGTCGGAACAGCCGATATTATCAACATTGGCAATTTTTACGTTACCGTTTTGGACGATTCGCTACAAATAAATTATAACGGCTATCAAATGCAGTTGGGAGGCTAATTATGCAGGAAATTAAAAACGATTTTAAGACAGGACAATTTAAGCCAGTATATTTGCTATACGGCGAAGAAGTCTATTTAGTGAGATATTATGCCAATCTTTTTGCGGAAAAATTGATAAGCGATTCCACAATGAACAAAGATGTTTTTGACGGCAAAGATTTTGAAATATCCACCGTAATTGATGCGGCAGATACGTTTCCATTTTTGGATAACAACCGCTTGGTTTACATAAAAGATTCGCAATTAGTAGCAACTGGCAGAAAAGACGACACAGAGCAGTTGACAAAATATTTGCCAAATATCCCAAAAACTACCATAATAATTTTTGTAGAAACCGCTGTTGACAAGCGAAATCGTTTGTACAAGCAAATCTCCACTTTAGGAAGAGCCATCGAATTTGAAATGCCGTCAAATGCAGAGCTTGTCAAGTGGCTTGCGAACATTTTCAAAAAGAAAAATAAAAAAATATCCACGCAAGTTATACACAAAATTTTGGCGACTGTTCCAAAGGGAATGGATGCAATATATTCAGAAGCGGATAAATTGGGCGATTTTGTAGGCAACCGCGACACAATTACCGAAAAAGATGTTGACGAAATTTGCACAAAATCGTTAGAGGCTCGCATTTTTGACCTTGTTGCGGCAGTTTGCAGTGGACAGCCCGAAAAAGCCCTTTCGTTGTACCGAAATATGCTGATTGCAAAAGAGCAGCCCATTGTAATTTTAGTAATGATAGCCAGACAATTTAGAATGGTTTTGCAATGCAAATCTTGCTCGGCAAAAGGAATGGGACAACGGCAAATTGCGGCAACGTTAAATTTGCGAGATTTCATTGTTCGAGAATGCCTACAGCAAGCCACAAAATTTACCGAACAAAAACTAATATCCGCAGTTTTGGCTTGTCAAGATACAGATTATCGCATAAAAACAGGTTTACTAGAAGCCGAACTTGCTGTAGAATTATTGATTTTGCAGTATTCTGTGAAAAGTTAAAATTTTAGATAAATATTTTTCGAAAGGGTGATAACATGGAAAATCGCAAGAGGTCAGTAATTCCAATTTACGGCACAGGAATCTTCTTCTTTTTGTATGCCATAATTTTTCCAATGTACCGCTGGAGCGATTTGCTTATGGTGGTTTGGTTGGCTATTATGCTGTATTTGTTGCTTGCCAAAATTTTTAAGGGAAAATTGTTACCAGCAAAAGTGTATAATTCTGGCGACAAAAAGGTTGACGATATTTTGCTGTTAGGTCAAGAATATATTCAGCAGTTAAACGCCTTAAATTTGCAAGATATTGAGATAAATCGACATATATCTAATATGCAGCGGATAAGCGAGCAAATTTTTGACCATATTGCCAAAAATCCCAAACAATCCAACCAAATTGCTACATTTATAAATTATTATTACCCAACCATGCTAAAATTTTTGAACCAATACAAAGAATACGACAGCAAAAAGGTAAAAGTTGACAACATACAAAGCACTTTGCAAAAAATTAGGCAATCTTTGGTAAAATTTGAAGAGGCATTTTTGCACCAATTAGATAGTTTATATAGCGATAAAGCTATCGATATTGAAACAGATATTGTTGTGCTTGACGGGATAATGAAAAATAACGGCTTGTAAATAACAAAATTATAATTTATATGAGGAGATTTAACAATGGCTATTGAATCTGTTAAACTTGAAAATTTTACTGTGTTTGAAAATTTTGAGTGTGAATTTTCGCCAGGTGTAAATGTTTTAATCGGCGAAAATGGAACTGGTAAAACGCATTTGTTGAAAGTATTGCACGCGTTTTGTAATCACTCGTTAAGCGAAATAGGTGTTAATGTTGAATTGTACACACTTTTTAAGTCCAACCCTATGAGTAGTAGAGCGTTTAATCGTAATATAAATAAAGATATTTTTATACAAATAAAAATAAACAAACAAAAATATAATTACGACACTTGCATAAAAAAATCTATGTATGGCTCTCTACATGATGGCTATGGTAGCTTACATATAATTTTACACGACGATCCCCCTATTACTCCTATAAGTGAAAAAATATTTTCAACACTAATCCCTGCAAAAGATATGTTGTCAATTTCCCATATTGTTCGAATGTATGATTTACTTTCATTTTACAACGAATTAAAAATAGACACTTCTCTACAAGAAACAGACTACAACTTAGCAGCAGATGCTTCTCTACAAGACATGGACTACAACTTAGCAGCAGACGATTCTCTACTAAACATAATAATAAAGGCACAAAAAAGTAAACTTGACACTCCGCCAAAATTCGCCGATAAAATCCTACCAAAACTTGAAAAGGTTATGAACGGAAAAGTTTTTTTGAACGAAAACGACAACAGTTTTTGGATTAGGAAAAATGACGGTAGAGAAGTAATTTTTGCCATGGAGGCAGAAGGACACAAAAAATTTGGGCTTTTGTGGCAACTTATTATGAATGGGCAAATTGCAGAGGGTACAGTTTTATTTTGGGACGAACCAGAAGCTAATCTTAATCCCAAACTTTTGTCCGTTATGGTTGAGGTTATTTTGGAACTCGCCAAAAATGGCGTGCAAATTTTTTTGGCAACCCACGAATACAACCTAATGAAATATTTTAGCATAAAGAAAAAAGACGACGACAATGTATCTTTTATTAGCTTATACGAATCGGGCAATGGCGTATTAGCAGAAACTGCCGAAGATTACAACTTGCTAGAAAATAACGCTATTATTGATGCCAACACTAAACTTCTTGAAGAGGATTATGAGAGGGTTTTTTAATATGTATGAAAGCGGAATGACATTTGCAGACTTTGGGGTTGACAATTTTTATCACATAGAAAAATCAAACTTTTATAAAGAAACCTTGAAAAAAGGGTTCAAAATTGTGGAGTTTGTTACATATTATCCGTCTAGCGAATCAAATGGCGGTAATCTTATTTTCGTGGAAGCCAAAACCACTTTACGTAAAGAAAGCGAAAAAGACAGATTTTACCAGGAAATGTCTGATATATCACAAAAATTTTTAGATTCTCTTAAAATTATATGCGGAATATGGCATGGTGGACGAAAAAACAAACCACGTTTGCCTAAAAACGTTGACAAATTTCGAGTAGATGGCGGAAAAATCATTTTTTTATTGGTTGTTAAAGAACTTGAAAGTAGAAAAATGCAATATATAAGAGACGAAATTTACAAACAATTTCCATTAGAGGAGCGACTGCTTTGGGAATTTGAGGTTATGGTGTACAACGAAGAAATGGCTCAAAAGAAAAATTTTGTACTTGCGGAAAGCAAACAATAATCAACAAACATCCAAATTTTTATTTTAATTTCCATTGACAAACATTTACGCAAATTATAAAATAATGTGTATAAAAACTGCTTGGAGGAATTTTCATGGCAAAAGAAAAAAAGAAATTAAGAATCGGCATAATCGGAACTGGCGGCATTGCTCATTCTCATTTGGATGCGTATGTTCGGTTAAAAGACGAAATCGAATTAGTTGGCGGCTCGGATATTGTAAAAGGCAAGGCTCGCAAATTTTTTGACAACGCAGGGTTGACCGAAGTAAAAGCCTTCGATAACAACGCCGATTTACTGGCTCTCGAACTGGACGGAGTCAGCGTTTGCACGTACAATACAACTCATGCGGAGTGTACAATAGCCGCCATCGAAGCGGGAGCAAACGTACTTTGCGAAAAGCCAATGTCCGTAACTTTGGACGATGCAATAAAAATGTACAATGTCGCAAAACAGCATAAAAAAATCCTTACGATAGGATTTCAACCACGGTACGATCCCAACATGGATTTAGTACGAGATATTGTCGGAAGTGGCGTTTTGGGCGAAGTTTATTACATTCAAACTGGCGGCGGTCGGCGGCGCGGAATCCCTGGCGGAACGTTCATTAAAAAGGAACTCTCTGGCGTGGGTGCGTTGGCAGATATAGGTTGCTATTCGCTAGATATGGTACTTTCGGCAATAAAATATCCCAAACCGTTGACCGTTTCAGCGTACGCATCCGACAAATTCGGCAAAAATCCCAAATATTTTAATGATTCGAAAAATTTTACCGTGGACGATTTCTCGGTGGCGTTAATCCGATTGGAGGGCAATATTGCCCTAGATTTTCGTATGTCGTGGGCAATGCACATGGATAGCATGGGCGATACAATGTTTTTCGGCACAGATGCAGGGCTTAAAATTAAACCTGCTGGCGTTGGCACAGGTTGGGGCGGTGCTTGGGATGGCACTATTGGTCCAATATTTATGTATAGTGATGTGCAAGGTCAATTATGCGAAACATCTGTGCCGTTGCGGCAACCCTCAAATGACCGATTTTACAACAAAGTTAAGGCTTTCTGCGATGCAATTACCGAGGGCAAACCTGCACCAATCCCCACAATAGAATCCGTCTACAATCAAGCAATCGTTGACGGAATCTACCGCTCCAGTCAACTAGGAAAAGAAGTTGACATTGTTTTGCCAAATTTGTAAAATTTTGTTGTAAAAACTTTGGCGAATGTTCTAAAATTAACATTCGCCAAATCTCAAATAAATAGATTGGAAGAAAATTTATGTCGATTTTAGTTTGCGGTGGCGCGGGCTACATTGGTAGCCACATGACAGCTACATTAGTAGAAAAAGGCTACAATACGATTGTTGCCGATAATTTAAGCATGGGACACAAAGCGGCAATATGGCAAGGTGCAACCTTTTGCAACGCCGATATTTGCAAACCTGCCGAGTTGTCAACTGTATTTGAACAGCACAAAATAGATGCTGTTCTGCATTTTGCGGCATTTATGGCGGTTGGCGAAAGTGTCGAAAATCCTTCAAAATATTATCATAATAATGTTGTTGGTACGTTGAATTTGCTTGACACAATGTTAAAATATGGTGTGAAAAAAATCGTGTTTTCTTCTAGTGCGAGCGTGTACGGAATCCCCGAAACTACGCCGATTACTGAAGATATGCCAAAAGCCCCAATTAGCCCTTATGCGGAAACTAAACTTGCGGCAGAAACTATCCTAAAGTGGTACGCAAACGCATACGACCTAAAATATGCGGCTTTGCGATATTTTAATGTTGCGGGCGCTCACGAATCCGCCAAAATTGGCGAAGATCACCACCCAGAAACGCATCTTATTCCGCTGTGCATTCATGCGGCACAAGGCAAAATACCTTCGTTAAAGCTGTTTGGCGATGATTACAACACGCCAGACGGCACTTGCATTCGCGATTATGTTCACGTTATGGATTTAGCCGATGCGCATATTCTTGCAATGGAAAACCTTTTGCAAGGCGGAGAATCCACCGCTTATAATTTAGGCAGTCAAAATGGCTTTTCTAACAAGCAAATAATCGAACAAGTGCAAAAAATTACAGGCAAAAATTTCCCAGTAGAAATTGTCGGCAGACGTGCCGGCGATCCCGATTTGCTTATAGCATCTTCCGAAAAAATACAGAAAGATTTAGGTTGGAATCCCACGCGAACCACCATAGAAAAAATTATTTCTACCGCTTGGCAATGGCATTCGCAAAATCCTAATGGGTACGGCGATTTATGAACAACTTACAAAATATTGAGGAACTAATATGGTTTGCAATCTCCAAAAAGCTGATAAAGCCCGAAGATGTCGTGTTTTGCCGCAATCAACTTTACAGTTTGCTACAATTATATCCCAAAAATAATACGTCCATAAAATTTGATTTTACTGGTCATAAAGTGCCGAAAACCGCAACGCAAATTTTGACCGCTATAACGGACGATTACGCAAAACGTGGGCATCTTCCAGAAGATACAATCGCCACTCGCGACCTTTTCGAAACCGCTATAATGGGCGTTTTAACGCCGTTGCAATCCACTTTATCGGAAAATTTTATTAAAGATAAATTGCTTTCGCCCAAAAATGCCACTGACAAATTTTATAAAATTTGCCGTTACGTCAATTATATTCAGGTTGACAGAACAAAAAAAGATATTCGTTGGAAAGCCGATACGGAATACGGAAGAATGCAGTTGACAATAAATTTATCCAAGCCCGAAAAAGATCCCAAAGATATTGCGGCGGCGAGTTTGCAAATGGCATCAACGTATCCAAAATGTCATTTGTGCCTAGAAAATGTGGGTTTTCCTGGCAACAGAGCATGGCCAGCTAGGCAAAATTTGCGGGTTGTGCCAATAACTTTGCACGACGATAATTTTCAAGAGGAACGTTGGTATTTTCAGTATTCGCCGTATTCGTACTACAACGAGCATTGCATTATTTTAAGCGAAAAGCACCGTCCAATGAAAATAACAAAGGCAACTTTTGCAAGGTTAATCGACTTTGTGCAACAGTTTCCTCATTATTTTATTGGTGCTAATGCGGATTTGCCGATTGTTGGCGGTTCAATTTTATCGCACGACCATTTTCAGGGCGGCGCGCATATTTTTCCCATGCACCAAGCCGAAATTTACAAATATTACAAAAATAATAAATATCCCAATTTGCAAATTGGCACAATAAAATGGCCAATGTCAGTTGTCCGTTTGTCAACGCCGAATAATCCACAAAATGTACAAGAAATGATTGCTTGCGCTACCGCTATTTTAGAGGGCTGGAGGAATTACTCCGCAGGAGAAATAATTGCATTTTCGGACGAAGTACCGCATAACACAATAACGCCGATTGCACGTATGCACAGCGGAACATTGGAGCTTTCCATAGTTTTGCGAAACAACCGCACTTCCGAGCGGCATCCTTTGGGAATTTTTCATCCTCATGCAGAATGGCATCACGTAAAAAAGGAAAATATCGGCTTAATCGAAGTAATGGGTTTGGCAGTTTTGCCGCCTCGCGTAAAAACCGCCCTCGAAAGCAACCAATTAACCCAAGAAGAAATTGCAAAAATTTTCATAAATGTTTTAGCCGATTGCGGCGTTTTCAAAGATAACGAAAAAGGTCAACGCCGTTTTGATAGGTTTCTCAAAACTATCGAAAATATGGAAGATTGGACTATGTGAAAATTTAAGGTAGCACAACCAAACTTTTTTTATACTCATTTATTTGCAAATTTTTGTCAAATGCTAATCCATAAATTTTTGTGCTTTCGATTTCTGCATTTAACATTGTTTTTGCAGTTGACGATAAGTTTTCTTGTTGCGATAAATTTATTATTATCGGCAATTTTGCTTGTTGTTGCAGTTGTTTTAATATTTGGGATTTTTTGAATCCTAAAATTCGGATATATTGTGGCGGCGTATAACCTTTTTTTACATCTAAAATAATGTGTAAAATTGCCCTTTGCAATCGCAAAAATGTGTAACGTTTCGTTTTTGCGGTTGCTATAATTTCTGAAATTAGAGCGTTATTTTCCGCATTTTTGATTAACCGATTTTGTAAACCCTCGGATATATCCAAAATGTCCGCAAAAAATTCCGTTGGATTTGTTCGCAATTTGTAATGAAAAATTTTGCTCAAATTATCTAAACTTGGTAAACCGTGATTTTGTATGCTTTCGTTAAGTATTTTCCAGGCAAAAGTTGGCATTTTATCAGATACATTTTCGCCATTTTTCAGAGAATCTCGCAGGGTTTTTGCCGAACCAGCCGACCGTGCCACCGTATAAGGCACAATTTTAGAGTTTACCGCTGTCAACGCCTTTATATATTCGATTCCCAAAACATTATTCGGTGCAACAGGAAACTCCGTTGACATAGTTTTTTCTATTGCTATAGTTTTCGCCGTTGGATATGACAACCCTTTTTTTAGATTATCTTGCAAAATTGCGTCAAAATTTTCTGATTGAGAAGTTTTTGCATAATTTTTTAGGGTAAAAATATCGGCTAATTCGCTACCAAAACATAGGCTGTCGATTATTCCGCAAGCATCCAAAATGGAAATTGCACCTTTTGCAAAATTTTCTGCACTGGCGGTTGCGTAACACAGGGGCAATTCTAAAACTAGGTCGAAACCTGCTAATAAAGCCATTCTTGTGCGTAACCATTTATCGCAAATTGCTGGCTCGCCACGTTGTACAAAATTTCCGCTTATTATCGCAACTTTTTGCAAATTGGGAAAAGTTTGGCAACTATCAAAAAAGGCTTTTTGCAAATGCTGAATATGCCCATTGTGTAGCGGATTATACTCTGCAATTATTGCTATTGTCTTCATGTCAAGCTCCTTTTTTTGACTGCAAAATATTTTTAGCTTATACTTGATTTTTTTTTTAATTAGTGATATTATAACATACATTAGGTTGTTACACAAATGAGTGGACGGTGATATTTTGAATGAATTAACAGATGCAGAGTTTACGAGGATTAGAGATTACATAAAGGCTCATTACGGAATAAATATGGGCGACGAAAAAAAATCTTTGATATACTCGCGCCTGCGAGCTACTTTAATAAATGGCGGTTTTACTAGCTTTACGCAGTATTTTGATTATCTGCTTAGTGATAAAACTGGTGCGGCTATTATCAACTTTGTTGACCGAGTTACTACTAACCATACTTTTTTCATGCGCGAAACTGACCATTTCGACTTCTTTAAGAACACAGTATTGCCGCAACTTGAAGAAAAATACAGTGCTAAAAAGGAAATCTGTTTGTGGTGTGCTGGTTGCTCCTCTGGCGAAGAATCGAACACCTTGCAAATGATTTTGCAAGATTATTTTGAGGGCAAAAATTGGAACACCGAAATTTTAGCAACGGATATTTCTACCAACGTACTAGATAAAGCCGTCCACAGCGTTTATCCCAACGATAAAATTGAAACTTTGCCCGAAAATTGGCGTAAAAAATATTTTAATAAATTTGACGACCACAACTCGATAGTTGTCGACCAAATTAAACGAAACATAACGTATCGAACTTTTAACCTAATGGAACCCGCTTTCAAATTCAAAAAAAAGATGCACGTCATTTTTTGTCGCAACGTTATGATTTATTTTGACAACGAAACGCGCGACCAAATTGTCGGCAAATTTTACGAGGCTACCGAAGACGGCGGCTATATTTTTATAGGACACTCGGAATCGCTTACGCATACCAACACAAAGTACAAATATATTATGCCAGCGGTTTATCGTAAACTTTAGGCTTGCTTTTTGTTAAATTTTATTATATAATATATAAAATATTAGATTTACCATAGAAAGGTGATGGGAATGGCAGATTTTGATAGAGAGTCAATGCTGGAGATGTTTATCTTCGAGATGAGCCAGCTTGTTGAACAGCTAGAACAAACTGTTGTACAAAGTGAAACGGAATACAATAAAGATCAAATAAACGAAATCTTCCGCATAATGCACACAATTAAAGGTTCGTCAGCTATGATGATGTTTGACGATATTGCTCGTGTTGCCCACGTTATTGAAGATTTATTTTACTACCTGCGCGAGGAATCTCCGCAAAACGTGGATTATTCTGGGCTTTCTGACCTTGTGCTTGAAGGTGCAGATTTTGTTAAAGTTGAATTAGTAAAAATTCAAGAGGGCGGCGAGGCAAACGGCGATCCAACTACTATTGCCGAGGCTATTCGCAACTTTTTAACCAACTTAAAAAATCCTGGTGCGGCATCGGCAGCTCCAGCCGCCGCAGCAACTGCACCACCAGCAGGCGGAAAATCCCCTGCACAAGCCACTGGCGGCGGTACTTTACGCAAATACAAAGCCAAAATTACTTTCGAAGACGGCTGCGAAATGGAAAACATTCGTGCATACACGCTCGTCCACAATTTAATGGACTATGCCCAAAGTATCAAGCATATTCCCGAAGATGTCATTGACGAGGATTCCATCGAAGTTATTCGCAGTAACGGCTTTTTCATTGATTTTACTAGCACCAAAACGTTCGAGGAAATGGAAAAGCACTTGCTAGGCACAGTTTATTTAGATACGCTTAAATTGGAAGAAGAAGATGCTGCCGCTGCTCCCGCAGAAGTTGCGGTTGAGCAAGCACCTGCTCCTGCTCCTGTTCAAGTTGAGCAAACACAAACAACTGAACCCGCACAACCTGCTAATAATGCAACGGTTGCCGCTGGTGTAACTGCTCCTCCCGCTCCTCCTGTGGAGCCGGACGAAAAGAAAACCGTAGGCCCAGCACAGCACGTTATCAGCGTAAACGTCAACAAATTGGACGCTTTGCTGAACCTAATGGGTGAGTTGGTTATCTCGGAAGCCATGGTTACGCAAAACTCCGAACTTGCCGATTTGCAACTTGACAGCTTTCACAAGGAAGCACGGCAACTTCGCAAAA
>JGI24700J35501_10930654_pt1 | contig 17703 bp, 17 predicted proteins | sample TergutTh196P1_FD_35501 | JGI IMG/M metagenome (IMG submission 35501)
ACATGTTCTTTAGCCATGTTTCAGGGGTAAAACATAATCATATATTTAGTGTACATGCATCTTCTGAATTAACCAACCATCACTTAATGCGTAGGTCATAACTGCAAAATGGGCCTTTCATATGAGCAGATAACATATGACAGTAGCCTACGTGCACATTAACCATCTTTAAATTATGCCGAAACTGATTATATAGAACATGGATTTTATGATCCATACAGTACCATGTTGATGCTTTTCTGTTGCAAGTAATAAAACTGTCTGTTATAAACACTTTTTAATAAAGACACAGTTCTATACAGTGTTTTAAGTACTGCTAAGTAGGAATACCACTATTTACACATTACTAATACCTGTTTTTTCAACTTGTTCGAGTAAACTCTGAAGATTTAAATCAAACAGTTCACAACGTATTGGCATTTCCAGTGAATAAAATGGATTCTTTAAAGCATAATCTGCATAAAGTTCATAAATTCTTTTTAACAGTACCTCCATTCCTGTTTGGTTTGGCTCAGACACAACCATGAACTTTACTCCTGGAACAAATGAAAACAAACTACATGCAAGATTCTACAACACAGTTTTGTATTAAAAGGGAAGTAAACATTATTTGTCTTCAGGTATGAGAACAGAACTTCATTTTCAAACACGAAAAACTAAGAATTGTCACTTTTACACTTAAAAGTGCATTTGTTTACATTTTGCTTTTGTCTTGGCACAAACTCCTGGATGAGTTATATATATATTCAGTCATCTGGAATATGTACTGTTATTTTGGATCCATATATGTGTGCAAGGGTACAATATAACTATGGCACATTTTTGAGAATACTGTGGCATTGTCAGTAGAGTGACTATGCTATGGGCTGGACAATCAGGAGTTTGAATCCCAAAAAAGCAACACTTTTTTTTTTCTTCTCCAACACATCCAGAGTGGCAGTGGGACTCATGCAACCTCCTATTCAATGGGTATGGTGGTTCCTTCCCGGAAGTAAAGCGGCCAGGGTGTGAAGGTCACAGTTCACCTCTATTTAGTACAATGGCATAGGCAGGGCCAACTTTACCTTCCTTTTCATCTTTGTACTTTGGTGTTTCAGCCTTATTAATGTACTGTTACACTCATATCCATTAGCATGTGTCTGGCTACACATTAAACAAGTGGTGCAGAGGTGATAAACTGTTCTTGTGCTATAGGAGTGAAAAGGATATTGGTGTTCCAAACACCACATATTTTAGCATGTACTCCTAAAAACACTCATAAATCAAAATATAATCCCTTGAAAAGCCATTTTGGGCTCACACTTTGAACACGTTTCATTTTAAAATTCCATAAAAGTCCAATTCCAGTGGATGTCAATGGGTGCACAGAATGAGGGAATGGTATCAAAATGGGCATAGAAAAATCACTTGCAGCTTTTGATATCTTTCACGCCCCTTGCAAAATGTTGAACTACACAACCAGTCTCAAGCAATAATTTTTACAAGTGATATTATACCTCAAGACAGACAAGTAACATGAAAGTACAAGTATGCTGCAGACAGACAACTTTGTAATCAGTCAGTTGCCACAAAAGTATGAACATCTTTGAATATCAAAGGAGTTGCTAATATATAAAGCTAGTGAAAAACTTACTAAGTACCATGGTACTGAAGAAGAATAAATATAATTGTGTATAGGCTGACAGTGGAAGTAGCTTCTGTTACATGCAATGTTATACCTGTGAGTGTCTGAAAGCAGTGCAGTTTGAAAGTGTCTGCTTCTAGCACCTCGATACCAGAACTTCTGGGTTCTGGGCTTAATTGGCTGGCAATTGCAAAAAGGGGATAGAACATGCTAGCTAGAAATATCTTCTCATTTGTTGTCATCTTAGGACGTTCAAATTTTAAATTCAGAGGAAATAATTCCTCATTTTCCAGAACATCAAATACATCCCTTCCATCATCCAGCTGTCGTCCTGTCACTGGAGTACCATTTATTGCTGTGAGAACATGGCCAACTGAAACAAGACAATGCATTATACGATGATGCATCTTATAAGGTTTATCATGTGTTTCTCTGCAAGAGTATGACAGAGTATGTCTGATGGATCTGTAGCTGTGACTTTGAGGTTCAGTTTGCCAGGGAGTGTTGGAAATTGATGGAGGATGTGTGCTATAGAACTTTTCACTCAAACAAGGTCCATCACAGAATTGCAAGAATCTCAGTGAAAGCTAAACCAATAGAAAGCTCATTTTTCAAATGAAACTTGTCAATGGGTCTGACAGTAGTGTGAAGAAGCCTCTCTTATTTGTAGGTCACATGGCCAAATAGTGCTGGCATCTGTCAACCTCAGACTATGGCAGTCTGCATAAATGCATTCTTAAAATTTACACATGCCACACAGCATTTTAATGAGTGATAATGCTTATTTTTACTGGCATAGTGCTGTTAATAAGAATAAATTTTGATACTGGGCCAGTGGAAAACTGTAGGAATTCCATGAACATGTCCCATGCAACTTGAAAATTCTTGTTTGGTGGTGAGTGGTATCATGTACTGCATCACTGGACTCATTTCCTTGAACAAGAAGGACAGCAAGCTATTCCAGTCATGTTACATCCCTTCAATCACACTCCTGAAACATTTTTCATGTCCAGGGTACAGAATATTCCAGCACATTGCAGTCTGTGGATTCAGAGGGTGCTATTCCTTATCCTTTTTCCTTGAGGGATACACACAAGGTAAAGGCTGACTTCTGACAAGCTACAAGTGAGAATCTGAGAAAAAAATCTTCCATATTTCCAAGAAATACTTTAGGATATGATGCACAACCTCATGATTTACATGCACCAATGCATTCAACAGATGCACTTAAAAACTTTGAATATTATAAGAAGAGTCCAACAGTGCAGAAACAGAATACATGTTAAAAACAACAAATTTTGCATTATGTGAAATGTGATTCCATTAAAACAAATGTTTTTGCTGAACCCTGTGTAATAGAGTGACATATTCTTATACTGCAAGTAGCAATAACAAATCCTGCAATACACTTATCCTTTTTTGGATACACAAAATATGCATGAAATATTTGACAGAAAATGTTAAAAATCAGTAATTCAGAGTGTTGTGGTTTAATCATTGCACAAAGCATTTCAGCATTGCAGTAATGTACATCTAGTTTATGTGGCAAGTAAAAGATTTGACTTAAAGTAAGAATCCAGCTGACCTAAATGCATCATTCTGTGCTTTTTCTCAGTCCCTTCCAACTGTAGGCTGGTATAGCATTTTTAAGACAGCTACAGTAACTTCTGTTCATGTATGGGGAAAAAATCTGTAGAGTGTTATACAAATAGGCAAACTGCCAAGCAGAAGTGCTGGATACACAACCCACCAAATTCAGCTACATACACTCAGACCATGCTACTTTATTTCCTGCTATATTGCTAGCAGCTCTGACAAGCTACACCCCAAACACATTACAAACCAGATTACAACAGAAGGTGGACATGCTCTCTATTGCTCTACATACATGCCTGTCACCCCCAAAAAATTTAAATTTACACTTTGAACTTTCTCTGCTTCTTCCTCCTCATCCTCCATATGAGTATACTGGCATTTAGTGCTCACTATTTTAATACCCTGGTCCTGTGTACAAGACATCCAATGTATTTTGCAGGAGATTCAAGCCTAGCACTAATTCCATCCAGTTTCATTTCAGTGAACACTTAGCATTTTTTATTAGTTTTTCTCTACTATCCAGTAACAATCCTGTCTTAATTTATTTCATATTCTGTGAACGGTTATTCTAGGTGTAGATGGGAGGATAATATTAAAATAGATCTTCAAGAAGTGGGATGGGGTGGCATGGATTGGATTGCTGTGACACAGGATTGGGACAGGTGGTGGGAGCTTGTGAATGCAGTAATGAACCTTTGGGTTCCACAAAGTGTGGGGAGTTTCTTGACTAGGTGAGGACCTGTTAGCTTCTCAACGACTCTGCTTCATGGAATTAGTTTGGAGTTAGAACAGTTATTCTGTGTGGGACTGTAACATCCTGAAATTTGTGCTAGTTCTTGCACAGAACCACTTTTCACATATGTATCAAGTCAACACTCACTGTAATGCATATCAAACAGATGATACTATGGCACAGGAAATAAGACAATGGATGGATAGATGGATGGGTGGATGAATGAATGGATGAGTGAATGAATGACTCATGACTTCTTATCACTCAGATCAATTACACTATGAGAAAAAGCAATAAGGTCTAAGTTCATATAGCTGTTCTGCCTGGATGGTTCATCAACTTGTGCAACCCTTCACACAATATTCCCAGTATTTCCCTAGCAACCCTTTATGATGCTTTTCACATTCAACAACAACTAACTCTGCAGGTGAAACAGCATTTGCATACAATAAAAAGAATGACACTACTAATTTTTCAATGGTAATCAGCTAACTTGATTGTAAAATAGAGTATGATCTGCAGACTGATGTAACACAAAACTTTTGTGTGACTTTTTTTTTTTCAGTCTTTAACTTTTGTGTGAATTTGAGTTCTGTCAGTATTTTTCATGGCCGCAAGTAACTGACAATGTTTTGAAGACTGTGCTACACCAGTATTAGATTATGGGATAGCGTATAAGAATGTTGTACTATTTTCACATTAGATGATGGTTATTTTATTGTGAAAGGAAGTAACTACTGCTCTTGACTATTAAAAGCTGCACTTGATTTAAACAATTTACTACAATATTTACTTCCCTAAATTCCATAACTTTTTCTCTTTCTTTAAGTGATGTGTGTTTCATTCATCATGTGTGAGTTCACAGGCATGCAAACAGCACATGCCAGAGGTGCCCTCGGCACACCCTAATGTCTATAAAAGTGGCTTTGCGTTTCAATTTAACCACATAATGAACTCTTTTAGATTCAAAGTGTGGACTATTCTGTTATGCAATATGTAATGTTGAATGCTGTAAAAATGTACAGAAAATTTGATATTTTGTATCTCATTTTTTAGTTTGTATTTTTAAGGAGAGTTTAGCTGTTAATCTTAAAGAAATTTTATTTAAGCTTTAGTTTCTTTAGTTTGTTTGGTGAATGGAATGGCTTTTATAATTGAATATTCAATAAATGTTCACCTTTTAAAAAACTGAACATAAAAGTCCCTGGGTTTACACCCTAAAGGAACGTTCTATGCATGCTTCTGAGCTAAATGCTTATAGCAGTAGCATCCTGTAATACACAAGGCACTTTTGCATTCATTAGTTGTCAGAAAAGTTTGAAGACGCTAATGGAGTGAGAAAGGGCAGGTTTTGAAAATGAGTAATGAAAACCCAGCAGTGAGGGCAGTTTGTACAGTATAATACAACACTTTTAACTTCCTACATTACACTGCATTACATTATGCATAGCGCAGTAGTAGTATAAAATGTGGTAGAGGTGCGTAATGTGTTTTTTTAAATACAAAAACGTGTCACTTTACTGTATGCAACAGATACAACACCCGTCCCGTACCCAAGTAGTTCCTCGTAAGATAACCTAACATGAACTTCTGAGAAGTATTGGAATTTATGTTTTACTTTATAAATGAAAGAAGTCTGCTTCGTTCGGTTATACTGGAGGCACTTATTTTTATCAAAACATAATTTAAATATACCCATTATTCCATCTCTTTGTCCAAAAGCAACAACAACTTTTTTGTTTTCATACTGCAATTTTATATCTAGTGGAAAGCTAAAGGTTTTTTCCGTCTCAATCTTCGGAATATTATGATCATGATTAAAAATTAGTCCACCGGACTTCGATACAATATAAACTCCATATATAACCATCACAATGAACTACTACACTTCAAATTTGACCATCTACTGACTACTGCACCTACAATCAGCTGACGTACGATTTTTCCAAATACCTGTGTTGGCTATCGATACATGTAACCCAACTAATGCCGGTCTGTACTCCATGTGATAGTTGTCATGTAAAGTGACCAGTAATCAATATACTTGCAGTTCATTATAATTAATTACATCTTAATTATAATCCAATTAAAATTGAAGAAAAAATTATCACGATATTAAAAATTTTACAAGTGCCCTGACTTTGTGATATCGAATCAGGCAAATCGATAGGCCTAATATCGAGAAAAGCAATATGTGCACCATGAGTCAGATGGTCTATGGGTCAGAGGTTATGTGCATAGATATGTGTGACAAGTGGAACTCTAAGAATAGTAACAGTAAATGGATAATTTAACAGTGAGTTACATTGCTTGGAGTGATAGAAATAACTGTCAGTCTTCAAATTTGACATTTGTGTTGTGTTTCAAGCACGTTACAGTATCAGCGTGAGGCATACTTGTTAAACGTGCAATGAATTTCGCTTTTGCAAATGGAATGAATCAGTGCTGTTAATGTTGCAGTTACCCGGTACCCATTTCTAACTGTGTTATTCTCAGTATTATTAACAGCTCTGAAAGATAATTTTTTAAATCGAGAGCTTTATTTTATTGTAAATATTTATTCGAATTTTAGTTCTTGAATGTGAAGGATATCACGGCAGATGGTGGTTTTTCTTTTGTGTTCAGAATAACAGGGCTGCAGCATTTGTTAACAATTCTTGCAGACCTAGTCTTTAATGATTGAAATATTAAGCGTTATGTTTTGCCAACATTTCATTTGTTTAGGTGTAAATCAGTACTTTATCCCATTCATAAAAATTGAGTGGAGTTGTTGAGAATATATTATTGACTTTCGTTAGTGAGGATGTCGTAGTGGGCCTGTGTGCTGGTATTTTACAAGACGGGTTTTTCCAGGCAATTTTTTGGGCTGCTGCTCGTGGTTTTGGAGATAGTTTAAAGGGAACTGTGGCAATATTTTATCTGGACAAGAATATTAAGGAGAAGGCAATACATACATCTCCAAACAGGAATATCAGTACTCCTAGTCGAAGAGATTTGCACCGAGAGACATCAAAAGCTTCTGTGCGAGAAGAGTATGTAGAAGGTCATTTTGTAGTAATTTGCATTGCAACTGTGTTAAGAAATGTTTTTAAAATTTGAGGATTTTGTTGGGTATATTTTATTCTCCTTTGTAGAGAACCTAAAGTTTTGAAGAGGACCCTACAGTGTTGTGCACTAAATGGTGGAGTATTTGGGTGCAGCCTTTTGGTCTTTGAGTATGGTGTCCTTCCACTATTAAAGTACCTGCTGACAGTATTGTTTGGTCATTCTTCAAGTACAGGAAAATCTCTCTGGTCATGGATGCAGCTTTTCCTGTCTTGGACATTTGGTGCCTTTTGGGTGCTTCCATTGTTCCTGCTTAGCAAAATTGTGAATAGCCTCTGGTTCCAGGTAATCGTGATTTGTCAGTATAAAGAATATTCATTTATACATATACACATACTTGTTATAAATATAGACATAAAAGTGAACATACACACTGAGTGTCCAACAAAAGAACTTCAGTGCTTGAAGCAGGCATATTTAGTTGTCATAGAGTTCTTTCTCGGACATTCCGTGTATGCATGCATGTGTGTGTATGTGTTTTTTTTTATGTGTGGGGAGGGAGGGTTGCAGTGCATTTTTGTGTATTAAGTTTTATTATTGAATTAACATTAAAGGCTTTGTCATGGGATGCTTCAGTTGGAAAATGCTTTAACATGTGTGATGAATTCCCAAATATTTTTTTAAAACCTAACCATAACTAACGTTGATGAAATATTGTGTGAAATATAAGTGTATAATTAAATGTTCAATATCATACTCTTCACATGAGAAGACAATTTGAAGAAGTTCTATATGCTATTGCCATTTATTGAGAAAAGTTAGCCCTTAGGACACTGTAGACAAGTGAACATAGAAATCCGTGATGTAATATCGGCATGCTACAGACATTTTCTTCGAGGTTGTAAAAGAAGGGATCATTGACATCTGTTTTCCTGCTGTGTTTTAATGGGCACTAAATTTAATATGCACTAAAAGGTGACAAAATATTCTACTAGTGATGCTCCACAAATAGGAGTGTTATGCTGTCTGAATGCAAAAGAATGTGCCATTGAATGATACGTAAACATACATAATGCACTAGGATGATGATGTGTGCTGACATTCTCGTATTTATTTCTTCCTTGCTATAATGTGCTTGCAATGCATCACATTGTTTTTTCTGTTGTACTTTCTGGAGCAAGTTTGTGGTTGATATGTGTCAGCATAAATTTGTGTGTAGAGAAGGACCTTTCAGGATCCACAGATGTAACAGGACAGTATTAGAAGATGACTGCACTCTAAATCACTAATTTTGGTCTCCGTAAGTACTTTTTGCGCCAGCAGCCATCCCAATATCTTGGATTTTTTTGCAGACCATGTCACAGTTTGGATGCTCACTACACACATGTTCTGCGGTAACAGTCTTGACTCTAGCTTTTGGTTTTTCATTGCTATCCAGTATTTATGCAGGAAGATGCCCAATATTTCTAAGTTTGCTATTAACTGTGCCCTAAGACTGTGTATAATTTTACTTCAAATGCCTCTTAGCTTGATGGATTGACACAGCATCACTGGATTTTAGACTGACCACTAAATGTTATCACAGTCATCAGAAGAAAATGGAGCAGCATCAATCCATGTTGCCTATCAGGAGAGGGAGGAAGGCAGGGAGTGAGGGGGGGCACAGTATTTAACATTGCTGTTAGGGGCTAAGAGTATGTTGCATTGCTGGGAGACAAATTAAATGTTGAGTATGGAGCACGGGTGGAATAATACTGACAGGGAACAGCTGAAGTACTTGAAGAAAAATCTGGTTCACTGCCCCACTTTGTTAACAGCAGGTCACATGGAATGACTTGAAATCAAAATCTTTGGATACATCTTACAAGTGCCTCGTCTGTACTTGCTTCTGGAAAATTTCCCTGAATCTGCTTAGCTGCACTGCTAAGCCTGTGTTCTGCACAAGCGATATGAGAGAGATACTGATGAAATATCATGACAGCATTATATACTTTCTTCCTATAGGCAGCAGGGTCTCAGTGGAGAATATAAAACTTTATCTTTTTTCAGTCAGAATTTCATTCACAAGATGAGGCATTTGGTATGATGTTGATAGTTTTTCTTTACTTACCTTTCCAATAACTTGTTAGCTATGTAATGACTGGAGGCATTCACCATGCTTCAAATTATGATATGTTGTCACAGATCTGTCAAAGGGGGTTGTGTTATCATCCAGAAGTATTTCCCTTGCAGTCAATTCCAAAGAAAGTTGGAAGTGCATTTGGTTTGTTATGTGGGATGTTTGCAGCAGCCATTGTTCTACAAAGGCACCTGAAGAATAGACATTGCTTTTAAAGAAGGTTACACTTTCTGCAACAATAATGTTTATGTTGAGTTTTCTGACACTTCCTCACTGTTACATGGGCACTTGTATCTGATTGTTGTTTTATTTGCTGTTTTTCCTTATACAGATGTTTTTCCAGGATGATTGATGAAACATTACTTAATTGTATATGCTGTATTTCCATTCCATGCTTAGCAGACCATGTCTACTTGACCAGATTTTTGGCATGTTAATAAAAGTAACTGCAACACTGAAAAATATGCACTGTCATTTCTCCACACACTATTCTTAACCAAGAATTCATTATATGGTATTGGCATGGCATTGTTGAAACATATGCAGTGCAATGAATGGTACATCAGCAGCATAAACAAGACATTATTCTGTTGCTTGAATGACCCAGTTGTGTGCGAGTGTTCGTATGTTACGAACTTAATTTTGAAGTAGCACTTCACAAATTCTATTGCATGAGGAAAAATAATAATAATGGCACAAACATTTAGGCAGTTCTGAGTGTTTCAGATTGTTTAGTTACCTTATTTCCTAGTTTTAAGATGCACAGTTATTTAGGCAGGAGCTGATTCAAAGTATATGCTTCTAAATGTGGTGTATGATGTGTATTGCAATGTTTTGAGCCATTTTTTAAGAAAAGAACCATGGCTTCTTATTCACCGAGAAATTAAGTTATTTAGTTTTTAGTAAAGATTATAGTTGTGCTAGCAATAAGTCTATACATTTCAAAATACATTTATGTGCAACACTGAAAAAATATGCTGAACATATGAAATAAATATCATATATGCCCTAGGTCTCAAATGTGCTGACACATGCACTATACAATTAAGTGATCTGAATTGTTAGGATATGAAACCTTATGGGCACTGAAATGTTTGCCTGAAGAGAAAGAAACTAAATAGGCGTTTGCATTAACACCTAATGCCTAACAGTACTTCAGTGCTTCTTGTATTGTCATCACTAGGTGAAGTCCTTGGACATCCTGTCATCTGCAGCAGTGGTTTAACACTGTTAAACCTTCTGGATCTATTAGAACATTTTATGCTGTTGCCATGGTGTGTTCATTTGTTGGTTAATTTCTGTCACTTTTACATCTTTTGTTCATATAAGTCTTGTGGCAGTTGGCATGTTTTGGTACTTGCCATTGGATGCATTGAGTGGCATGTGACTGAACAGTGCGTCTTCTAGCATGCATGCTTTGGTGTCATACTTATGCAGCAAAATTTTTGAAATTACAGTTGTGTACTGCTGTACCTGTATAAATTAGTACCATATATAAGTTTTGAAAGGGAGTTGATGTTATTAAAGTTGTTCAGAAAGTCAGTAATTAACATAAAATTGTCTTTCAACAAGAGATTTTCAATTAAAGTGAAGTTTTCACAGTCTTATTTTGTTTCAACATGCATCTTATTTTAAGGATTTTAACTATGTGTGGTGTGATGACTATTTCAGATTGGCAAGCTATAAAAGGATATTACAATCTAGTTATTAGCTGTGAATAACATTTAGTTTGGAGGTTGTTATTAGTGACCCATTCATGTCATATATTGAAGAGTCAACATATTCGTTTATCAAATCAAATCACAATCTTATGGAACCTGTGTGTGCAGGCCCCTACAGCCTGGTGTATGAGAGGAGTGGGGTTTGTAGCATTTTTAATGCTTAATCTGAAATGCACATCCCTTAGTACGGAGAACACTCTGGTTTCCTAACTTGGACAGTGCCATAGTATAGTACTACTGTTCTGTGGAAAACAATGTTTGTATCATTTATTAGCAGGAAACACAAAATAGTCTGCATACTTTAACTGCTTGTAACCACATAACAGCTCAAGTACCTCTGACAGACAAGTCCAAGAAGGGAAACTGAAGCTGGTTCTTTGTGCAGGCCACAAGATTGTGATTGGGCTCTACTTCACATTGCTACTGGGTTAGAAATTTTATTGTTTGATGTTTTTGATTCAGGACATTGCTGATTCAGCATATCGATACAGCAGAGGCAGGCCACAGCTTCTGTCAGGTTTCAGCAAACTGATAGCAGACACACTGTTCAGTGTCTTGATTCAGGCATTATTCCTTGTGCAGGTAATGTATTGCACTTACAACTGGCAACATTTAGCATATTCATGCAAAAATCTTGTCTTCCTTTGATGAATTGGTGTTTACTTTTTGGAAAAACCGCTAGGGTTTGGCTCAGGTTGGGAGTATTTATAAGTATTTTATGATCTTCATAATCAAGTTTTTTGGAAGTAGGTTTTCTTGAGCCCTGTTGGTCATAGAGAGTTAACATGTATGTGTTTGATTTACGTGGGTCTTTTACAATGGCTGCTTTCCTTGCAGAAAGATATGGACGTTTTAAATCTTTTGGTATGTTTCAGTGAAGCAGTAAATATATCACACTTGTTAAGTAGGCTACATGCAAAATTATCAAGTAATGCAGAGTACAACTTAATTTTAATTCATTTCATGTCCTTTAAAATTTACTTAATTATCCAGTTCAACCATATTGTACATTGATCAGTATGCTTACATATTTTGAACATTAAAATGCATATGTGCTATGTGACACGTATTGTGTGTCAGTTGCTGCTGTCTGCTGTGATATAGAAGAGATATGTCATTTTGATGGAATGCTTTGTTTGCAGAGTACGCTTGTTAGTATGCTACCTATTGTATTTCTTGGAGATGTGCTGTGCCTTGTGCATATGTGTATGCTCTACTCATTGTACTCCTTTGAGTACAAATGGTTCAACATGGGATGGGAACTGCACAGGCGGCTGACATTTATTGAAAGTAATTGGCCATACTTCATTGGCTTTGGGTTACCTTTAGCTGTTTTGACAGCTCTTCCCAGTTCATTTTTTAGCAGGTAAGTTCTCATACCTACGCTGTTATGTATATGTGGAAACATATTGTGTAAAGTAGAACTGTTTTATGTTCCTTTTGTTTGACTGTATTTCCACATGGCTGCAAGAAACTTTGAGTGGAAGAGATTTAACACTGAAATTATTGGCTTGGGATCTTTGAAATTTAGCCTTGTATGGAGACTGATTAAAAAATATGAAAATTTGTGTACAGAGCTGGAATGGGGTAAATGCAGTTATCATTCTGTGATGGATGATGATGATGATGATGATGATAATGGTGACTAGTGAATTTAATGGAAGGTTCAGTTAGTCACTGTCATAGAATATCAACTTTTTCTTTTAACATTACAGAAGTGTAGGGAGTATTTCTGATCACTGGACTGAGCAATGCAGGTAGGATGGAATCATAGGTTGCTATGTGACAGTGATGATTACCATTGTACAGCAAGCATTCCAGTGTTAAAAATTCTATCTCTCGGTTTCATTAATCTCATCTGTTCTTACGAGGGGGTGCTGATAAGCCCTTTGCCTGACCAGGAAGGAGACAAACTACAGTGACCAAACTTGGGATTTATTCAGTATACTCCCCACGAAGCTCAAGACCATTGCTCTAACTTTTGCAAACCACTCAAAAAAAATTCAGAAGGTTGTCCATCCAACCAGGTCTCCACTGCAGCAATGACATCTGCTTTGGACGAAAAATGGTGACCTTTCAATTGTTTTTTTCAGTCCAGGAAACAGGTGATAGTCCGACGGGGCCAGATCCGGAGAATAGGGTGGGTGATCAAGACGTTGGAAGCCCAGGTAGGCCAGTTTCTTCTGGGTTGCAAGTGCCCGGTGAGCTGGGGCATTGTCATGCAAGAACAGGACCCCCTTGGTGACCTTCCTGCGGCGTTTTTCCTTCAAAATGTCCTTCAGTTGCACCAGCAGAGACGAATAATAATCCGCATTGATAGTTTGGCCCTTAGGAAGATAATCAACAAGGAGGATGCTGTCTTGATCCCAAAAAATTGAGACGAGAACTTTTCCAGCGGATTTTTGCACTTGGAATTTTTTGGGGCGGGTTGAGCCACTATGTTGCCACTCCATTGGTTGTTGCTTTGTCTCCGGGTCATAGTGATATAACCAGGTTTCGTCCGTGGACCATCGTCACCAATCGTGACAGGAATTCATTTGGATTGTGCCGAAAAAATTCCAAAAGTTGCTCAGGCGACTGGCACCGTTAACGTTTTTGATCCGCGTTCAGGCATTTCGGGACCCACTTCATGAAGAGCTTGGACATGTCCAAATTGTCATGAATGATGGACCCAACCCGCTCACGTGAGATGCCCTGTTGCTCAGCTATTGATTTAGCTGAAATCCGGTAGTCTTCCTAGATTAGCTCATGAATTTGATCAATAATCTCCAGAGTGGGTCGTCCAGGACGAGGCGCATCACAGGTGGAAAAATCACCACGTTTAAACTGGGCCACCCAGTTTTTGACGGTGGCATATGATGGTGCATGTTCCCATGATGTTTCTTTCAGAATGGCATGAATTTCCTTCGGCGCCTTGCCTTGCAGGGAAAAAAACTTGATGACAGCTTGCATCTTGATGTTGAAATCGCGCGCGTTGCCTGACATGCTTCCTTTCAGCCTCTGTAACAAGAAGAGACTTGCAATTCGGCACATGAACAGACTCCTCCTTCCAACGACACTGTCGATTCTGTTCTGCAACATTGGGAAGTAGGTCAGGCTAAGGACTTACCAGCACCCCCTCTTACTAAGTGTCAAATATCTTTTCATGTAGATATGGTAGCTAAAACCAACGAATGCATGTCAGTGTACGAAAATGTATTATAAACACAGTATACGTCTCACGTGTATCAGCCACTCTTATATTTGCGTACACATAGGTGAATTTGTTGTTTTAGCTACCATATCTAACAGCTGAATGCGCAGTTGTGGATCATTTAAAATTGATCTTCTTATATATTTCTGAGAGGTCCAAACTACACCTCCATTTATCAGGAGTGACTATGATGTTATCTTGTATTCAGCAAGAGAGGTCATGTGGAATATGCAGTCATCTGCCATTCATTTAAAAGTTGTATTTTGTGTTACTGTAACTCCTTGTGAAGTGATGTGTGTTATAACCTCTGCAGTTTGCATTTTGTCAGAAAATTGGATATTTGAAAGAAAAGTGCATGCCTTATTCCTGGAGACTTGCAAGGCTGCTGCAGGAAACTACAAGGCATTACAGTGACATTGGTTTTCCAAGTTTGGCAGTGGAGAAACATCAGTTAATGATGGTGAATGTTTAGGATGCTCATCTGTGAGCAGAACATACAAAAACAAAGTTTTTCATTGAAACAAACATGCCATTATCTGTGACTTGGCTGATGATGTCAGAATCTAATATTTATTCTACCACCAGAAGATCTGAACATCTAACAGAAGTGAGTACCAGGGATATCTCTTGGGTGGGTAAAGGCAGCAGATGTGTAGGGCTGCTGATTGTATAGAAATTCTGGGTGCCTCAACCTCCTGGAGCCCTAAGGGCCTCTCCAGGCCTGTAATGGGATAGCTTTCCCTTTACAAGATCTGAACATTTGATGGATTGCCACAAATTTTGGGTGCCATCTGCTGATTGACAGGCACAAGCAAAATCATGTGAAACTGTTTGTGAGGACCTCCAGGAAAACCAGAAATGCACAGTTCCTTTTGAAGGTCATCCATTCTGTGCTGAGGTAAAGAATAAGTGGAGCTGTACTTCCATCCCACATAAGCCTTCTTGGTGTGCACAGGGACAACTTTACCTTACCCTTGCCTTCACAGATCATAGCATGCAAGTTGACATTAAAGGGGAAGATACTTTTGACATCATTGTCATTCGAGACCAGTGGCAGGCTAAACTAGGAGAAAGTTCTGCCTGTGCTGCGAACTGACACATTTGCCAGACTGGTATCATACATACATACATACATATGCACGTGCATGCACACATATGTGTGTAATATACAGAACTAGTTTTCTTTTTCTCTCGGTGCTATAGCCCCTTAGTGGGCCTTCGCCTCCTCCTCTCATTCACGAGGATTTTTTTTTGGTGGTTTCTAGATCACACACAATGACTCACCACAGTCGGTAGGACTCCTCTGGACGAGTGATCAGCTCGTCGCAGAGACCTCTACCTGACAACTCACAACAGACAGACATCCATGCCCCCCGTGGGATTCGAACCCACAATCTCAGCAGGCGAGCGGCTGTACACCTATGCCTTAGACCGCATGGCCACTGGGACCAGCATACAGAACTAGTACAATACAAAAACATGATAAATATTTCTAATAAAATATTGGAAGTGCTGCAGTAAGTCCTTTGTGTACAGCAGATAATAAAGAGTATGAGTAATTTTTAAACGTTAGAAATTCATCAACAGAGTGTAAGAAATGTGTGAATATAAATGTCTTCTTAATGATACTTAACCTTATTAAGATCTGTGAATACATGAAAATACATAGAAATATACCCCTAAAAATTCACTTTATATATTTATACAACAGTTTAGTTTACTGCAATTTTAAGACATGCTGCATGATATTTGATTTATTTTCCACAAAACGCTGTTGATTTCATAATTTTATCTTTGATCAAATAATATGTTTTTCATAGTGCACTAAAATTTAAATATTCACCCAAGTCGATTAAAGGTTAAATTGGACCTTTTCATTCATGAGACTTGTGAATGAAGTTCATCAATGAAAGTTACTAAAATTTCATGTCATAGCAGTAGAGGGTAAATACAGTTATCACAGAGAAAAACATATACAATCCAGAAATCATACAATCTCTCTGTCTGTCACACAAACAAAAAAACACACACACACATGAGGCAGACAGGCTTTCCAATTTTCCTATCAATTCTACTTCTGTTAGATAATGCAGAGTCTGGAAACCAAGGCATAGGATGTCCTCATTATTTAGGTATAGAAGAAATGCTGTTGTACAGGTGTCCAGAACGTGTGAGGCCAGAACCCTACCATTGGACTGCCTCATAAACTGTCCAGAAACCACTGACCCAAGAAATCCTTAACTTGCAAGCTGTGAATAATTAATGACCTTACTGCCTTCAGCAGTCTGAGTGGGGAAGTCAGTAAATGTGAATAGAAGAGACAAATTATGTTTGTCGTGTTTAAATAATCATTATTAAACGCTGTAATTCTGAACGTCATTAGGTATAAGGTAAATAAAAGATCCTGTGCCTGGTGAAAGTTTATATCCTACCAAAGTGTGTTCTGCATTATTTTACAGTGGGTGTGTGTTTTCCATTCTATTTCCATTGTTCATAATCAGTGGGAATGAAGCTGATCCTGTGACTGGAGCATGGTGAGTGAGTGTAAAATTTTCTTTCATATGGCAATTTCAGAAATTTTAAGAGTGTACTCTTAGCACCCAGTATATAGTAACAGTTTATAGAATTGATTATAATGAGTACATTCATTATCCAAATATTGAATTGGCTGTCCCAACCGTGTGCATATGTCACTGTAGTGTACCAAATTTTAAAAGAGATTTAAAGTATGTGCAGTAGCTTTCTCTTAATCTGGCACACACAAGGCAGGACAGTTGCTGGACTATCACATATTCTGGATTATCAAGTAGTACCTATTAGATTAGATTAGATAATGATTGGGTGCAATCCTTTTTGGTACCAATACACTTAGGCCTTTAGACGGGTGCTTTGTGCCCCATAATCTGATGTCAAGTCAAGGGACCCCTGTTCCTTTATCAAAGTTCCAGATGGCCCTGAGAATTAGACTGAACATCTGGGTCCAAGAAGAAGGAACCCAAAAGTGCATGTCTGAGTGAAGCCAGAGCTTCTCACTCACACAAAACGTGTGTTGGGGTTTCTTCCTTTGCTCCACATCTCCTACATAAGGGGCTATTTATCAGCCCCATTTAGTAAAGGTGTTATCTCAGGGTGTTATGTTCAGTAAGGAGGCCAGTAACAACATCTGATTGTGTCCTATTAAAGGAGAGAAGTCTGATCTTTGCAGTTGGACTAGGGCCTAGATAGTACCTACATTGACCTAAGTTCTTACCGGTATTTTTTTTTCTGCCCTCAGGGAATGTGCACTTGTCAATTCTTTTCATTTCATCATAATAAACTTAGCCTTTTCAATTATCATAAGCCCAGTCACAGGTTTTCCTTGAGAATGCATTGCTGTAAACAACTTATGGAACACCTTGTCCAGTTGTGCTAGTTTAGGCTGTTTCAGTGTCTGGCTGTTCAAAGGGTCCTTCACAATTCCAGATGCCATAAATGATCATATTTAGTTGTTCCATTTCTTTATATCATAGATAGTTGATGATCCATTGTTGTGTGACACTGTAACATCTCTTTTTCTTGCACGACTTTCAAGCCTCTTAATTATATCAAGTTTCTCAGGATTTGTTAAAATAATGTGTTTTTCTTGTAGCCGCCAGTAAGTTGTTTACTCATATTTGGATCTTTTGAGCCATA